>Ga0209777_10006680_pt1 | contig 12944 bp, 15 predicted proteins | sample FrelakmetHBP12HB_FD_187147 | JGI IMG/M metagenome (GOLD analysis project Ga0209777, IMG submission 187147) | Freshwater lake sediment microbial communities from the University of Notre Dame, USA, for methane emissions studies -HBP12 HB (SPAdes)... | ecosystem: Environmental > Aquatic >...
TACGGGAAATACTCGACTCAGTGAAAAAGATAAAGTACGGGGCCATCAATATTAAGGTGCACGACTCCAAAGTCGTCCAGGTAGAGGTGACGGAGAAGTCCAGATATGACGACTGGTTTGTCGAGAAAGGGGGTGGTATTTAAAAAAACATTTGAGTATTGGTTTGTATGCCCAGATGTCAATTACCGGACAACCGGATAATAATCTAAACAAATTATTTTACTATATTAACTAAACCGAAATGACCAGGAATCTGGAAAGGAGGTGATAAACAAAAGGAGAATAAAAAGATGAATCGTATAAGATTAGTATTATGGTCGGTGTTTCTGATTAGTGGTTTATTGGTTAGTGAGAGCGTACATGCCGGGGTGCCGGTAAACAATCTTGAAGGTGTCGGAGGCATAGCTTTTAATCCGCTTGCCTATCCGGCCAATGCCCAGTCTGATTTGTACAGCTGCGGCAAATTTTCGATAAGCAAGCCGCAGGTAGGCGCGTGGTATGTGCAACTGCATGATGTTGATGTGAAGTGGTCAAGCACCAGCGCCGCAATAACATTTTTAAAACGGGTCGAAGTGTCAGCAGCGTATGAGATCATTAATAAAAAGGGCCCCGATATCTATAAAAAAGATGTCGGTACAAAAGTGCTGGTGCTGGATGAAAATTCCTTTGGGACAAATTTTGTTCCTGCCGTAGCAGTCGGCGGGATATGGAAAAAAACTTCCTATGATCCCAAGGGGGTTGATGACAGCGGGTTTGACTGGTATCTGGTCGCAACAAAGCTTATTAAAGAGCTTCCCGTGCCGGTGCTGGTATCCGGAGGGCTGCTTTCAACAAAAGGCCAGGTAACCGGGGTTTTTGGTTTTAATAAACACAGGGACGAAACGTTCTTCGGCAATATTGATATTATCCCGCTACAGCAGCTGGCAATAGGCTTTGAGTATAAGGACGGGGCCCGGTATGATAATTTTAAGAATGCTGACTACTGGCAAATTCACCTGGCCTGGTTTCCCACGAAACAGATAACCGGTATCGTATCGTACGCCAATGCAGGAAATAACCGTTCAACATCTCGTGTGGGACTTGGTGATGGTTTTGCGTTGAGCTTACAATATGCTTTTTAATTTTTTCATTAATTACCCGGGGGGAGTCTAAAACTCCCCTCCGGCACTAAGGAGGAAAAAATGAGTGATAAAAAACCGTTAGGGCTTGAAACCATTGCGCTTCACGGAGGGCAGGTGCCTGATCCCACGACCGGTTCGCGCGCCGTGCCCATATACCAGACGACATCCTATGTATTTAAAGACAGTGACCACGCAGCTAACCTCTTTGCGCTTAAAGAATTCGGCAATATCTATACCCGGCTCATGAACCCCACGTCAGACGTCTTTGAGCAGCGGGTGGCGCAGATTGAAAATGGTACCGGCGCGCTTGCCGTAGCAAGCGGGCAGGCAGCAGAAACCCTTGCGCTGCTGGCCATCACCCGGGTTGGCGATGAAATAGTTTCCGCTGATAATCTCTACGGCGGCACCTATCAGCTGTTCCACTACACATTTCCCAAGCTGGGAAGGACCGTAAAGTTTGTTGAATCAACAAAACCGGAGGAATTCAAGAAAGCCATAACCCCGAAGACCCGGGCGATCTATGCGGAGACCATCGGTAATCCCAAGCTTGATGTTCCTGATTTTGAGGCACTTGCTAAAATAGCTCATGATGCCGGCATTCCATTGGTCGTTGATAATACCGTCGGGGTCGGCCTGGTCCGGCCCATAGATTATGGTGCTGATATTCTTACCATCTCTGCCACCAAATTTATCGGCGGGCACGGCACATCCATCGGCGGCGTGATCGTTGATTCAGGGAAGTTTAACTGGGGCAATGGTAAGTTTCCTGAATTTACCGAGCCAGACCCGAGCTATCATGGACTGAAGTTCTGGGATGTGTTTGGAAATTTCCCCGGCCTGGGTAATGTCGCATTCATCATCAAGGTGCGGGTGCAGTGGCTTAGGGATGTCGGCGCCTGTCTGAGCCCGTTTAACTCTTTCCTGTTCCTGCAGGGGCTGGAAACGCTCCCGCTGCGGCAGAACAAGCATTCTGAAAACGCGCTCACCATAGCACGGTTTCTAAAAAACCATGCATCGGTTACCTGGGTAAACTATCCGGGGCTGGAAGAGCACCCGAGCCACAAACTGGCCGTCAAATATCTTAAAAACTCTTTTGGCGCCATTATTGGCTTTGGAATCAAGGGCGGGCTGGAATCAGGTAAAAAATTTATCAATTCAGTGAAGCTGCTCTCGCACCTGGCAAATATCGGTGACGCCAAGAGCCTAGTCATTCACCCGGCATCAACAACTCACCAGCAGCTGACTCCGCAGGAGCAGAAGACAACCGGCGTGACCGAAGACTTTATCCGTTTATCAATCGGCCTGGAGGATGTGGAAGACATTAAGGAAGATATCAACCAGGCATTACACCATGCAGTTAATTAAAGAAGGAGATAACCATGTCACCCGTATATAGTGATAACGCACAATCATTTGGCAACTCGCCGTTAATTCATTTAAACCATGTAACAAAGGGGACAAAGGCCGCCGCAGTCCTCGGCAAGGTCGAAGGCCGCAACCCTGCCTATTCGGTGAAATGCCGGATCGGTGCGGCAATGATCTGGGATGCCGAGAAGCGGGGAGTTCTCAAGCAGGGGGTTGAGATCATTGAACCCACCAGCGGCAACACTGGGATTGCCCTGGCGTATGTGGCTGCGGCCCGCGGCTACAAGCTCACGCTGACCATGCCGGAGACCATGAGCATTGAGCGCCGCAGAGTTCTTGCTATCTTTGGTGCAAACCTTTTGCTCACACCTGGTTCTGAGGGCATGCTCGGTGCCATCAGGCGCGCCGAGGAACTGGCCGCATCCGATCCGAAGAAATACTTTCTGCCCCAGCAGTTTAAGAACCCGGCCAATCCGGCCATTCACGAGAAAACCACCGGGCCGGAAATCTGGAATGATACGGACGGCGCCATTGATGTGCTGGTTTCGGGCGTTGGTACCGGCGGCACCATAACGGGTGTGTCGCGTTTCATTAAGAATACCAAGGGTAAAAAAATTATATCTGTTGCCGTAGAGCCGAAAGAAAGCCCGGTCATTACCCAAAAACTTGCAGGCCAGGAGCTCAAGCCAGGCCCGCACAAGATACAGGGTATCGGGGCTGGTTTTATTCCTGACACGCTGGACTTATCACTTGTTGACCGGGTTGAGCAGGTGGAAAGCGCCGAGGCAGTGGAATACGCGCGGCGGCTGGCAAAGGAGGAGGGTCTGCTGAGCGGTATCTCCTGCGGGGCGGCCCTTGCGGCGGCACTGCGCCTTGCCCGGCAGGATGAGTTCAAAGGTAAAACAATTGTTGTTATTCTGCCCGATGCCGGAGAGCGGTATCTCTCGACAATCTTGTTTGAGGGCATTGGTGGCTGACCTTATTAACTGCAGAGTACAAGAACCTGCTCTCCGGGATTTTTAAAATGGCCTGGAGAGCATACAAGAAGAGGGAGTTTGTGTGGCGGTACTTAAATTTAAAGACACAGGACATACGCACAGCGTTCAAAGGACAGACAAGGGCGGCAGTGTTGGAATAGTTAAAACCCGGTATTGCACTTTTGCCTTACCTCCTGATGAACTTGTGCTTGAAAGCGGAGAGAAGCTTGGCCCGGTTACGCTGGCGCATGAGACCTATGGGACCCTGAACACTGAAAAGTCAAACGCGATTCTCCTGTTGCACGCTCTTTCAGGCGATGCCCACGCTGCCGGCTTTCATAAGGGTGATGACCGGCCCGGCTGGTGGGATGACATGGTGGGCCCCGGCAAAGCCTTTGACACGGAGAAATATTTTATTATCTGCTCAAATGTGCTGGGCGGCTGCAAAGGCTCGACTGGCCCCGGCTCAGTAAATACGAAAACAGGCAAACCGTACGGCCTTGATTTTCCCATCATCACCATAAACGATATGGTGAAAGCCCAGAAGCATCTCATAGAGTATCTGGGAATAGAAAAGCTTCTCTCGGTTGCCGGGGGATCGATGGGCGGGATGCAGGCGCTGGCATGGCTGACAAAATACCCTCACAAGGTGCAAAGCGCCATGCTTATTGCCACCGCGGCAAAGCATTCAGCGCAGCAGATTGCCTTCAACGAGGTGGGGCGGCAGGCGATAATGGCGGACTCCCTTTGGCAGAACGGCAGCTATTACGGCGGGCGGCTGCCCTCCAAGGGGCTCGCGGTAGCCCGGATGGTCGGTCACATCACCTATATGAGCGACTCATCAATGTTTGAGAAATTCGGCAGGCAGTTGAAGAACGAGAAACAGCCGTTCAAATTCACCGCTGATTTTGAGGTTGAAGGGTATCTTCACAACCGGGGCGATAACTTTGTGAAACGGTTTGATGCCAACTCATACCTCTATATAACCAAAGCCATGGATTATTTTGACGTTTCAGACGGGAAGCCGCTCTATGAAGTATTGCGAGGGATTAAGGCACAGATTCTTGTCATCGCCTTCGGCTCAGACTGGCTGTACCCGGCGTATCAGTCACAGGAGATTGTGCGGGCCTGCAAGATGGCGGGCATTAACGCAACCTATTGTGAAATAGCCTCAACCTACGGCCACGACGCGTTTCTTGTTGAAATTGAAGAAGAGTCACACCTGGTGAAACATTTTCTGAAAAAAGTTTTCAACGGCTATGAAGCAACCAGTGAATATGAGATATGATGCAATCCGGCCGGATCACAGAATAATCAGCAGCCTCATTACCGCAGGCTCATCGGTGCTTGACCTCGGGTGCGGCAGCGGGGAGCTGCTGGCCCTGCTGGTGCAGGAGAAACAGGTCAGGGCCCAGGGCATCGAGATAGATGAGCAGGCCATATACGCGTGTGTTGCCCGGGGGCTGAGCGTTTTTCATGGCGATATTGATACCGGCCTGGCAGACTATGCAGACGGGTCATTTGATTATGTGCTGTTAAACCAGAGCCTGCAGCAGGTAAAAAAAATAGAGACCGTGCTCAATGATGCGCTGCGGGTGGGTAAAAAAGTCATTATCGGTTTTCCCAACTTTGCGTATGTTACTGCCCGGTTCCAGATATTTTTCAGAGGGCGAACCCCGGTTACGCCATCGCTCCCCTATGAGTGGTATGATACGCCGAACCTGCACTTCCTGAGTATTTCTGATTTTACGCAATACTGCCGCAAACACCGTATTGTCATAGAACAATCAATTTTTCTCGGGACAGAAGAAGAGATCAGGGTGCTGCCGAACCTGCTTGCACGGACCGGGATATTCCTTGTTGCAAAATAAGGGTGTTGTATGGAAAAAATAGGATCTATGGGCTTTGAGACCAGGGCAATTCACGTGGTCCAGGAGCAGGCGCTGGCCTGTACATGGGGAATAATTTAAATAATGTATAGGAATTTCCTTTTTTAGAGACAAATGGTTTGGGAAGGCAAAAACATGAAAAAACAAATAGATGTAGGGAGAAACAAGCGAAGCGGTTCCGTCCTGCGCCTTAAAACTTCGCATGCGCTGTCGCTTCATGAGACCTATATTAATTGTCCGCCCGAAGGGCGTTAAGTTCTTGCTCTGCGCAGAAAGGTGATACAGATGACAGACATCAGCACCATAGACAGGACAGCATTGCTGACCCTTCCGCTGCTTGAACTCATGCAGGAAGCAAACAAGACCAGAAAAGAGTTTATCGGCACCGCCATGGACCTCTGCAGCATTATAAACGCAAAGTCAGGGCTGTGCAGCGAAGACTGTAAATTCTGCGCCCAGTCATCCCGTCATGCAACAGCCATCACAGCCTATCCCCTTAAAAGCAAGAAAGAAATGGTTGTCGCTGCTGAACGCGCGCAGCAGATCGGCGCGGGCCGCTTCGGCATTGTCTGCAGCGGCAACAAGCCATCTGCAAAAGATCTTGCCATCATTGCCGAGACCATTTCTGAAATAAGCTCCCGGGTAGGTCTCAAAACCTGCGCCTCTCTTGGCGCCCTGTCACTGCAGGAACTGCAGGCTCTGAAGGATGCCGGACTTTCCCGCTATCACCACAATATAGAGACATCGAGAAGATTTTATTCCCGGATAGTCAGCACCCACAGCTTTGACGAACGGCTGCGAACAGTGACCGCGGCACATGAGGCAGGGCTTGCAGTGTGCAGCGGCGGCATACTGGGGATGGGTGAGGACTGGGACGATAGAATCGATATGGCGCTGCTGCTGAAGGATCTGCCGGTAGACTCCGTACCCATAAACATACTGGTCCCCATACCCGGAACGCCCCTGGCAGGGCAGCAGCCCATGTCCTGCAATGATGCGATCAGGGCGCTGTGCATATTCAGAATCATTTTAAAGGATAAAATCATAAAAATAGCTGCCGGCAGGGAAACCGTTCTCAAGGATTTTCAGGCCATGGGCTTTATGGCCGGAGCCAACGGCATGATCATAGGGGGGTATCTGACCATCAAGGGTAGGGACGTGGAAGCAGACCAGCAGCTCATAAGAGAGATACAAGCGCTCTGGGAAGCATAACCTATTCATGCAGGTGAGCGGGCAATGAAAAAAGTTTATCTTGATTACGCTTCGACGACACCGGTGCTGCCTGAAGTTTTTGAGTCAATGAAGCCCTATTTTTCTGATCAGTTTGGCAATGCCTCATCGCTCCATGATTTTGGTTTCAGGGCACAGGTAGCGCTTGATGACGCCCGTCAGCGGGTTGCCCGGTTCCTCGGCACTGGTAAGGAAAATATTTTATTCACCAGCGGCGGAACAGAGTCAAACAATCTGGCCATTCAGGGCAGCGTGTTTAACCTGCGCCTGCCCCGCCCCCACATAATTACCTCTGCAATTGAACACAGCTCAGTCTATAACACCTGCCGGTTTTTAGAAGAGCGGGGCTGCGAGTTAACGGTTCTTCCGGTTGACCGGAACGGCTTTATCAGCATTAGTGACGTAAAGGAGGCAATAAAAGATCATACGGCGCTTATATCAATTCATTATGCAAACAATGAAATCGGCACCATTCAGCCGGTCCGTCAGATTGGAGAAATCGCGGATCAGTATGATATTCTTTTTCATGTTGACGCGGTCCAGGCTTTCGGCAAAGTGCCCATTGATATATATGGCGAAAATATCTCGTTACTGTCGGTATCCGCCCATAAAATTTACGGACCCAAGGGGGTCGGATTTTTATTTATTAATCAATCCCATATGCAGCGTATTGTTAAGCAAACAGATCGCGCATGTTCCGGCCGGAGCCTGCGCCCCCTTATGTATGGCGGGCCTCATGAAATGGGGTTGCGGCCATCCACGGAAAATATTCCGGGCATTGTCGGCCTCGGCACCGCAGTAGAGCTTGCAGCAGCCACCATGGCTCAGGAGGCGGAGCGCCAGCAGCAGCTGAGGGATTATTTCATTGACGCTGTTTTACAGAGTATTCCGGGAACAAGGTTAAACGGCGCACGCGAAAACCGCCTGCCGAACAATATTAATCTTTTTTTTACCGGGGTGAGTTCCTACGAGCTGATGCTGCTTCTTGATGGTGAAGGTATTGCGTGTTCCAGCGGCTCGGCGTGTTCGGCGCAATCTGAAAAACCGTCGCGGGTGCTGACCGCAATCGGCCTGAGCGATGCTGATGCCAGAAGTTCACTGCGCTTTACCCTGGGGCGTTTTACCACACAAAGCGATATAGACTATGTAGTGGAAAAGTTGCCGGACACAATTAAAAGATTAAAAAGCGATGAAATCACCCATGGAGCTGCCTGAACTGAACGAAAAACAGATTGAGCGCTACTCGCGGCAGATCATCCTCTCCCAGGTCGGCGGAAAAGGGATGGCAAAACTGCTGCAGGCGCGCGTTGCCATTATCGGGGCCGGGGGTCTGGGCTGCCCGGCAGCACAGATACTTGCCGCCGCCGGGGTCGGCAATCTGCGTATCGTTGACGGTGACCGGGTCGACATATCAAACCTGCCCCGGCAGTTTCTGCATTATACAAAAGACATCGGTGCATTGAAAGTCGAGAGTATAAGGGCAAAAATAGAGGCAATGAACCCTGATGTAACGGTGGAAACAGTGAACACCTTCGCCACACAGGAAAATATCGGAGATCTTATTGCCGGATGCGATTATGTCATTGACGGGAGCGACAATCAGGCCACCAAGTTTCTGGTGAATGATGCGTGCGTGCATTTCGGCATTCCCTTCACCATTGCCGGTATATTACAGTTTTATGGACACATAATCTCTGTCGTCCCCGGGCATACTACCTGCTTCAGGTGTGTTTTTTTTGAGCCGACCGAGCAGGATGCAACCATGACCTGTTCCGGAGCCGGCGTTCTGGGAACAGCTTCCGGACTGGGCGGCGTTATGCAGGCAAACGAGGCCATCAAATCAATCCTGGGTTTAAAAACAAAATTTACGAACCGGCTATTTGTTTTTGACCTGTTGGAGGGATCTTTTGAATATCTGGATATTAAAAGGCATCCGCAGTGCAAAGCATGTTCGAATCCCATTGAGCCATTTTATCGCATTGCTGATTACGGTGAACTGCCGTATGCCTGCCATGTCGGCAATGATTCACCTGCAACATAAAACAGCGTTTACCAGAGAGTAGGGCAATGAAAAAAACAGTTGTTCCCGAAGCAGCGCCTCACGTTGAGAAGGCAGCCATTTCATCTGATGAAACCATTGACCTCAGGGGAAAGAAATGCCCAATGACGTTTGTGTATACGAAACTGGCTTTGGAAAAATTGCAAGCTCAACAGGTGCTCGAAGTCATTCTTGATTATGCCCCTTCCTTCACCAATATCCCCCGCTCCCTCCTGCTTCAGCAATTAGGCGAGGTAGTCAAAGAACAGGAAGAAACGCCCGGAGAAAAAATATTATGGATAAGAAAGGGTTAGATGCATCGCAGCGATTAAAAAACCGTCGTATATCTATATAACTTTTCAGTTGTACACCGCTTTTCCCTTCCTCAAATAAACTCACTCTGGCAGATAACGAATCCATTAAAATTAAAAGCCTTGACAAAACAAGAATGCTATAGTACTCTTATAACACTCCTATAAGAGTACTATAGCATTCTTATAAAGCTCTATTTGAAACATTTAAAAATTAGTTAGTATGAAATATCCGTAGAAGCAGACGCACTGCCTGGCGCTACAAGGATGGGTTAACAGATAGCTATTGAATAACTGAAGGAGATTGCATGGAAATAAAAAAATTAACTATAATCGGCGGGGTTGGAAGAGACGGAAAAAAAGAACTGGTCTCAGATGTAGATCTTAAAATGGGCAACATTGTAAGCATCGTGGGACCAACCGGCTGCGGCAAGACCACTCTCATCAATGATATTGAACTGTTTGCGGATGAAAACACACCCTCTAAACGAAAAGTCCTCATCAATGGCATCCCAAGGCCTGAGGAATTGATGTATGACCCCTCTAAAAACCCGATTGCCTTGATATCACAGCACACAAATTTTTTATCCGACTTGCCGGTTAAAACATTTTTAGAGATTCATGCACGCATACGACAGACCGGGAGAAGTGAGGCCATCGTTGAAGAAACATTGCAGTTTGCCAATCAGCTGACCGGAGAGCCGATTATCAAGGAAAGCGCGATGACCGAGCTTTCAGGGGGACAGACCCGTGCCCTGCTCATAGCGGACGCGGTAATCATCGGCAACTCCCCGATAATTCTTCTCGATGAGATAGAAAACGCCGGCATCCATCGGACCAAAGCCCTGGAGCTTTTGCGGCAGTACGAAAAAATATTTATCTTTGTCACCCATGATCCGCGCATCGCACTGCTTTCCGACTTCCGGATAACCATGAAGAATGGCGCGATGCAGAGTGTCATTACCACAGACGTTGAAGAGAAAGGTGTGGCGGAAGAATTGCGAAAACTGGATGATCTGCTGCTGGACTTCAGGAACCGCATACGGATCGGTGAGCGGCTGAGTGATGTGATTCTTAAAGATCAGCTGAGAGCATTAGGCTATATAGCATGATAAAGGAGAAATTATGAAACTGGTAATATGTGCCGGGCCGCCGACAACTGGCAAAACAACGGTATTGAAACAATCGGCTAAACGACTGCTGGAGAAAAAGCATAATCTTGCATATCTGAAGATAGATGTTCAGTATGCGGATGAAGACGAAATTTTCGCCCGGGAGTTCGGCATCCCGGCAAAAAAGGTTTATTCCGGGGAACTCTGCCCTGACCACTGCAATGTTATGGTGCTGGGCGATGCCATAGAATGGGCGTCAAATCAGTCTGCCGATGTGCTGCTGGTTGAAACAGCGGGGCTATGCCTGCGGTGCTCTCCGTATGTGGAAGGGTTGCTTGGCATTGTGGTGCTTGAGGCCACCAGCGGCATGAACCTTCCGCGAAAAATCGGCCCCATGCTCTCGCTCGCAGACATCGCGGTCGTGACCAAGATTGATCTGATATCACAGGCAGAACGGGAAGTGTTCAGGGCGCGTATTCTTGAGGCCGCACCATCAATCTATGTTGTTGAATCAAATGCGCTCTACGGCATTGGCATAGACCCGCTCGTGCGCAAGATTGAACAAGCAAAAGAGATCCAATTTCCTCTCTTTTTGCGCGGCAATCCACCGATTGGCACCTGCACCATATGTGTGGGGAAAAAAGAAATTGGCTGGAAACAGCACTTTGGCGTTGTGCGGCCCCTGGAAGGCGACATCTTTTATCAGGGAGAATAGCATGGAGCCGAGGATATATTTTGATAACAGCGCAAGTACCATGGTGGATCCCCGGGTAGTTGCAGAGATGCAGCCGTTTCTCAGTGATTGCTTTGGCAATCCCTCAAGTCTCCATTGCTTTGGTCGCGAAAGCAAAGATGCGCTGGAAAAGGCCAGAGCTGTATTGAGTAGCATTATAAACGCAGAACCGGCTGAGATCATCTTTACTTCCAGTGGGACTGAATCAAATAATTTTGCCTTGAAAGGTATTGCCTTTGCGAACCGGGAAAAAGGAAATCATCTTATTGTTTCCGCTATTGAGCATGACTGTATTTTAAATTCCTGTAAATGGCTGAGCAAACAAGGATTTGATATTACGTATTTGCCTGTTGACTCGGATGGTTTGATTGATGTGAATGAATTGCAAAATGCCATCAATCGAGAAACTATTCTTGTTTCAATTATGCATGCAAATAATGAGATCGGAACCATTGAGCCCATTGAAGAAATTGGGAATATATGCCGTGAGCTTGGCGTTTATTTCCATACCGATGCCTGCCAGTCATTTGGCAAAGAGAAGATCGACGTGCAGCAGCAGAACATTGATGTGCTCACTATCAACGCTCATAAAATTTACGGACCAAAGGGTGTGGGCACTCTGTTCATCAGAAAGGGAGTGGAAATCGAACCGTGGCAGCATGGCGGCGGGCATGAGTTTGGTTTGCGTTCAGCAACAGAAAATATTCCTGGTATTGTGGGGTTAGCCAGGGCTGCTCAATTATGTGACGAAGAACGTGAAGAAGAAACCGCACGCCTCGTGCAGCTTCGCGAAAAGATCATCACGCGCGTGCTGCAGGATATTCCCCAGGCATATGTAAACGGGCACCGGGCGTACCGGCTGTGCAATAATGTTAATTTTGGATTTCATGGCTATGAAGGCGAGGGAATACGGCTGTTGCTGCAGTTGGATGACTTGGGGATAGCCGTGTCAGCAGGTTCGGCATGCTCCGCAAACGATGCTGAGAATAAACCTTCCCATGTGCTTTTAGCAATAGGACACAATCCGGTCGAGGCACGCGGTGCCCTGCGCCTGAGTCTTGGCAGATATAATACCGAGCAGGAGGTCGATTATTTTCTGGACGTACTGCCCGGCGTCTTTAGAAACTTGAGGCCGATATCATCACTATCATTAGGAGGATTATAAGATGCAAACAATAGCTACTATTATTGAAACACTGCCCGGTCTTAATTGCGGATTGTGCGGATTGAAGACCTGTGAAGAATTTGCCGCTGTTCTTTTCAAACAGCCGGAGGAGATAAAACGCTGCGTTCATCTGGCTGATGAAAATGAAGCACGGGCAAAAAAGTCCACAGTCACACAGACATGCGGTACCTGTGATTTTAAGAATATGACGCAAGGGACGACCTGGCTGGATTCCCTTGGCCGGGAGTATGATTTTATTCTTGATACATTCCCCAATGAGCCGGGACCACGCGAAACCATTCTTCCCCACAACCCGCTTCTCACCAGAGAAATGGAGATAAAAAAGGGAGAAATTCTCATCGGCAGACCGCTCGGGATGTCATGCGGCTGCCCGATCACCCATTGCGGTATTGTCACGGATGTTGATCCGAAAACCGGCGTTATTGTGTGGTGCGTTACCGGCCCGCTTGGCCCGCGCCACGGTCAGCATAAGGATATAGGGTATTATTCTGCTGAAGCGTATGAGGGTCTGGTTAAGAGTGCAAACAAGGAGTTGAAAATCGGGATGCGTTACTTTTTCATGCCTCACCGGTGTATGCTGCAGTGGCGACACAGCGGATTGATCAACTTCATAAATAAAAACAAACAGGGAACCTCAGTGCGCATTGAAGGGTTGTGGATAGGATAACCACAGATTTTGTATGGTTAGGGGTATGTAAACAATTCCATCTAAAGTCAGATTATTTGCCCAGCTGCCTGCATCAATTTTAAGCTTTGAATTATAGCAATAATCAAGCGTTGCATGAATAAATGGTCTAAAGTCTACGCATCGTCCGGGACTGCGCCCGGAAGATGAGGCCCCTGCGGGGCAGTTGCTTTCATGGCACGTTTCTTTTATACTGCCGTCTATCAAATTATGAAGGAGAACAATTACATGCAAGCATCTGATGCTTTCTCCCAACAGTATGAAGATCATTTGGACGGCACCTATGATTGCGTTGAT
>Ga0209777_10006681_pt1 | contig 12942 bp, 10 predicted proteins | sample FrelakmetHBP12HB_FD_187147 | JGI IMG/M metagenome (GOLD analysis project Ga0209777, IMG submission 187147) | Freshwater lake sediment microbial communities from the University of Notre Dame, USA, for methane emissions studies -HBP12 HB (SPAdes)... | ecosystem: Environmental > Aquatic >...
AGGGGTTGGTCTTCATGATCTCCTTGATCTTCTCCTGGTGGTCCGCGATGACCTTGCTGGTGGACTTGAGAAGAGCTAGGTGCAAGGTGTTCCGGATGTCATCTTTGACTGCGAGCTTTGCGTCGGTGGAGGCCCGCCCGGTGTTAAGTTCCTTGAGGGGTGGCAGGTGCAAGAAGGTATCGTACTCCTTGTTGTCGATGAGGGCCTTGACGCCTTCGTAATCGCCCTTGCCGACATCGATGGATTCGTTGGGTGCACCGTACTTGAACAGGACTGCTATGGATTGGTTAGGCATGATGACGGCCTTGACCTTGTGGGGCGCGCCCTTGAAGAACGGAGGCTTGGCGTGCTCGGGATACTCGGGTTTGACCGAGCCCTTGTAGGCTTCCAGGTAGGCCCTCAGGTAGGCCTCGAGGGTCCTGTTATCGACCTCGGCGGGGCCTGATAGGTCGACGCCCTTGAGCTCATTGAGCGTCATCTCCTGGGCCACGAAGCACTCCTCGAGGTCCATCTTCTTGTATTCGTCCCACAGCTTGTCGAGGGGGGCCTTGGACTTGATGAGCTTGGCCTCGAGCTCCTTGAGCTGCTTTTCAAGCCACGGGTTGGCCTTTGCAATGTCCGCGATCTGCTTGGAGGTGTCCTCGATGTGGGTGCGGGCGGCCATTAGACCGGCGCGGTAGATGGAGGCCCGCGAGTCGTTGGACATCGCGGCCTTGGCGTCGGACTGGGCGTCCTCGAAGGAGAAGTTCTTGGTAGGATAGAATAGAAGGCACTGCTGGTGGGCCTTGGCCTTCATGTAGCTTTGGATGGTGTCGAAATCGCCGTCGTAGACATTGTACATCGGCTTGGGGGATTTGCCGTACATGATGGCAACGACGGTCTCGTTGGGCATCTTGAAGACGTCGACCTTGAAAGGGAGGGCCTTGTAGAACTCGGGCTCCTGGCCTGGCTTGTTGGCCGATTTGACGGCCTCGGCGTAGGCATCGACATAGCTCTCGAAGTACTTCTTTATCTCGTTGTCGTCGATATACACCATCTTGAGGGCCCCCAGATTTATCAAGGGATGTAATTCATTTCATGATATATATAAGGCCTATATTAATTCTAGTCTTATGCGTCATATTTCTTCTCGTTTCAAGGTTCCTGTTCGAGGCCCTGACCGTAAATATATTAAAGGTCAACGCTTATGCGATGTTCCACTTGGACCCCATCGATGTGCGGGGGTAGCCAAGCCTGGTCAACGGCGCTAGATTGAGGGTCTAGTCCTTAGTGGTCCCAGAGTTCAAATCTCTGCCCCCGCACTAAAATTTTAAGAAAAATTCAAAGGTCGCGGGCCGTCCTTTCGAACGGTCGCCGCGACCTAGTGCCCGAATTCTTACTACCTTGTCATCGCCCGCTTGAACAGCGGTATCGACAAACCTAGCAATATCGTGCCGAAGACGAACAGGATTATTATCTCCGACATGATGTCTCCGATCCCTGCTCCGAGGACAACGACCTTCCTCATCGCCTGAGCTGCGTAGGTCAAGGGCATGACCTTCGCAACATACTGCATGTACCAGGGCATCTGCTGTATCGGGAACAGGACCCCGGACAGGAATAGCATCGGGAACTGCAGGACCATCATGATGGTCGAGGCCGTCTCCTCATCTGACGCTAAGGATGTGATCATTATCCCAAGCCCGATGAAACCGTAGATGCCCATGAACATCATGAACACCAATAGGATGGGGCTGCCATGGACAGTAACGCCGAAGAGGACCACGGCCAGAAGCAGGACGACGAAGCCTTGTATGAAGGCCCTCACCGTCTGCGCCATCACCTTTCCTAGTATGATGGAGAACCGGCTCGTGGGCGCGGCCAGGACGCCGTCCAGTGTCCCCGAGTCCTTTTCGTATGCTATGGCCCTGGGAAGGCCGGTCATAGTCCCCATCATGACCACCATCATCATCATGCCAGGTGCAAGGAACTGGAAGTAGCTGGGGTTTCCTGGGATTGTCCCCGTGTTTGAGATCGAGTAGGGCTTCACGATTGCCTTCGTCTGGACTATGGTCAGGTTCGTGGTCCTGTTGATCTGCAGCACGGCGTGCTGGGTCCCTATTTGGTCCATTAGCTGATCAAGGATGCCGGTTATCTCGGCCGATATCGTCGGGTTGGACTGATCGTAGAGGACCGTTACATAACCAGGTTTAGTGGACCGTATGTTATCGGTGAAGTTGGCCGAGATTATTATCGCCGCATTTTGCTCGCCTTTGGTTATCTTTTCCTTGGCCGAATTGTAGGTTCCCACGCTCTTGTACTTGAAGAAGTGGGTGTTGTTGTTGACCGTGTAGAGCGCAGACACAAGCATCTGGCTCTCGGGTCCGGCATGGCCGGTCCCGTTGTAGTTGTCCGAGTTGACGATGCTGACAGGCATGTCCTTAACGTTGTTCCCCGACGGGAATATGTAGCCGGTCATTATCATCATGAAAAATGGGAACACGAACAGCATGACCAACATGACCCTGTTGCGGGAGAACTCCAGAAGGTCCTTGTGTGCGATCCACAGCGAGTGTGAGAGTGTGCGTTTGATGCGCATGGAGCTATGGGGCGCCCTTTCGTGAGATTTGGGCCTGGTCGAGATCTTGGTGGGTTCGACTTTAACAGGCTCGATGATGTTTTCGTCGGTCATGGCAATCACCTGATCCTCCCGCGGGGTTTCATCCCGTGAGGCCCATGCCCCCTACGACCAGAGGAGGGTTTCTCAACAAGCTTAGCGTCCATGGCCCTGCCAGTGTAATGAAGGAAGACGTCCTCGAGGGTCGGCATCGCCACGGAGGCGTTGTGTATCTTAAGGCCGTTCTTGAGGGCTGCCTCGACGACCGTCTGATATGCGTCATCTTTGTTGATTATTACCTTGACCAGGTTCTCGGTCTGGGCGGCGCTGATGACCCCGTCGACGGTCTTGAACTTTGAATCGGCATCCGCTGGTGGGTTCACGAGCTCAAGGTTGATGACGGTGTTGCCCTTTTCGACTATCTTGGCCTTTAGGTTCGATGGCGTGTCCTCGGCCACGATCTTGCCCCGGTCGATCACACCGATGCGGTCGCAAAGGATGTCGGCCTCGTTCATGATATGGGTCGTAAGGATGATTGTAATCCCCTGATCGTCCCTGAGTCGCTGGATCAGGTGCCTGATATCGGCTGTGCTCTGGGGGTCAAGCCCTAGGGTGGGCTCGTCCATGAAGACGACCCGGGGCATGCTCACCAGGGCCCGGATGACGTTTATCCTCTGCTTCATGCCAGTTGAGAACTTCTCGATCTTCTCATCGGCCCATTTTGTCATGTTGACCGTGGCCAGGAGCTCGTCGAGACGGCCCTCGATCTCGTTCTTGGGTACGTTGTAGAGCTTGGCAAAGAGCCTGAGGTTTTCCCGGGCAGTGAGGCGATCGTACATTATCATCTTCTCACTGACCAGGCCGACGACCTCGCGGACCTCTTCGGACTGCTTGACGATATCGTAACCGTCTATGGTCGCGGTTCCGCTCGTGGGCATTGTGAGGGTTGTAAGCATCCGTATCGCAGTCGACTTTCCTGCGCCATTTGGCCCAAGGAAGCCGTAGATCTCTCCCGCTTGGACACTTAGGTTAATCTTATCCACTGCGACGAAATCGTCAAACTTCTTGGATAGGTCAAAGGTTTGAATCATTGGTGTTGACGAGCTGTTTTCCATATTGTTCACTTCCTCGTTTTCTTGGATTTCTTCGAAGGCTTTGCTTTGATCGGTTTTCCTTCTGGTCCCATCTCGAATAGATTGGAGAGGTCGTCCCCGAAGACCTGCCTAACGTACTTGGCAACAGTGTCGGTCTTGAGCAGCATTATTCCACTGCCATGGAGACCGGCCATGACAAGGAACTTATCACCGGCCTTTATCCCAAAGCTCTTTCTGACCTCGGCCGGGATCACTATCTGGCCCTTCTCACTTATTACGGTGCTTCCGTAGCACTTCAATCCACGCATCATGGTATCGCCGAAGCGGGAGATGACCTGGTCGTATATAAGGATTTCTTACATTTCCTACGTTTCCTACTTTTCAGAGTTCCGTCGATAAAAGATGAGCTTTGAATTTCGGCCGATAAAAGCACATGGCCTAGCCCGGGCGCATCCGTTCCATATGGGACCTGAGGGCATTAAGTGCCTGTTCGGGAAGGTCGCAGGATTGGAAGGTTGCGGACAATCTGTATCTCCATTCCCTTGGAGATTGACCTGTCCGTTCGACGACGCCCCGGTCCAAGAGGATGCGGACCGCTTTGGGTACATCGTCAACGCAGCCCTCGAGGGCGTGCAGGGCCTCGTCCAAAGTGCCCTTCTCGCGCTCGGACTTGAAGGATTCCTTGAGGTCGCCGACCCAGCGGCCCAGGTCCTTGAGGCTAAGTGGCGCCCGCTCTTTGAGCAGGACGCACACCAAGACCTCGGTGTCCCGTAGGCTGCCTTCGAACGTCATTTGTTTCCACCTCATCAGAAGGGTATCCAGTGCTGGTGCTGGGCCATTAGGGTCGCGAGCTCTTTCTCGTCAACGACCTTTGCGTACTCGACCAGGTCATCTTTTGAGAGGTTGCGTGATTTGAGGTCCTGAGCCACTGCAAGGACCGTCGCACCCATCTCGACAGCGGCTTCCAGATGGTCGATGTGGGAGTCTAGGCCGATGGTCCTGGGCCTTTGACCGGCCTGGGCTGCGTAAACGCCGTCGCCGCGAAGCAGTATCGTCACATCGATGCCCTTAGTAAGGAGCGTGTCGGCAAGGATGAAGGCGCCGACGACATCGTCGGTACGGCCGTAGGTCCCGCTGTGAAGAGACAGCAGCACGCGGCTCGTTCCGTTCTTTTCTTCCTTGTCGGGCATGTCGGGTTCTCCAAATCTTATCAATCAGTGAAGGTCAGGACCTTATCGCTATCGTGTATCATGTGCGTGAGCTCTTCCCAGACGGAGCCGAACCGGATACCGGGGATGGCGCAGCTGGCTTCTAGGTCCCTGGCCCCGGTACATCGGCTGCACATGGCGACATTTATGCCTTTTGCAACGCACCAGTGGAGCCACTCACCGGGGTTGTGGTATTCCTTATCCTTAGTAAGATGCGAGCTGAAGACACCGTCCAAATAAAGGAACAGGTTGACATTGTAGCCAAGGCGCTTGGCCTCGATTGCGGTGTGCACGGCCAGTTCTGGCGCCTGGGAGACATAGGGGCCTCTCATGACGAGTATGGTTAGCGTCTTTTTAGGGCCCTCGGGTTTCGGCATCCTTTCTTTCCTCCTAGCACACCACGACCTTGTCCCAGTCCTCCATCACCTTGAGGACCAGGTTCTTGTAAGGTTGTTCGAGAAGCTGAATGCCCTTGGGCAATCGGGCGGAGGGAAGTCCTACCGCGTCGAAGTGATCCTTGCTCACAAAGACCTTCGCGCCGGCCTTGAGGGCCAAGGACAGGGCCTTGGTGGCCTTGTCGTCCTTCGGATTTGAGGTCGCGATGTAGACGCCATCGCCTATGAGGAAGATCCCGACCTGGGCGCCCTCCTTGCATTTGGCCACAGCGGCCCGCAGTAACTGCCCCGGGTCCTTTGCGGAGCTCGAGGTGGAGGTGATGATGAAGCCGAAGGTCGTTTGGCTACTTACGGGCATCCTGTTGGACCTCGATTGGAACCAAGATGGGCCCTTGCAAATAAATCTTTTGTAAGCGAAAGATTATGCTATTATATCACGTTATATCGCCTGTTCCTTATGCATTTGAACGAGATGGCCCAGGACCTGGACAAGCTAGGTCTTCCCAAGGAACGTGTCGAGGACCTGCGGCAGGAGCTCCTAGAGGAGGTCTTCTCCGTCGAAGAAGGCACAGAGCAGCTCATGGAAATCGACGACCCGTCCTATGTTTCGGAGACCTATCAGCTCGAGAAGGCGGGAAAAGAGTTCTGGGTCACGAGCGGGGACATCGAGTTTGGCGATGGCAAGCACTCCGAGTTCATCATATTGATGGACATGACCGTGGGGCCGGAAGGTGAGGACCTTTGCAGGGAGTTCGAGGTCGTTTATTCCAAGACCTATGATTCTGAGCCCGAGCTTTCTTTGGAGCGCTCCAGGGTCGAGGTATCCATTCTCAAAGGCCTATGGGAGGATTTCGGCCTTTTGCTGGCATCGACGATAAGCGGCTTGGTCCCCATAGACCTTCCGAGGGAGCTGGTGTCGCCAAAGACCTCGCAGTTCTACAAGGACATCTTGTCTTCCTCGGAGGTTGCGATAGAAAAGGACCTCTTGGACGTCGAGGCATGGTCCAAGAAGGCCAGCGCGCTATACTTCTTCGGCGAGATCGAAAAGGCGGAGGCGGCCTTGCACAGGGTCTTGGTGCTCGGGCCACCGGTAGGGTGGCCGTACACGGCCCTGGGCTATATCCATCTTCAAAAGGGCAACGAGGCCCTGGCCCGGTACCTGTTCCAAAAGGCCGAGGAGGCGCTTTCCAAGATGCCGCTGCTCAGAGGCCCTCTTGCGGTCATGGACATCGTCCATCCGAGGGGTAGGCCGAAGAAGGCAAAGGGGGTCAAAGGCGACTGGTTCGACGAGGGCCTGTGCCCCAACTGCGACCGGCCATCCTGGGAGAACATCGATGGCGTGAAAGGCTCGTGCCCAAAGTGCGGGTACCAGTATTTCCGAAAGGACGTCGAGATCCCGTTCCGTGTGCTGCCCAAGCGCGCCTTCTTCTTGATCGGCGAGCCTGTCGTGCTGGAGGTCCATGTGGACAATACCCTGGGGCTCGACCTCAAGGTCCTCGAGGACGGGGGTCTGATACAATTGGATGCCAGGGGCAAGGACGGGTCCTCCGGCTGGGAGGAGATCGAGACCGGTTCCGTGTTGGACAAGGACGTGATACCAGCTAGGACACGGTTCTCGACAGAGCTGGACCTTGAAGAGGCCATCCCGCAGGACGCTCATTTTTGGGAGGTCCTGAAAAAAGGCGGCATCTTGGACATCCATGGGGCCTTCGCAGCGGCAATAAAGGACCCCCCGTCGAGGGAATACCGGAGGGTCGATATCCTCGGGTCCTCCTCGGGCACTGAGACCGTCGAGATCTTGGACCTAAATTGAAAGTAATCGTTGTTCGATATATGGGATGTAGCGCGGGTTCTTCTCGATAGTTATAAAATTCCGGCCCAGCTTCTTTGCTATAAAAGCGGTCGTGCCGGTGCCCCCGAAGGGGTCCAGTACGACATCGCCCACTTTGGAAGATACCTGGATGACGCGCTCGAGGAGCGCCTCGGGCTTTTGGGTCGAGTGGAGCTTCACGCCGTCGGAATCCTTGAGGCGCTGCTTGCCGATGCATAAAGGGATCTCCCAGACATTGGCGCCGACCTTCCCGATGCCGAACGTCTTTGCAAGGGCCTTGTCGAAGAAGTATTTCTTGTCGTTGCGGTCGCGCACGGCCCAGATCAGGGTCTCGGTGGCGTTCGTGAAGCGGACCTTGAGGAAGTTGGGCACGGGGTTGGTCTTGAGCCAGATGACATCGTTGAGGACCCAGTACCCGTGGTCCTGCATGGCCTTGCCGATGCGGTAGATGTTGTGATAAGTGCCAATGGCCCAGATGGTCGCGTGGGGCCTCATGACCCGCCGGACCTCCTTGAGCCATGAAAGCGTGAACCGGTCGTAGTCCTCGAAGCTCGTGAACCGGTCCCAGTCCTCCTTGACGCCGTCGACGACGGTCCGGTTCCAGCGGATGAGCTTCTTGCCCTCGGTCAGCTGAAGGTTGTAAGGAGGGTCGGCAAAGACAAGGTCCACGCAGCCGTCAGGGAGGGTCTTCAGGAACTCCACGGCGTCTCCCTGGACGACCTTGTTCAAAAGGCCTAGCTTTTCCAGTTTCACAGTTCCCTCTGACAGGGGCCACCCTCCAGACGTGCTATGATATAGCATGCGAGTTAAAGAATCTTGTTCCTGTGTGCCAATCTTTAGCACTATTCAGAATAAATGAGGAAAGGTTAATAAAAAGTATTATATACTGACAGCAGATAAATAATATTGACTTCTGGAGGTATAGCATGCGCTCTGTAAGGGTCCTCCTTGTGTGCCTCGTTTTATTTACAATGGTTGCGTCCGGTTTCAGCGGCGCCTTCGCTTACGGTCTGGTGCCGAAGAAGACCGCAGCGGTCCTCCCGGACCCGTCGGAACAGGTCATGACCAGCTCGCTCAAGTTCGGCGACGTGTTCGCTGCGGACCTGGACGGGTACACCGTTCTGACCGTCGATGGGGCCCCCAACAACCTCATGAGGGCCGACAGCCCCATGGTCCCGATGTATTCAGATATGCTATCGTTCCCTGTGAACACGAGGATCGTAAGTGTATCTTTGGAGCAGGCGGTACATTCCAAGACCTGGACCGACACGGCGGTCATACCGGTGCCCGAGGCCGTCCCGCTCAACAGTGACCAGGTGGTCCCGGGCCTTAAGGAAGGCCCCGCTTACACGCAGTCGACCCTTTACCCTGAAAAGGACCTCGACCAGATGGTCACGACGGGCCAGGGTGACTGGGGCGCCATCGAAACGCACCTTTTCGTGAAGGTCTTCCCGCTCAGGTACAACCCGGTCACGGGCGAGATCGTGAAAATCGACAGCTGCGAGCTCGTCGTAAAGTACGTCCCGCCGGCCAAGAAGATGGCCCCCATGGACAACCAGACCCACTACGATCTGTTGATCCTGCACCCTGACCTTTACGGGAACACGACCGCCCCCTACATTCTTCACAAGGAATCCCAGGGTTGGAAGGTCAAGAACGTGTCCTTGTCGGAGATCTACAGCAGCAAATATTTCAATATCACCAAGGGCCGCGACAACCAGGAGAAAATCAAGCTCTTCATCAAACAGGCCCTTGAGAACTGGACCTTGTCCTATGTCCTTATCGTTGGTGACGATAACGTCTTCCCGATCAGGCGGGCATATATTGCAGATATAGACGGCACCGCAACACCCACGGACCTCTATTACGAGGACATCTACAAGGGGGGAACGACGACCTTCTCGGACTGGAACAAGAACAACAACGCCTACTGGGGAGAGTCCACGAGCGGCAACAAGAACATTGATGACACGGACCTGGACCCAGATATCGCGGTCGGGCGTTGGCCGGTCGGCTCGGTCCTGGAACTTACAGGGGTCGTCAACAAGTCCATCAACTATGACACGGACATAATAAAGCCTGACGCTTACGATTGGTTCAGGAACGTGACCTTGGTTGGTTCCGACACCTTCACCTATGCAAGCCACGGCGACACCTCGGGCGTCGCTGAGGGCGAGTACACGATGGATTACGATTCCCAGTACATGGGCGGTTTCAAAATATCCAAGTTCTACGAGATGTCACACACTTTGATCGAGAGCAACGTTCTCAAATCCGTGAACAATGGGGTCGGCATGATGGCCTTCGCGGACCATGGGTCCCCCAGCGGTGTGGTCTATGGCCTTACCTACGGCGGCTTGGGCTTTTCCAGTACGGACGCCAGGACAGCGACGAACGCTCACAAGCTGCCCCTGTCTGTCATGGACGCGTGCCAGACGCATGAGATCGATGACGAGGAGGCCCTTGGCGAGTACCTCATCTTGAACCCCAATGGCGGTGCGATTGGTACAATCGGGTCCACCAGGATCGCCTACGGGATGTTCGGCACCTGGCACATCGCAGCGAACTCTGGTTTCTTGGATACCCACATCTTCAAGGAGCACCAGAACGGGACCATAATGCCCGGCCTCATGCTCGACAAGGCCAAGCGCGATTACATCAATGATGTCGGGATCTGGGACTACGCGGACTTCAAGACAGAGGTCCAGTACATCTATTTCGGCGACCCCACGGTCTTCATCGGAGGCCCGCCCTTCAGGGTCGAGCCGGTCTCCAACCCCATAAGCCTGAACCCGGGCGAGACCAGCGAGTTCATGATAGGACTCAACAACACCGGCCTCATCACAGACGACCTTGTGATCAACATCACGGGTGGCAACTTCAGCTACACCCTCAGCGATTATTCGATGCACATGAAGGCCGACTCGATGACGTACATCACGGTCGGGGTCACGGTCCCCTCGAACGCCCTGGCCAACGTAAAGGACAACGTGACACTGTCGGTGACACCCAAGAGCACGACCATACCGATCCTGACCAACCTCACGACCATCGTGAAATCCGTCAGGAACGTGGTCTTCGGGATCGATAAGACCGATATAAAGGTCGTCCCGGGCCACCACTTCGAGGTCAACTTCACGGTCGACAACAAGGGCAACGTGATCGAGAGCGCGACGGCGTCCTTGTCCGGCGGGGACGGCGGTTTCCAGGTCGAGGTCAGCAGGACCAGCATTCTGGTCCAGCCCTACCACAAGATCTCGGACTTCCTGTCGGTGAGCGTGCCAGACGCGACCTTGGCGGACACCTATTATTTGGAGCTCACGATGACCACTGTCAGCGGGGCCTCGAAGGTCTTTGTTATAACCTTGCATGTGGCAGAGGTCGACGGTATGGAGACCTACATCGTAGACCCGACCCAGGACTTCAACACCCTCAACATTGCGAATTTCCAGGTCTATATCGGCAACACCGGCAACCACAGGGAAAGGTTCCAGCTGACCATGAGTGCCGACAGCGCTTGGAACGATTATGTCTCCTGGGACCTGCCCGGCACTATTGGGCTCGACCCCTTGGACAACGTCACGGAGCCCATAGTGGTCAGGGCCTCGCCAAGGGCCCCGGCCGGCGACATGGGACTGCACCTTAAGGTGGCGTCGGCGGAGACCAACGGGTTCTCTCAAATTTTAGACCTTACGGCCACCGTGATGAAGGTCTCTGACATCGGGATCATGGCCATGGACAAGGCCCAGGACATCAAGCAGGGCCAGAGCGCGACCTTCGAGCTCATCGTGACCTCCGGCTCGAACTTCGAGGAGCACGTGGAGCTTGGCGTGGACGGTGCGCCTTCGGCCTGGACGATGACAAAGGACGTCGACGACCTTGTACTGCCGGCCTATTCCTCGAGCCATGTGAACCTTACCTTCAAGGTGCCAGCGAAGTACTTGGCGGGGGACAGCGTGTTCAAGATCACGGCCAAGGGCAATGATAGCATGGCCTCCGTCGAGCTGCAGGTCACAGTAGACAAGAGCAGCGGCGTTGGGCTGGCCCTTGACAAGACGGACTTCAGCGGCTATGGCGGGGACACCTCCGTTGTCACGGCCACTATCGAGAACAAGGGCAACCACGAGGACATGTTCATCGTAGGGATCGACTCGATCACGGAGCCTTTCGAGTACATGCAGTCGTCCACGATGGTCACTGTGGGCGCCTGGGCGAAGGCCAATACCACCGTGACGCTGGTCATACCGGCTGAGGCCCCTGTGAAGGACGGGAGCCTCAAGCTCCGCGTGCGGTCGGCCTCGGAAAGCCAGACCACGGCCGTCATGGAGGTAAAGCTGCATTCGCTGTTCAAGGCCTTGCCCGACCTCACGGTCCACGGTGACGATGCATCTAGCACCTATCCGGGCCAGACGCAGACCTTTACGGTCACCCTCATCAACAAGGGCAACGTGGATGAGGTTCTGACCATCAAGGACAACTCGACCACGCACTGGAACCTCCAGTTCCCGGCCAACGTGACGCTCAAGCCTGGGGAGGTCAAGGACCTCACGGTCTCCTACGCTGTGCCCAAGGGGACCGCGGCGGGACAGTACCCGATGGCCTTGGACCTGAGCTCCAGCGACGGCAGCTGGAAGGTCGCCCATACATCGACGGTCCAGAAAATCCCGACCAAGAATGCCTCCGGGACGAACGGCATGGCGTCCAGCCTGCCTTACCTGCTGATCATTATCGTGCTCATCGTGGTGGTCCTGATACTGGCCATCATGCTGGCCATGAAGAGCAGGTCTAGAAAGGTCGAGCCCGAGATGTCGATGGGCCCGGCCCCGCCAATGACGGCAGCTACGGCCCCTGCGCCGCTGCCAGCGCCCGCTCAGGCCCCCCAGAAGCCCCTGCCGGAACCCGCAAAGGTCCCAGAAAAGCCGGTTCCAGTGGCGGCCCCGGAGCCGGCCAAGCCGGCACCGGCCCCCGAGGTCAAGAGCATCGGTGGGGACCTGTCACTTCCGAAGGAGCCCCCAAGGGTCCAGCAAGCGCCGCCCAGTGTCCCACCACCGGCCAAAGCAGTCAGCGATGATGACGCGATCGACAGCATGTTAAAGGACCTGGACGAGGGCGCGAAGCCACCTGTGAAATAGGGGCCTCGAGGGGACGTCGGATGACCCTACCCAGACCTAGGGCAGGGTCCTTTTCCCTTTCATGTAAATAAATATAGACAATAAGTGTTTTATCTATGTAGTTATTAATACAGGGGCGCCGGAGGAAAGGCATGGTCAAGGGACTGAGCCCAGAAACATTCGTCAAGGAGTTCGAGCCTGGTTCGAACCCCTTCGAGTTCACGATAGTCCGCCTGATCAATCCGAGGGCCGTTGACATCAGGTCCATGGACAAGCCCCTCCTGATGAAGCTCCTGACCCGCATAAAGATGCGGGCCTTCAGTGAGCAGCACAGGAAGGCCTTCGAGAACCTCGTCAGGGCCATCGATGTGAAGGAGCAGTTCTGCGGCATCTTCACGCCCGATGTCTCGGAGATATATTTTGACGATGACATCATGATCGTCGACCTTACATCTTACATCAAGCCTGGCATGGAGAACAAGGTCGTCCGGCTCTTCCAGGTGGCAAGTGAATCTCCAAAGGTCCACGAGGAGCGAATACCAAACAAAGAGCTCATCGACAGGGCGATCACGGACCGGTTCTTGCGTAATGTCCACGAGGGTATGTCCATCCCAGATGCGCTTAAAACGGCCATACAGCAACAGGAGGATGGGGTCCCTGTCGAACCCAAGCCGTCGGTCACGCCGCCCCCACTACCACCGCCACCT
>Ga0209777_10006682_pt1 | contig 12940 bp, 10 predicted proteins | sample FrelakmetHBP12HB_FD_187147 | JGI IMG/M metagenome (GOLD analysis project Ga0209777, IMG submission 187147) | Freshwater lake sediment microbial communities from the University of Notre Dame, USA, for methane emissions studies -HBP12 HB (SPAdes)... | ecosystem: Environmental > Aquatic >...
TTCCGATCTACGCGATGTTGTCCACGAAGGACTTGTTGGCGATAAGCTCACGGAGGCGCTCTTCGGTAATCTGAAGGCTCTTCATGCGGGCCTCGGTGTCCACGAACTCGGCGGTCACGTCGGCGGCCTTGACGTTTTCCGACTCTACGCGCCCGACGGCCTTGAGGGCGTTGAAGGTCTCCTCGAAGCGCTCCGGCGAGACGCGGATGACGATGTGTCCGACCAGCGCCCCGCCGGCTTCCTCGCGGGTGGCGGCATCGGCGACGAAGCCGCCTTTTTCCGCGACGATTTGCTCGACGCGAGAAACGGCGTCGCCGTAGCCCGGAACCTGAATGGTCAGCTCGCCGGTCTTGATGATCTTGAGGTTTTGAGGGATAGCCGACTGCGCTTTTTCCGGCTGCGCAGCGGCGGGTTGGGGCCTATCATCTTTGCCCTTAGACTCTGGTGATTTAACTGCCAACGTCGAGTCTTTGAAGCTACCTAGCTTGGCTTCCAATTCAATGCCATGAATGGTGGGCGGAGAGAGGGCTTGTGCCGGCGCGTCCGCCAGAACATCGCCAGCCATGGTCACTCCGCCCCCTGGTGTCACGATCGCCCTCTTGGCGCTTTCACGACTCGCCGATGGCGCGTCCGCAGGTCTTTCGCGTCTTTCAGGATTCGCCGCGCTTCGTTGCTGTTGAGCCAGTTGATATACGGGCGGCTCAGGGGAGAGGGTGGGAAGGCTGCTGTCCACACCGGCGAAACTTTTGCGGTCGTCCGAGTAGATTGCCGCCGATGTGCCGATTCCCTTGACATCTGCTGCGGCAAAATGCGACCCCTTCAACCCGCCGAAGCGCTGGTTTCCAAGCGGAAACGCCAGCATGAGCACGGCCGCAGCCCCCACCGTCGAAATCACCAACGATCGGTTTCTTGCCCACCAGCCTTTGGGGCTCGCGGCCAATGGATTAGATGGAACCGCAACCGCAGTTTGTAGCGCTGTCCACATGGCTTGCACCTCCATATGGTTTGGTCGATCGTCGGCGGCGGTGGCGAGCAGGCGACGCACGCGCCCAAGCTCCTCAAACTCCGCGCGGCAGTGTGGACAAGCGTCCAAATGCGCATCCAATTCCGACCAATCCGAAACATGTTCGTCTGACGACTTGTCGTGTTCGCGACCCGTTGGATCTGGGAGACGTTGCCGCACAGTGGGACCTCGCGCATCGAGCGACAGCTCGTGCACGCGAAGGTCAATCAGTTGTCTGGCTTCCTGGCAGTTCATGGCACCGGCTCGAGTTTGAAGCGCCGCCCATAAAGGGCGACGCTACTGAGTTTCCTCCGCGCACTTTCCGTTCAATTCAGCGGCAACATGCGTCCGCAGCAGCTCACGCAGCTTTCTGCGGGCACGGAAGAGCGTGACCTTCACCCGCGACTTTCCCCATCCCAGGACATCCGCGGCCTCGGCGATACTCATCCCGACCAACTCGCAGAGGATCACGGCGTCGCGCTGCGCTCCCGGTAGCTCCGCGACAGCCTGTCGGACGGCGTCGCGCGATTCCTCGGCACCACGGTCTGTTTTGCTTTCTTCGTCTGATGGCACGAGGCGAAGAATGGCCGGGTCGCTGCGGAACCGCTGTTCCTGGCGTTTTTGCCGCAGGAACTCCATCGCCGCCGAGCGCGTCAGCGTAAACAACCATGTCGCAAACGAGCTGCGGCCCTGGAAACCGCCGACGGATTTCACGACCCGCAGAAAAGTCTCCTGCACGATGTCGGCGGCCGCCTCGCGTGAGCGGGTCACGAGCCATCCGTAGCGCCACACGCGGTCTACATAGCGCCGGAACAAGAGTTCCAAGGCGGCGCTGTCACCGCTTTTGCACTTCAGAGCGAGATGGGCATCCGGATCAACCATCGTGTTCTTCGTCTACTTTAGACTAATTGGACGCCGCACGGTTACCAAAGTTCCAAGGATCACACTGGGGGTTATCGGCACCGCCACACGCCGACTTGCCGGCGAGTGCGATTGCCGCCGCTTATGTCCATCTGAACCAGCGCAGGGCCAGAACAAAAGCGACCAGACCATACGCGGCCAGAATCGAAAGGGGCATCCACTGCGACATGAGCGAAGCGCCGTCGGTGATGACGGCCCGCAGTGCGTTGTTGAGCTGTGTAAGCGGCAACGCTTGAATGAAGGGCTGGAGAAGATCGGGGAAGCGTTTGGAGGAGAAGAAGATGCCGGAGAAAATCCACATCGGCAGCATGACCGCGTTCATCAGTCCTGAAATCGTTTCGATCTTGCGGGCCCGGCTGGACAGAAACAAACCAAGCCCAGCAAAACTCAACGCTCCTATGCCCGCAACCACGGCGATGTTCAGCGCGTTCCCCTCGATCGCAACGTTGAACAGCAGCCGACCCGTCACCAGAAGCAGCAGCACCTCCGGAACGGTAAAGACCATTCGCGACCCGATCAGCGAAAGGAAAAAGTCCCGCTTGTGCATCGGCGTGGCCACGAGTCGTTTCAGCAGCTTGCGGATGCGCATGTCCACGGTGACAAAGCCGATCCCCCACAGGCCGCCGCCCATCAAGTTCATCCCCAAAAGCCCAGGGATGAGAAAGTCCACGTAACGGGCGCCGGGCGCAGTCACCTGCACGTCTTTGGTCGCCACGGCGTCGGTCCGTCCGGCGGCGCGCTGGATCGCCTCGTCAACCTTCAATCGAGCGATGGCGGCCTCAGGCCGGGTCGGATCGGAGCGGTACTCCACGCCGTCGGCGTAGAGCACGGCGATATCCGCCTCTCCTTTGCGAAGCCAGGATTCGCATTGCGGGCGCGTCCCGACGAAAGTCTGGAAAGCCTGATCGCCTTGCAACGTCCGCTGAATGTCGCCTAGCGCCGTGGCGTCCTGGATGGCCACCTGAACCTTGTCCGGGGGCTTGGTTCGAAAGGCCACTCCCAGTCCGATGGTCAACAGCACGGGGAATCCGTAAGTCCAGAAAACCGCGTCGGGTTCCCGGTAGAACATTCGCATGCGGCAGAGGAACAGCTCGCGGTTTGGAGAATATCTCTTCATGGCGCCTTGTCCGCGAGTTCCTCGGTGGTCAATCGTCGCCCGGTGAGGCTGACGAATACATCTTCCAGGCTCACGTGGCGGGTCGTAAGCCTCGTGAGTTCCAGGCGGTGTGCGCTGAGCCGCCCGACCAACGCAGGAATACATTCATGCGGTGCGCCTACCGTAAGCTGGAAGCCGTCAAGTTCAGCGTTGCAGTTGCGGACGCTGGGAAGGTCGCAAAAGAACTTTGCATCCGGCAGGGCGTTCGGAGTGTGGTCCTTTAGCCCGAACTGAATTACGTGCTCGCCGCCGATGCGGTGAATCAGTTCGGATGGAGAACCCACCGCAATGATCTTGCCTAGATCCACCACCGCAACGCGATCGCAAAGGCGTTCGGCCTCGTCCATGTAGTGGGTCGTCAGCAGCGTCGTGCGCCCGCGTTCCCGATGCCGACGGATTATGTCCCAGATTTCGCGGCGCGACTGCGGGTCAAGCCCCGTCGTCGGCTCATCAAGAAACAGGAGTTCGGGGCAACCGAGAAGTGCGCAGGCGACGGCCAGGCGTTGTTTCTGCCCGCCGGAAAGAGTGTCAATCCGGGAATGGCGCTTCTCGAAAAGGGATACCGCATCGAGAATTTCGCGAGGTTCACAGCCGTTGCGGTAAAAGCTGCGGAAGAGGCGGAGCGTTTCCTCGACCGTCAGTTTGTCGGCGAGTCGCGTTTCCTGGAGTGAGATGCCGATGCGCTGACGAAGAGACTCGTCGTCATCGCCCCAACGCATGTTGAGCACTTGAACGTCGCCGGAGGTTGGCTCCAACAGACCTTCCAGGATTTCGATCGTTGTAGTCTTCCCCGCACCGTTGGGTCCCAGCAACCCAAAGCACTCGCCGCTGGCGACCGTGAGATCAAGCCCCACGAGGGCATCGACCGGCGGCTGGCCGCGCGTCACGTAGCGTTTCCGCAACTCACCACAGATGATAGCCGGTGAAGCCGCTTCCATTGGCAACCTTTTCAAATGCCTGACGGCTTCTTCGCCGCTATTAGCTCCCGGTCAACGCCTTTCACAGAAGAGGAGTATGCGAACAGCAACTCTGACCGGACAAGCGTGCGCCGTTGGCGATCCGGCGACTATTACCCATTATTTTGAGCGGATGCGATCTACGGCTTCTTGTTTTCGCTCGGCGTGCCCTTACTCTCCGGTTTGCCGGTATCGGCGGGCGCGGCGGCCTCTTTGGGCGGCTCCGTGGGCTTGGGTTTGGGCATGGCGAAACGCTCGTCTTCAATAGGCACATTGGCCTCGACCTTCTCAAGCGTCATCGTGTTTTCGCCCATCTGTCCGGTCTTCTGCCGAATGACATGTGGGAAGAGCATGCCGGCTACTGACCGAAAGTCCCCAAAAGCAACTTCATATTCCATCTGCATTCCTTGGAATTCCCGCTTCCCGGCGGTCTTGATCGGAATGAACTGCTCCGCGTCGAGAAATTGATATTCGACTTCCCCGCTCTTCTTGGTCACTTTGAGCTTGTAGGCAGGCGAGCCTTCAGCCTCGTCCTTGCCAAGCAGCTCGATCTTGTGGCCCTTCTTTTGGTAATCGACAAGCGGACCGTCGAAGTCGGCCTGGTCCTCGATGGCCTTTAACTGATCGGGAGACATCTTTTCCGGGTCGGTCCTGCCGGTGAAGGGCATGATAAACCAGCCCAGTTCGCCGTCGAAGGCTTGAGTACCAGTCATGCCCTGAAACGTGAACTCGACTCGGACCTTGTTAGGCCGCTTGAACTCCATGGTCAGCGGCGCTTCCATGCCGCCCTGGAACGCGAACTTGCCCGTGCATTTCATGGTTTTGATGGCGTCCATTTTCTCGCGCCCCCCGATCGCCTGAATGTATTTGGCGATGACCTCGTCGGCGGTCTTCAGTTCTTCCGCGGCCAAGGGTCGTGTCGCACATGCCAAACCCAGAAGCACCGCTCCCAGCAAAAGCGTTCGTGACATCTCTTTAATCTCCTCGTTATAGCGGTAGAGTCTCAGCAAAACAGCGGATTTTCCGCGATTGACCGGGCACGATCAAGCGTTGTATGTCGGAAGTTGTGGCGGCGTATTGCATCGACGTTCCATCCAGTCATGGGGTATTAAGAGCCTCTAACAATACGAGCCGCGGATTTCAGTCCGCGCGGATTCCCGTCTACGATGACCCTCATTGCGTTAGATGGTCTTAGCGATTGATGGTGCGCAGGAACTCCTGCACTTCGGGGATTCCGCCCTGGTAGATCAAGTACCCGTTGTACGGCTCGCGGGAGGTAGTCTCGTCGTTCACCGGACTGAGCATCAGCCGCTTCACCTCCTCGCGATCGTCGGTCTGCCCCAGGACCCAGCAGAGTTTCATGTAGGCGACCTCGGGAAGCATGTTCGACGCCGGCACTATGCCGAAGGTCATCAAGTCGCGGCCCGTGTCATAGACGTACATACCGCAGTAACCCCACAGAGTCTGGACGGTCATGTAAATGTGTACGCCCGCCTCGATCGCCCGCTGGATCGCGGGGTACAACGGCTTGTTGATGTGCCCGAGCCCGGTCCCGGCGATGACGATTCCACGATAGCCTTTCTCGACGATCGCATCCACCAGGTCGGGCAGCATGTTCGGGTAGTAATACAGTATGGTAACCTTCTCCTCGAAGGCGGTGTTGATCGTAACCTCGCGGTCAGTGCGGCGGCGCTTGTAGTCCTGCCGAAGGTGAACAAGTTCACGGGGTGAGATTGCGGCCACGGGTATGTCGCTCAGCGTTCGGAACGTCGAGCGGTAACTGCTGTGCATTTTGCGGACACGCGTGCCGCGGTGGAGCAGGTTGTACTCGTCGGAGGTCGGGCCGAACATGCAAACAAGCACCTCGGCGATGTCCCCCTCTGCCGCCGCCTTCACCGCGCAAATCAGATTGATGGCGGCGTCGGACGATGGTCGGTCGCTGGAGCGCTGCGAACCCACCATGATGATAGGTACCGGCGGGTTTTGCACCATGAAGGTTAGTACGGCGGCCGTGTGATGCATCGTGTCGGTGCCGTGACCGATCACAATGCCATCTACGCCGTTTTGGATTTCCTCGCCGATGCGCTTGGCGAGCGCAACATATTGTTGCGGGCCCATATTTTCACTGAATACAGCGAAGAGCTTCTCGGTCCGGAGATTGCAAATGTCGGCTAATTCTGGAACGGAGCCATACAACTCGCCCGGCGAGAATGCGGGGATTACGGCGCCGGTGCGATAGTCCAACCGGCTCGCTATGGTTCCGCCTGTACCGAAGAGCGTGACGTTCGGCTTCTTCGCGTCGTGCGGAAACTCCTTCTCAGGAATCTTGTAGTGGGCCTCGCGCCGGCCGAATTCGGTGATCCGGTTGACGGACGCGGCGGCCAAGCCGATGTTGTACCCGCTCTCCAGCTTGAGGACGATGTGCTTGTCGTCGGCGGTCTCGGAGCGGGGAAGGATCAGTCCGCTGAATCGGCCGTCGGCGCATTCCACCTCCACGTCGCTCCAGACGCCGACGGCGTGCCGCTCCAGCACGGCGCGCGCCGGACCGCGATAGCCCTTGAGTGCGTCGTTGTCGCTCATTGTCGTGTGCTCGCCTGCGGACGACATTTCCAAACGGCGGGGTGCGTCGTCCATCTACGTCGGGCGGCAAGGACGGGCCTGATGCCCGCCATTGCCGCCGCGACCGGTCTCCCGTGAACGGGTGCCGTCGACCCGCCCTATTCCAACACCTGGATATTCTTCTTCCTGCACATCTCCTTGAGAACTTTCGGCCAGACCGTCACGCTCACCTCGCCGAGGTGGGCCTTCTTGAGCAGCGACATGACCGTGCGCGACTGACCGATGCCGCCGCCGATGCTGAGAGGAATCTGGTCGTTCAGGATGGCTTGGTGGTAAGGCAGCTTGAGGAAATCGAGCTGCCCGGTGATATCGAGCTGCTTCTTCAGCGTCTCCTTGGTTACGCGGACGCCCATCGAGGTCAACTCGTGGCGGCGAAGGGTGACCGGGTTCCAGACGAGGATGTCGCCGTTGAGCCCGTGCATGGGCCGGCCGCTGTCGGATTTCGTTTCCGTGACCCAGTCGTCATAGTCCGCGGCCCGAAGCTCGTGGGGATATCCGTCCTTGAGCGTCCAGCCGATGCCGACGATGAAGATTGCGGGGAACTTCTGCAGGACCGCTGTCTCCCGTGCCTTCCGCGGCAGATCCGGGAACATGTCGAGAATCTCCTCGGCATGGAGGAAGGTCAGTTCATCCGGCAGGTCGGGGAACTTGTTGGTCCGCAGCTTTGGGAACTGCTCCTGGACGAAGGTCTCCGCCCCCTTGATGACCTTCCAAATCTTGCGCACGATCTCCTTCAGGAATTTCAGGTTGCGCTGGTCGGCGGTGATCACACGCTCCCAGTCCCACTGGTCGACATAGGCACTGTGGTCGTGGTCCAGGAAGTAATCCTTCCGAACGGCGCGCATGTCGGTGACGATGCCCTCGCCCACCTTGCAGTTGAACTGCCGCAGGGCCATGCGCTTCCACTTGGTGGCCGCCTGTACGACCTGCGCTCGGATCGGCTTTTCTAGCCCCAGCCCGCATGGGAAGTCGATCGGCGTGCGCGAACCGTCGCGGTCCAGGTAATCGTTGACGCCGCTTTCCTGATCGACGATCAACGGCACCTCGACGCGGATGAGGTTCAGCTCCTTGCACAGATGATCCTCGATGTAGCGTTTGGCCGCTGTGACGGCCATTTGCGTCTCTTTGGGATCCAACAGAGAACGATAATCCTTAGGAAGGATCTTCTCCACTTCCTGATAGTTGCCTATGCCGGGCCCGGCCAGGTCTGCTTTCTTGTCCGCCATGCCTTACTCCTTGTGATTTATGCAGCAGGGATGACTTCCCGGTCCACTGAGCGCCGGCAAGAAGTCCGCGCGTCCTGCGAGCATTGGTGTCAGATTGCTCCTTGAATCAGTTTGCTTCCCATTCGCCGTACGGCGCTTTCGGTGCGGATCGACACTGCGGCGTGCGCGAGAGCGGGCGGTACCGTCGACATGGAACTCTCAGGCTCCAACCTCGTGTGAGGCATCGACGGCCGTACTCGCCGCGTTCCCCCGCACGCCGTGTTGGGGAAACTTGAGCTTGTCCCCCAACCAGGCCGCGGCCCGTATTCCTTCGATCCGTCCCCAGTGGGTACGCATGAGCTCACCAACCGTAAACCGCACCTTCTGATCGACCGTGTGGAAACGCCGTCCGTCGAGATTGCGGAGATACTCCAGCCCCGCAAGGTCCAGTTCGCTGTCTGTCAAGGGCGCCCGGCTCCGTTTGCCAAGCAGCGTCGCCAGCGCGCGGTCGTCGGGCTCCGTCCCTTGCAGGTCCGCCAGCAGACACCGCAACACCTCGCGAACAGCTTCGCGCGTCAGCCGCCCCTGGCTGTACTCCCGGAACACCTCAAAGACATCGTCGTCCCGCAGTCGGTCCACGGGAAACCCGTCTCGCCTCCAGGCCTTGAATCGCTGAACAACGATCACGGCCGCGAAGACCGGGTCCACGTCGAGTTCTGTGACGATGCGCTCGAAGAGCGCCGCGCGGGACGAGAAACTGAGCGGTTCGACGGCGTCGCCTGGTACCCTCATGGCCCGGTAGCGAACTTGGCGATCCCAGACGCGCTCGGGCAGCTGACGGCGGATGCGCTCGATGCGTTCGTGGGTTATGGCCATCGGCGGCAGATCGGTGTCTGGATACATTCGCTCGGCGCCGGGCAGCACGCGCTCGAATCCGTTGGTGCCGTCCTTCAATGCCTGGCGGGTATCGCTGGGCACGCCTTTGGTGGCTTCGAGGGCACGAAGAATAATCTCGTTGCAGGCCGTTCTCGTGTCGTCCTCGCTGCCCCAGACGAGTACCATGCCGTCGGCGTCGCCGGCGCCGGTACGCTTGCGCACGTCCTTCCAATCCCGCACCGTCAGAAGATCCGAGGCCGTGTCAGAATGCACTATATTGGGCAGGCGCGTAAGGCACGCAATCACGCGGACGCGATCGGAAAACTCTTTGGCGAACGTCGTCTGCTCCTGCGTCTGCTCGTTGAGAATGCCGGCGAAGCCCTTGAGCACGACGCACATCACTCTCTGACCGGCGGCGAGCGCCTCCCGAATCGGCTGGTAATCTGCGCGCGACACGGCCCGGGCGACGTCGAATGAAACCGCCTGGAAGGTATCCGCGGTCACGCCGCGCTGCCGCAGCATCTCGCGGATGTGCAGGAGAGAGCACTGCCGCCGAGCCTCGTTGTGGACAAGCAGCGGAATACGGGTGATCTGAGGGACGCCCTTGATTTCGATGCGCGTGCCGCCTCGGACGCTTACATTGACGTCCTCTCGGCCGGCGCCATAGCCCGTCCGCACCCTGCCGGTGCTCCGGCACAAACTGCGGATGATCTGGCAGACCTCTGCGATCTCCTGCGGCGTGCGCATTTCCGGCTCGGTGACGACTTCGATGAGCGGCATGCCCAGGCGGTCGGTGAGATACACCCGGTCATGCCCGACATCTGAGACTTCGCGGCAGGCGTCCTCTTCAATCGAAAGCTGGCGGACCCCGATCCGGCGGTCCCGGTAGGGGATCCAGCCGCCCACGCCGATGATTGCCGTCCGCTGGAAACCAGTGGGGATCGAGCCGTCAAGGTACTGCTTGCGGGCGATGTGCATCTCGCCGACCATCTGCAAGTTGCACAACTGGGCGATCTCGATGGCGATATCCAGCGCCTCATCGTCGATGAAAAACGGCGGCGTGTCGTCGAACTCGTAGGTGCATACCGTTTCCTGCCGGATTCGGTAATAGATGTTCTTCTTGGTCTTCTTCTCCATCAAGGCCGTGCCGTCGTACTCGCCCAGCTCAGACAACGTCGGCCGCATGTGCCGCAGAATGACCGCATCGTAGGCGTCGCTGTAGCAACCGGCCGGACAACGGCAGAAAAGCTTGTGCCTCGTGAGTAGCTGCTGGTGGACCTCCAGTCCGCAGCGCAGTCCAACCGCGGCATAGTCCTCCGTGGTCACCTCACTAAACGGCTTGAAAAGCACGGCGTGTTCTGGAATCGTAGTTCTCCAACCAGAATTGAGTCTAACTCGTAGACTGAAGATTGTCTATTGGCTCCGCCGTGAAAGTCAATCTAAGGACGGCGATCGACAATTGCCGTCGTTGCCGTTCACGCGTCGAGATAAAGCTGGTATTCGTAGGGATGCGGACGCTGCGCCACGCCCGTGGCCTCTTCGGATCGCTTTGCCGACGCCCAGCCCTCCAGAAACACTTGCGAGAACACCTCTCCCTTGGTCAGAAACGCACGGTCACTTTCCAGCGACTCAATCGCGTCAAAAAGCGTCCGCGGCAGCGGCGCGATCTTGGAACGGAAAGCCTCGTCCTGCCGGGCGATGTCCACGTCGAACGGGCCGAAATTATGGGCCGTCACGTCGATCTTGGACTGGATGCCGTCCAGCCCGGCCATGAGCATGGCAGCCAGTGTCAGGTAGACGTTGCCGGTGAAGTCAGGAGGGCGGTACTCAATTCGCTTCTCTTGTGGCGAGACGGCGTATCGCGGAACGCGGATGGCCGCCGAGCGATTGCCCAGTGAAAAGAATAGGTTGACCGGCGCCTCGAAGCCAGGAACCAGCCGCTTGAACGAATTCGTTGAAGGGTTGGTAAAGGCGGTTAGCGCACGCCCGTGCTTGAGAAGCCCGCCCACATAGTGCAATGCGAGGTCGCTCAGGTTTGCATAGTTCCGCTCGTGGCGGTCAAAGAACAACGGCTCGCCACTCTTCTGCAATTTCTGGTGCACATGCATGCCGTTGCCCGCCTCCCCGAAAACCGGCTTGGGCATGAACGTCGCCAGCTTGCCGCGCCGGCGGGCCACGTTCTTGACCACATACTTAATCAACATGGCGCGGTCAGCGGCCAAGACCAGCGGCGCGAGCTCCACTTCGATCTCGCACTGTCCGGGAGCGCCGACCTCGTGATGGTGGTAGCGAACGGCCACCCCCATCTTCTCCAGCACCAACGCGATCTCCGAACGAACGTCATGCAGCGTCTCGGTCGGTGGTGTGCACAAGTATCCGCGTTTTGGAGCTATTGCCGCCGACGCGCCCTCCGTTTCGACCTCAGAAGAGTGAACCCGAACGAATGTCTGATAGGGCTCGTTGACGACCTCCAGGCGATCAAAGACATGGAACTCAAACTCCGGCGCCAGAATGGCCTCGTCCGCGATGCCGGTATTGCGCATGTATGAAACGGCTCGTTGGGCAATTGTGCGCGGATCACTCGGAAAGGGCTTCTTGCTGTCGGCCGTCACGGTCCCGCAAATGAAGCTCAGGGTCGGATGCTCCCAAAACGGATCAACAAAGCCAGTCTCAGGCTCCGGGAGGGCGACGACGTCACCGTTCTCGACCGAAGTGAAACCCGACCCGGAAGAGCCGTCATAGCCTACCCCATCTTCGAAGTGTCGCTGCGTGAAATTCCGTGCGGGTATCGTGACGTGCATCCACTGGCCACGGATTCCGGCCACCTTCAGGTCAACCATGGCCACATCACCTTTGGCGAGATACGCCAAAGCCTCGCTTGTTGAGGCGAACATGATCCTTTTCTCCGCGCGAACGCCAGTTTGCCACTCCGGCCGAGCCAAAGTCGCTATCTCAAGAGGCGATAGCACGCTGCGTGCCACGCTCGACGCATCCCAGTAGAGCAGGGAATCTCCAATGACTCAACTTTCCGAGCCTGGTGTCGTCAAGATTCCAAGTCCCCGGGACACCTCTTGCAGGGGTGGGCCTGCGGGCCTCTCGGGTAGCCTGCAGGCTGCGATTGACCGCCACTACCGCTGGCCGACGGCACCCAAACGCAACAGCGTCCATGACTACCATGTTGGGACCAACTCGCTTAATACCCTGCTGAGCCCCGGCGCGCCGGGGCTTCCGGGGTGGAAAAGCAGGGATTGCTCGCGGCTATGAAGGGCCATATTCTCGCGCAGGGCGAATTGATCTGAACGTATCAACGATAGGATTGATCCTACGGTAGGACCCGCCCGCCGGGCAGCGAAAGATGATTCGCTTGTCCAAATCTGGTCCGTGTCGTCCTAAGGTTGCGTACCGATCGCTCGGCTCGGATCACCGGACGTGAGGCGTGTATGAAGACGATCGCCGTCATTGGTGCGGGGACGATGGGGTTGGGCATAGCCCAACTTGCCGCCGGGCACGGCGGCGCGGTTCGCTTGATAGATGTCAGCTCCGAAGCACTTCGTCGCGGGCTTGATGAGATCCGCAAGCATTTCGATCGCGCTGTCGCGAAGGGTCGGATGACTGGGGCGGAGCGCCATGCGGCCGCGGCACGCATCCAATTGCGTGAAGAAATCGGCAACCTTGAAGATGCAGAGCTTGTCATCGAGGCGGTCGTCGAGGACCTTTCGATCAAGCAAAATGTATTCCGCGAATTGGAAACCGCGACGTCGCAGTCGACGGTTCTTGCCACAAATACTTCGTCGTTGTCCGTCACGAAGATCGCGGAGGCCGTTGAAAATCCGGGTCGGGTGATCGGCATGCACTTTTTCAATCCCGTGCCGATCATGCCGCTAGTCGAGGTCGTCGCGGGTGCGAACAGCCACCCCCTGGCCGTTGATGCCGGATTCGCCGCGGCGACGGCCTGGGGCAAGAAGGCGATTCGCGTCAAGGACTCTCCTGGGTTTGTCGTCAACCGCATCGCTCGCGGTTACTACCTCGAAGCGCTGCGGCTTCTCGGCGAAGGCGTGGCGGGCGTAGATGAGATTGACCGTCTGATGCGCGTGCATGGCGGGTTTAAGATGGGCCCATTCGAATTAATGGACCTGGTGGGGCTGGATGTCAACCTTGCGGTAAGCACTTCCGTGTGGGAGGAAATGGAGCGGGACGCGCGTTT
>Ga0209777_10006683_pt1 | contig 12939 bp, 16 predicted proteins | sample FrelakmetHBP12HB_FD_187147 | JGI IMG/M metagenome (GOLD analysis project Ga0209777, IMG submission 187147) | Freshwater lake sediment microbial communities from the University of Notre Dame, USA, for methane emissions studies -HBP12 HB (SPAdes)... | ecosystem: Environmental > Aquatic >...
CACCGACACCTTCACCATCGCCTAGCTCAACACCCACTCCGACGCCTACTCCTACGCCGAGGAGCGGTGGTGGTGGAGTCCCCGGTTATACCTATGAGGAGATCATTACTGGCATTGTTTTAGGCATCATAGTGCTACTTTGGGCGCATAAAAGACAGTAGATAAGTATGTGTGGATGGTCATAGTCTACCCTTATTTGACTCTAAGGAGTGGTCTAAGTTGATCCAATTTTACGAAGTTGACTCCTAATGTCCTCCCCTTAGCTACCTTCGCCCCCTCGAGGATCTCATAGACCTTCATTTTACCGAAGGCTTTGGCACCGCCGAGGTAGGAGCAAACGAGCCCCGTCACACTGTTCAGTGACCCGGGGAAGGTGATGACCCTCAGCACATCGGCGCTTAGAATGAAGTGATGAATGTCGAATCCCTTCACCGCATCGTTCAAGATGGTTGAATACATGAATCGGGCTGCGGCGTGGCTTCTCAGTGGATGCCTCTCATCGTAACTCACCCAATCCCTAACCTCGAAGTCCAAGACGTGGACATGAAACCCAGACTTCCCAGAGAATACGATCCTGATGTCACGATAATTCTCCTTGACCTCATCGATGAACCTCTCCGTTAATTGCTTCGAGTTCTCCAGGCAACCTTCACAGACTCTATCCTCAGTGATCCGGTGAGTGTGCTTCCTGTAATTGAGATAAGAATCAATATCGATAACATACTCTCCCCCAACGGGAAAGGCCTCAACTGAGGCCCTCTTATTCCCGATCCTCTCCGGCATGAGCCAGTTTAACGCGCTCATGTAGACGTTCCGGGGAGAATACTCGAGGCAGAACCCACGAAGGGAGTCAAACCCTAACCGGCTCCGATGCTTGTTTAGCTTGATGAATGTGTCGCACTGGATCCTGATCCTGAAATGCTTACGCCAGAGACTAGGCCACGAGGTGTGGGACTCGGAGGGAGTCCACTGAAGGTAGAACCTTTGGATCTGCTCCGGCGTGAGCACATGGATGCCCTGGAGTCTCGGTTAAAAACAGAAACGCATGCGCGCGCGCACGCGGTAGGCTTGGATATCAGCCAAGCCAGGCTGGAGGGGTTAGCGACTCATGAGTAGACCTTCTTCTCGTGATCGAAGAACACTCATCGAGTTGATGCTAGTCATTACGCTGCTCCTCCTCACTCTTATCGTCTCACTATTCTCTGGCAAGGATGTATACATCTTTGGATACATCATGACGATAATCTATGCGCTTGGGCGAGTAACTCGTCACGGCCGGCCCTTACAGGAGTTGGGGGTAAAACGCGGCTTTCTCAAAGATTTTAAGCGGATCTGGTACTACTTTGGCATCGACGCAGTGCTATTTCAGCTTCTGCCGCCGACTTTGGGAGTCGCTCTCGTGTTTGGGTACTACCCTGATCTGTTGAATCACATCATGGGTAGACTATCCATTAGTTTCGGTTCTTTAGAAGGGGTATCGGCGGTTGGGGGATTGCTGGCAGCGGCACTGATACTGACTCTCATGGAAGAGGTTGTGTTTAGGGTTACAATTCAGGAAAGGCTGAGCTGGTTTATCGGGACTCCATTGGCTATTCTGTTTGCTTCAATACTATTTGGTTTAGTTCACGCGGTAGGAACAACAGGAAGCATGCAAGTCATAGTAACGGATGTGCTTGGCGTAGTATTAGACGGCGTGTTCTTTGGCATCATTTATGCTGAGACACATAACCTAGCGTTGACCTGGTTAACACATTTTACAGCTGATGTGGTTGGGCTTATCGTTCTCGTGTTAATATTCTAATTTTTTTATTTGTGTTTGTGGAGGCTATAGCCTTATCCTCACTTCCACCTGATTGTTACCTGTGAACTTGAATTGGTAGACATAGCACAGCTCCAGACCGTGTCATACATCGCTGGAGCCCTAGGAGTATGCGTAGCCGCATTCTACTACGTGATGACCCTAAGGTCTCAACAGAGCAGTATGAAAACAAACATTGAGACAAGGCAAGCACAACTCTTCATGAGCACATTCCAGTCAACATACTCTAAAGAGTGGCAGCGGGCACAGAGGAAAGTATACAAGCTTCAACTCACAGAGGTCAGCGACTTCGACAAGATTGATGAAGATGAGGACCTTTCAGAAGCATTTTACATCATTGCGAGCTACTTTGAGGGCATCGGCGTTCTCGTCAAGGAAAACCTGATTGATATTCGACTAGTGTCTGAACTTATCTCAGGAGTGATTCTACGTTGGTGGGCTAAGTTTGGCCCAGGCGTCATCAAGTGTAGAGAGGCGTGGGGTTTTCCTAGGTACTGTGTTGAGATTGAGTACCTTGCTGAGAGGGTCACTGAGTATGGTAGAGAGCACCCTGAATTAGGTATTCTTAGGCGACTATAACTTTCTATTAGAACAAATTGATAACAATTCTTCTCAATAGTCTTATCCTCACTTCACTCTGGGGACTGGTCGAAGCTGATCTAGGCTTACGAAGTTGACCCCTGAAGTCAACCCCTTCGCTGCTCTTGCGCCCTCTGCGATACATTGAAGTGCGTTGATTCTATTTGATTAAATGGAGTGAAAGAGATGACGGTTGTAAAGATCGTTGAGTTAATAGGCAGTTCACCTATTGGCTGGGAAGAAGCTGCTCAAAACGCCGTGAAGGAGGCAGCTGAGACGGTGAGAAACATCAAGGGTGTCGATGTGAAGAGATGCACGGCTAAGGTAAGGGAAAATAAGATCGTTGAATATCGGGCCGTCGTAAAAATTGCCTTCATTGTAGATAGAGAAAACGCAGGCGCGAAGAAAATTTAAGGTACTCACGTGCATCCAGATTTTAAGGACAAAGAGATCCGCATTACATTTGTTGGATAGCCTTATCCTCACTTCCACTGATACTCAACTGTATGAACAGAAAACTACGAGGATAGAAAAGATTGATGAACTGGGATGATCTATCTGATTGGTATGATAAGAAGCAAGGTGAGTCTGGGGACCTATGGCATAGAGCACTCATTGATCCTGTGCTCTTGAGACTCATCTGAGACTGTAGAGGCAAAGATATCCTTGACCTCGGGTGTGGTAACGGATACCTTGCGAGGAGGTTTGCCCGAGAGGGCGCTAGAGTGACCGCGGTTGATTCTTCAATCGGGATGATTAAGAATGCGCAAGCCCGTGACCCAAAGAACACCCTTAAGATAATTTACATTCACTCGGATGCAAACCGGCTTGACGTGATCACTGATGCTAGTTTCGATCTGGTTTTCGCGAATATGAGCTTGATGGACATTGAGGATGCTGAGGGCGCGGTCAGGGAAGTGAGCAGAGTCCTGAGGGGAAGCGGGGGAAGGTTTGTGGCAAGCATCTCTCATCCATGCTTTGACAATGGGTCCAATTCAGGTTGGATGATTGAGAAAATAGCCTCTGAGCCGCCCAAGTTTTACAGAAAAATTCGGGCCTACAGGAAACCATTCTCGGAGAATATACGGTGGAAGGTTGGGTTTACGCAATCATTTCATAGACCGTTGAATTGGTATGCCCGGATTCTGAGCTCTAATGGGCTAACTATAAATGCATTGGAGGAGCCGGAGCCAACAGAGGAATTTCTAGAGAAGGAAGAGGATAGTTTAGGCTTCATTGAGGTTCCGCTCCATTTAGTGTTCGAAGCAGTCAAATTGTAATTTTCATGTGTGCGGGCTATAGTCTTATCCTGAGTTCCACCAGACACTCAACCGAGTATTCGCACTTGCTGATACATTATATATAATGATTATTTCTTTGATACTCAACCGTGATTCTATGGTTGATGCGCAGACGATTGGAGTATTGGTGACCGCAGCAAGCGTGACGGTAGCAGCGATCTACTACATTATGACACTGAGGATCAATCAAAGAAATGGCCGAATCACGTTAACGAACAATATCATGCAATCTATCCTAACCAAGGAGAACCTCAGAGACTTCGGAGAACTCATGAACATGACCTGGGTAAGCTACGACGACTTCGAGAAGAAGTACGGGTCAGACTTCAACCTCGACAACTTCGGTAAGAGAATGTCAGCATGGCACTCCTACGAAGCATTGGGAAATCTAGTGAGGCAGGGCCTCGCGGATCGCGACACGATATACAACTCTGGTACAATCTGTATACTTTGGACCTGGGTCAAGTTCAAGCCGGTGATTGAGGAGTACAGGAGAAGATACGGTGGAAGGGACGCCCTCAAAGGTTTCGAGTACCTTGGTGACTCGTTGATGAGGCTTAAGAAGCTGAAGGATCCGGGTTTCGAGTTCCCGGTGGAGTTCACTAGATATATCCCAGATAAGTAAACTCTCCTCTTCTCCATAGCCTTATCCTTCCATTTTCGCTAATTCTAATCCGTGACATGTTATGGTTGATCTAGGTGAGATTCAGGCCGCCTATTACATGGTGGCCGCGACAGGAGTACTAGTAGCAGCAGGATACTACATCCTCAATATGTGGGAGACGACGAAGAATCGCCGAATAACGTTGACAACAACCCTGATGCAGCACTTCATGACGGAGGAGGGCATGAGGCACTTCATAGACCTAATGAACATGCAGTGGACCGACTTGGAGGACTTCTCGAGGAGGTACGACTCAAGGGTCAACTCGGAGAACTTCGCCAAGAGGATGTCGATGTGGAACCTGTGCGAAAACATCGGAGGCCTCTACAGGGATGGGCTCATCGACCTGAAGACGTTGTCCGGTAGCTCACTTGCTGCTATTGAGTATATGTGGATAAAGTTCAAGCCAGTCATTGAGATGTTCCGGGGAACGGACTTTGGACCGCGTGCCTATGAGAACTTAGAGTATATAGCGGGTAGGCTTAGTGCTTTTCGGAGTGAGCAGAATCGGGATAGTGATGTTTACAGTAGGATGAACAGAGTCATGCAAGGGCATGGTAGAACTACATAGCCTTATCTCCCAAACCCATCTTCACAGAATAGTTAATTTATTCATATTTTGGTTCTGAGATTATTCCGATAATTATGGATTATTTACCAATAACACTATAGGCAACACGCGCCCTGCTTCACTCGCGTGCAAGACACGCAGAAAAGTTGCGAGGTTCCGAAAAATGGTGCTATACGCAGTTTTCTGGGAGTTTAAACCTGAAGACATGGACAAAGTAATCCCCGTCTTCAGGAAGATGGTGGAACTCAGAGGGACAGGCAACTATCCGAAAGCAACTACACCAACATATACCTACTATGGAGAAAACAGCGGCTTCACAATCTATGACATAAAAGATCCAAAAGAAGTACAAATGCATTACACACACTATCACCCATTGATCAAGTTTACCTGGAAGCCTCTCTATGAGGCCTCAGAATGGATAGAAACATATGAGAAAAACAAGAAAAGATAGACCTGCCACCTCTTTTTAATTTAAGGTTCACTTAGAGTTTTTTCAGTTAGGTTTGGGGCTATAGCCTTATCCCCCAAACCCAAACCCATTTTCGCATATGAAGTAGTCAGTTTATTTATATATAATTCTGATATTATTCTAATAATAATGGATTATTTACCACTAAAACTATAGGCATCATACTTCCCTACCCTAATCGCGTGCGGGAGGAACAAGATGTGATCAAAGTTAGCGTGTTTTATCCGTATGGTGAAGGCAAGAAATTTGACATGGGGTATTACACCAACAAACACATACCCATGGTCAAGAAACTGTTAGGGGTCTCGTGCAAGGGTACCTCTGTGGAGCAGGGATTGGCCGGCGGAGATCCTGGGTCTCAACCGACCTATTGTGCTATGGGTCATCTCTACTTTGATTCGGTGGAGGCGTTTCAAGCTGCTTTTGGTCCGCATACCTCGGCGATTATGGGGGATGTCCCCAACTTTACCGACATCCAGCCCACGCTTCAGATCAGTGAAGTGAAAATGTAGTAATATGGGACTACTCGAATTAACCAATTAACGAAGTTCTCATTTTTTGGGTTTGGGTTTGGGGGATAAGGCTATGGCCCCCACACACACTACGAACATACATACAAATGATAAATACTTAGTTGACTATTATACATACGAGATTAATTTTTCATTTACTGAAAATAAATCTTACAAAGTTTGAAAAAAATGGTGAAATGAATTTGAAGCATATGTACATATCGCATTGCCCAATGAACGAAGTTACTCTTAATGCGTCTAGCAAAGATCTAAGCGAATACTTCAACAAGATGAAGGAGAACGGCAAAGAGCACGGTTTCGACGTGATCTTCTGGGGTAACCCATGGGGTGTGGTCGAGAGTTATACTTTCGTGGTCACCTCGGACAAATCCCTCGACAAGTATGTTGAGTGGCGTGGCGCCTGGTCACAGGCAGCACAGAAGGCTAAGCTCCCCCGATACCTCACGGAGTCCAACACTGTAATCGTCACGGCATTTTAAAATCTTCTTTATTTTTTTTTGAGATTATGACTCCCGAACCCAGACAAAAGGTCTCTATTGTCTTCTTCTCAGCCAGACGAGCACCACAACGCCTAGGACGATACCAGCTGAGATCTCCTCATAAGTGTAGCCGGGGACTCCACTCCCACCGCTGTTTGGTGTAGGAGTAGGTGAAGGTGTTGGGTTTGGGTTTGGGGCCATAGTCTTATCCTCACTTCCACTCGATACTCAACAGTGAACAAGATTGGTTGATGTTCAAACAGTATCGATGATTTGCGCGCACGTCGTAGGTTACGCGTGCAATGTTTAGAGTAAAGGTTCAGATATACCTTAAATATTTTTATGATAAAATAAAGATGGATTGATACCCTATGAATAAATGTACAAGCGGTGACCTCATGAGGTTTTCAGAACTCTCAGAAAGATTGAAGCGTGCCTTAAAACTCGAAGACTCCCCCGTTGGAGTGAAACTGATAAAAGTAGGTGAGAAGCTACCAAGCATCGCTGAACCCGAGAAACCAATATCATATTGCGCCTCAGTAGCGCGGGCTAGGAAGGGTGAAACAATTCTCATGGGGAAGGACAAACACGTGTGTAAGCTAGGTGCCGCTAACCTCGGTTTGATTGCGCTTCCAGAAACGATAGCCTCCGGGAAGTCTCATGCCGGTATAATATTTAAGTCAACAGACGCTGCAAGTAAGACTATAAGCCAGATTCCTAGGATTGATGAGGGAACTGTTCAAGCAACGTTAGTTTTTCCGCTTGAGAAAGCGCCCGTGGATCCGGATGTCATAGTTCTTAGCGTAAATCCAGATAATGGACTGTGGATGGCTCTTTCTCTTGGCTACGCTGCTGGGGGAAGGGTTTCGTCGAGTTTTGCTGGGATTGGTGGTACGTGTGGCGACGCAACCGTATTGCCGTACTTATCGAATAAGCCGAATTTCTCAGTCGGGGATTTTGGTGGCAGGAAGAACAAGTCGCCTGAGGACATAATCGTGGGCTTACCTGTCTCATTGTTGGAGGAAGTCGTTGATAGCCTGGAAAAATTGCTGGCAAAATGAAAAATAGTTTATTCGTGCATGCACGCAGTAGGGCCAGTCTGAGCAACTATAGCACTCATAGATGTCGTGGGGCCTCACAGCCTCACCCATGTTCCGCCCCACCTCTTTATGTCAATATCACTGCCCCATCAGATGAGACTCAGGGTGAGAGTCAACTAGGCCTCAATACACCACATCTTAGTTCAACCTCATAACACCTAGGCACATCAGAGTAGGAGGCGGTTGTGTGAATGAGCTATCTTTTAAACTGTAACAGCTGCGCAGGCGGTCACGGGAAAATGATCCAAAACCAAAAATATTTGGATTAATAATTCAAAATAAATGGAGGCCTGTTAGGTGGGTGAAGCTAGTACAAAGAATAGGAAGAAAATCATCCAGAGAACGCTTCTTCTCACTATCGGGACATTAATCGTCTTAACTAGTGTAATTAGTCTAATCGCTTATAATCAGTCTCAGACTGCAGCCTCACAATATAGAACTCTACAAAACAGCTACGACTCCCTGCAGAGCCAGATAAGCGTAATCCAAATAAACTACAATAACCTTACCAGTCAATACAATAAACTAAAAATAAACTATGATAACCTAACCAGCCAATATAACAAACTGATGAGCAGTCATAACATGCTTCTAGAATCACCAGGTTTAACATATGACATCACTGACTACGGGGCTACACCGAACGACCAGAGCGACGACGTTTTGGCCTTCGTCAAGATACTGTCAGAGCACCCCTCGAATATTCAGATACATATTCCGAGTGGAACGTTTCTGATAGGCACAGCAATCCAATTGAATAAAAACGATAACGTAACCATCTTCGGAGAGGGAATAAACAGCATCATTAAACTAACTGCTCAAAATAACATAATATCGATTGAAAATTCAAAAAATGTCGTAATAAAAGACTTAATTATAGATGGAAACAATGGATATCTAACAGGGACAGAGGATTGCATCAGGGCAGGTTTCCATGCTGATGACTTAATACTACAAAAACTATACATACATGACACGATAGGAAATAGCATACATATTTTTGCTAGCTCGAATGCAATCATAGATAATTGTAGAGTTGAAAATTCAGGTAAAATAGGCATCAACTCTCACTTATATGGAAACGCGATAATTCTTAACTCTGTAGATGGCGCACGTATAACAGGGAACTTAATAAATGGATACTTTGGTGACAACGGTATAGGCGTAGTGAGATATATATCCGAATATCTGGGGAGAAACACAGTAATTTATAATAACACAGTTTCTGGAGCACACACGGACGAAGGCTCTGGGATAGGTATAGGATTTGTAGAAAACTGCATAATAACTAATAATGTAGTATTTAATGATAATGACATATATGATTCTAAAGATAAAATATTTGAAGGCATAGATGGTATATATTTAGTAGGTGAAAAAAATATAGTAATAAATAAAAATGAAATATATAGAGTGACGGGAGTCGGAATAGAAATCAATAATGGCGATAATGTTATAGCAATTAATAATTATCTTCATGATTTTGTTGGGAATGGAACAAGTGCTGCTGGGATGTATGTAAGTGCAAATAATACATTAGTAGAAAATAATACAATAGAAGATGCTACTAGTCATGGGTTATCAATTGGTAATTATGGAAATAATGAACAAATAATAAATAATACAATAAGAGATACCAGGGCTGTTCTATTTAAGGACTCAGGAGGAATAAGAATATTATTAGATGAATTAAATAAAAAAAATCTTACAATTATAGACAACACGTTAATCAACAATCCTTGGGGAATATACTTCACTACGACAGGACTAGGGCAATTAATAGACCCAATAATAAGAGGAAACACAATAATAGGGAGTAATCCCTCATACTTTGGAGTAGAACCGACAAATTAATCAATAATTAAACCGTTTACATGAACAAAATCATAAAATAAGAGGCGCGTGCGTTTACAGGGACAAACCGCTGCTCAATAGCCTTATCCTCACTTCCACCTGACTCTAATCCGTGACTATGATTGGTTGACTTGGCTTTGCTCCAGTCGGTGAGCTACATCGCTGGAGCATTAGGAGTAAGCATAGCAGCACTTTACTACGTGATGAACCTGCGAGCGAGCGCACGACATATATTTGCGTGTAAATTACTTCGAGGACGTAACCCTGAATTTCCGTAAAAATCTTATATCGACACTAAGCAGAGGAAGCTAACTGTGGTTGTTATGCTTAGGGAGACCTTATTCAGCGAACTAGCCCAATGGACCCTTGAATTCAAGAAAGTCAAAGCGGGGGATGAGATTCTCATCTGCGTGAGCGCAGACACCGACACGACTAGGTACAGCGCCCTCGTCACCCACGCTCTCGCGATGGGAGCCGTGCCTCATGTCATGATGATCAACACCCCAAAGGAGGTCGTTGGGCTCTGGTCACTAGGAAGGGGTGTCAGAATACCCAAGACCGTGGCAGCTGCCCTAAAAGCCACTAACTACATCTATTGGTTCTGCGACTGGGACCCAGCCTTCTGCCAGGAGCTAAAGGACGCAACCGCGGGAGGCACACAGTTCGTCTTCGGCTGGCCGCCAGTCCTAAGCGAGGCCATTTGGCACATCAAGGACTACGACCCCCGCGCCCTCATCGACAGATCGCACAAGTGGGCTGATATGTTCAACAAGTCTGAGGGTAAGAAGTTCCGACTAATAACAGAAGGTGAGGAGCTGACTGGCACCACTAAGAACTTCTGGGGCTTCGGACCCGGAGAGGGGAAGGCTGGCTGGAGCCAGTGCGAGTGCATGTCCACCGGTTTCTTCGGCGACGCCAACGGCGTCTTGAACGTCGATTGGATAGGAGTCTGCAGCGATGTGCTCCCCGGAAAAAGGGCGAGGTTCACGGTCAAGGACGGTATCCTCATCAAGTCGGAGGGGGAGCTGGGCGAGATGTTCTGGAAGATTCTCAGCTCCCTCGAAGACCCGAACATCTACAAGATGTGTGAGCTTGCGGTGGGCCTCAACCCACTCACCCGCAAGGGCATCTCGGCTCTAGGCGCCCCCAACATCCCTGCTACTGTCCCTCCATACCACGAGGTTAAGATGTCGGAGGGGACCGTTCACACCGCTTGGGGAGACTCTGGCGGCCGCTCGGAGCCCGGCACCATAGCAAAGCTCCACATCGACGTAGTATCCTTTAAACCGACTCTATACATCGACGAGAAAAAGTATGTCGAGGACGGCAAGCTGCTGTACTGAGCTCACGCATGCGCATCCTCCCACCACTCGATACTCGTAAAATCTTAACCCAAAGTTGCTTTGGTATAAGCCTCATCTTACGCACAATAATCTTATCCTCACTTCCACCTGATAATCAACGGTGATTGGGCATTTGTCCAACTTATTAGAACATTACGCCATAATTTGGAATAATAGTTAAAAGTAAGTGTTGGTTTGGCTCTGTAGAATGGACGGAATCGTGTACGACACCTCACGAGTCGGCCTCGAAGCCGTGCTCAGGGTGTGGCAGCTGAAGGCTCTACAAGTTCTGTGGAGCAGCCCAGAGGGGGCGAAGACCTTCACCGTGTGGGAGAAGGTAAACCAGACTCTTGGAGGAGAGACAATATCCCGAGCCAGCATCATCAACTTCCTAGAGGCGATGCGCGTGACCGGTGTTTTATCTGGAGTGGAGGAGACGGGGAAGGGTGGTTACCACTGGGTCTACTCCCCCGCGTTGGATGAGGCGGGGTTCAGACAATTCATCGCCGATACTTTGTTGGGGAGGCTGATGAGTGAGTTTCCAGATGAGGTGAAGGGAGCCGTAGAGGCTCTGAATCGGTAAGGCTCCGGGTCTTCAAAGTTGTTTTTACTCGCATATGTCCTATCCCCATAGCCTTATCCTCACTTCCACCTGACTCACCATCACAATCTACGAGAAAAGCCATAAAAAGTGAAGTATTACCTAAAATTTCTTCGCAGCAAACCCGTAGGAACCCTTCTTCTTACCCAGCCCCCAATACTCATACTGAACCGCGTTGAAAAGAACAGGAGCAACCTTGGAGAAGTCAAAATTGCCTTTCCCATCCAAGATACTGTCATCAACGTGAGCTTCTACGACCTCTCCTACGAACAACCTGTGAGAACCCAAATCCAGCTTCTCCCTCACCACACACTCGAGGTTCACGGGGCACTCCTTAATCAGCGAAACCTTAACCTTCTTCGCAGGCTCTTTTGTCAAACCAGCTTTGCTAAACTTGTCCACGTCCTTACCCGAGACGTTTCCGCAGTAATCAGTCTTCTCAAGAAGATCCTCACCGGGAATATTCACTACAAATTCTCCAGACTTTTCAATGATTCCAGTTGAGTGCCTTGTTTTGTGTAAGCCTATGCCAATCTTGGGCGGCTCGGAGCATAGTATTCCCATCCAGGCGATGGTTACAATGTTGTCCTTCCCTTTTGAGTCTCTGCTGGTCACTAAGGTGACTGGGCAGGGGTACATCAGATTAGCTGGACAACATTGTAACCATCGCCTGGCATCACCAAATCTCAGTTCTCTGATTGTTATTTAATACTTTTTATATGTGTACGCATCAGAGTAGGAGGCGGTGGAGCGAATATTAACTCCATAGTCTTATCCTCACTTCCACTTGATACTAAGCAGTGATTCGCGTGGGTGAATCGATGAATAAGCTTAACAATAGATCAAACCTACACCAAAAAACAAGGAGATACACAGTTGGTTGAGATGAAGAAGGTCCAGGGGATAGAGTACGGCGACACGAGTTGGACGATTCATGTCCCAGAATCAGCCACAGTATTCGAAAACATTCCGGCGAAGCAGGTGACCCCCGCCTTGCAGGACCCCTCCGAGGCAGTAAGACGATCGTTGGAGAACCCTCTCGGCATGGATAGGATTTCTGAGATTGTTAAGAAGGGGAGCAAGGTGACCATAGGTTTCCATACCCACCAGGGCCACAGCTCTATCAGTGCGCCGGTGGTTCTCGAGGAGCTTCACGAGGCGGGGGTGGAAGACTCGGATATCACTTTCATGCCTGGACTTGGCTGCTACCCTAAGCTCACCCGGAGGGAGCTGCTGCCGTCCACTGGCGCTGATGCCCCGTGGGCAATCCACCCCAATCAATCTGTTGCAGAAGCATCTATGTTGACGCCTGGGATCGTGAACAAGTTCTGGCCACAGGGCACGGTTTATCCCAGAGGAATCAGGAATCCGGATTGCTCCGACCCAAACGAGTTGGTCTTTCTAGGTTACTCGAAGCTCGGCGACTACGTGGAATACAACAGGTGTGTACAGGACTCTGACCTTGTGATATTCCTCGGCGGATGCTTCGCCCCACTGGGAACCTATGGGGGATACGGCGGCAGCAGCGGCTTGACGGTCGGCCTCGGGAGTGCGAAGGCGATAGGCTCAACACACACGTATTCGATCATAGGCGACCCAAGGGCTATTCACTGCTCGCCGAGG
>Ga0209777_10006685_pt1 | contig 12932 bp, 14 predicted proteins | sample FrelakmetHBP12HB_FD_187147 | JGI IMG/M metagenome (GOLD analysis project Ga0209777, IMG submission 187147) | Freshwater lake sediment microbial communities from the University of Notre Dame, USA, for methane emissions studies -HBP12 HB (SPAdes)... | ecosystem: Environmental > Aquatic >...
AGCCCGCCTCCCGTCCGATAAGTGACCACGACCAGGGCATCGGTCGGCACCGCCTGGCCGAACACGCCGTCCCCGAACTGGACGATCGTTTCCCCGGTCGTTAAAGTCTTCGCCGTAAACGCCAAGTCGGTGCTGGACGCCGCCGCCAGGCTAGACACGTAACTCCACACCTGATTGTTCACCAAAACGCTCACCGACTGGTCAATGACCGGGGCGCGGCTCAGCTTCACCGCGAAATTGAGCGGTGAAATCGAAGGGGCCAGAAACGAGTCGGTGATGGTCTGGCCCTGGACCAGCAGGATGCGCTTCTCGTAGATGACTGCGGTCGTCGTGTCAGACGCGCCCGCAAAGGAACTGGCCAGGACCAGCCGATTGTTGCTGATGGCCCCCGGCGCGGCCTCAACCGACGCAATCACATATTCCGTGGGGTCGCCGGTCACCGCAAAGACCTGGCCAGGCTGGACAAACTGAGTCAGGTCAATGGACGTGTCCGCCAAGTCCACGTTTACGGAACCGTTTTCGACAATCACCAAGGTCGCCAGTGTGTTCGGCCCCGATAAGCCGGGCGCGATCTGCGCCGCAACGGCCTTGGGCGAAAGGTCGCCGGGCTGGATATAATAGTCCTGGGCGGCTTCAAACGGCAGCGCCGCAGAGTCCGCCGTGCGAATGAGCGTGCCCTTGGCGATCGTAACCAGCGCCGTCTGGACCGAAGTCATCGTGGCTTCGCAGGCAATCGAGGCGGGCGTTGGGCCGCGCAACTGGTAACCGACGTTGCCGCCGATGCGCACCGCCGACTCCCGGAGCGTCATCGAACTGACGAACATCTCCCCGGCAATCCGGTTGACCATGAACGCCATCGTCGCCGTGGACCAGGCCACAATGTCGATGAGGACGATGCCCAGGCTGTTGTTGAGGAAATCGTTCCAAACGGAGGGCCAGCGCAAGCGCACCCGCTGGATGAGCGCGTCCTTGTGGCTCTGGAAATCGAACTTGAGATACCTGAGCGTATTTTCCGTTGCCATAAAATCAAGTAATGCCGCGCTTTTTCAGTTGGCTGATGAGGTCATCGTAAGCCTGAGCCTTCATATCGTCATACATCCCGCCCGGCTGCACGAAGCTTTCGCGGTTCTCGTAACTGCAACAGCCGCAGTAATCTTCGCCTGTCACGTCTTCACCGTCCGGCGTAGTCCACTTGGCGGTGACGTGCGCCAAGCACCAGCCCCAAACATTGCCGTTCTCGATCTGCTGCCGAGCAAAGGCGATGTCCTCGGGGAACTGAAAATGATCCGCTGGGTCGTCGTCCTCCCACTCCGCGTCCAAACCAAACTCTACGTCCTCCATTCGGGGCAGGCTGGAACGCGGCATTCGCCGGAAGAAGTCCTTCGGATCTTCTCCGTCGAGCAGGGCGGCGACCAGCAGCGCGGCGTTCACAGCCTAACTACCGGGCTTCACAGGGCAAAGATGCGGTTCGGCCCATCGTCCCAGGCAAACAGAATCGCGCCGCCAGTCGGAGTGAAAGGCAGGCCCTGGGCCGTGTCGATATAGGCAATGAGCTTCGACTGAATGGCGGTGCCGCCGTCTTTCACCAGGATGAGCGCCTGGCAAACGGGGCCGGTGGTCGGCGGCATGGTGATGTCGTCGGCATCGGCTACGCCGTTAGCCGCTGTGCGGCCCGTTAAAACTGACGAACTGACGACAAACGCCTGAGCGTCAATGTCCGCGAGACTTGTGTGAGCAGGACTGGCCGTGTAATACTGGGTGTTAAGCAGAATCCCGTAAATCTGGTCGCTGAGCCAGTTTAGCTGGCCCTCCAGCAGCAGTTGCTTGGCCGATGGATAAACAAAGTTCGCCACACCTTATTTACGTTCTTACGGCTGATGGAAGCAAAACCGGCATTGCCTGCGAACTGGAAGGACTACTTCCCGCTGCCCCGCATTCGGCAGAAACAGGAGAAGTCGCTGGACTTCATCTACCGGATGGTCGCCCGTGGCGTCAAAGACATCATCATCGCCGCGCCCACCGGCACGGGAAAATCGGCAATCGGGGCTGCCGCCGCTTTCTGGGCCGCACAGCAGCCGTTCCCGCTCTCCGGGGAACGCGGGGCCTACTACCTTTGCACCCAAAAACTGCTCCAGGACCAACTCGAAGATGACATCGCCCGCTATCCGGCCCTGCTCCAGAACGCTGTTTCGCTCAAAAGCGCCAGCGAATACGAGTGCGGCCACTACGGCGACTGCGGCACCGGTATGCTCCACAAGCCGGTCTGCTCGGCGGTGCCCACAGGCGGCTGCGCCTACCGCCGCCAGGTCAAACGCTTCATGAATGCGTCCCTGGGCATCACGAACTACCCCTATTTCTTCACCGAGCACCTTTACGTTGGCAACTTCAACGCACGGCGGCTCCTCATTGCCGACGAGTGCCACACCCTGGAAAACCAACTCTTCAAATTCGTCGAACTGGTCATCGGCCCGGAGGAAATCGCCCATTTCCTGCCCTCTGCGAAGGCCGTGCCGCCGATGCGCAGGCTCGGGGACTACACCGCCTGGCTCACCAAAATCTTCCTGCCGGGCCTGAACATCTATCGGGAGGCATTCGAGAACGAGCAAAACCTGACCCCGGCCAAGGCCAAACAAATGCTCGAACTGGACAACATGATTGCGCGGGTCAGCCGGGCGCTCTCCGACATGATCGACGACCCCGACAACTGGATTTTTTGGCAGGAAAAAGACGAAAAACTGCCGGGCCACGCCCAATACACAGCCATCGCCAAACCGCTCAGCGCCGCCCCCTACTTCAAAAGTTTCCTGATGGACTGCGCCGCCGTGCGCATCTACATGTCGGCCTTCCCCGGCACCAAGGACATCTTCTGCCAGACCATCGGCCTGGACACCGAGACGACCGCAATGATCAGCCTGGGCAGCATCTTCCCAAAAGAGAATCGGCCCATTCACGTCGCGCCCTGCGGCTCGATGAGCAAACGTAACCAGATGGACCCCCTGCCCCGTTTCCTGCCGCTCCTGGGCAAAATGCTGGACTGCCACGCGCAGGAAAAGGGCATCATCCACTGCAACTCCTACGCCCTGGGTCAGGCCATCTTCGACTACTTCCTTCGGCTGCCCCAGGCGCAGCGGCTCCTATTCCCGCGCAAGGCCGACGAACGCGAAAACGTTTACAAAAAACACCGCGAGAGCACCCAGCCCACGGTCATTCTCAGCCCATCCTTCACCGAGGGGTTCGACTTCACCGATGACCTGGCCCGCTGGCAGGTCATCGCAAAAATCCCCTTTCCCTACCTGGGCGACCGGCAAGTCGCGGCCAAGAAGGACAAAGAGCCGGAGTGGTATGCCATGCGCACGGTGATGACAATCATCCAGGCGTCCGGGCGCATCTGCCGCAACGAGAAAGATTACGGCATCACCTACGTCACTGACTCCGACTTCCAGATGCTGTGGGACCGCTACAGTTACATGTTCCCGCTCTGGTGGAAGGAGGCGCTCCAATGGCATTGAACGTCAAGAATCTTGCGCTTGCGGCCTTGCGAAAACCGCCTTTGACCATCGACAACATCCGTTCCGTTGTTCAACGCTGTCCAATCTGCGGCAAAACACCGGCCATCAAAACGAGCCTCGTTCGCGTGTGCAATTCAAACGTGCTGCTTCCGGCCTTTAGCGTGGAATGCTGCGCTAAACGAATCGGTTCCGTCAGCCGGTCTTTTACTATTCAAACCTGGAATCTCTACGTTTTAAGGAAAGCAAAATGAACCATCCAAAAGAGCAAGTCCTTGTTATACCGGCTGGCCTCGCTGAGACCCTGTGCAACTACCAGGTCTTCGGACCTTCCAGCCCGATCCTGGAGAAAATAATCCTCGACAACCACTCCTTCCGCGACCGCGAAGAGGCCGAGCAGAACTTTGCCTTCAAACAGGTCATCCCCTACATCGTGGTGGTCCACGGCGAGAACTACCTGCTGACACAGCGCACGAAGGCGCAGCAGGAAAAACGGCTCCACGACAAATTCTCGATTGGCCAGGGCGGGCACATCAACGAACTGGACTTCAAGGGCACCAGCACCCCCGGCAATCCAAGCGTTATTGTCAATGCCCTGCTGCGGGAACTGCGCGAGGAGTTTCACCTGGGCGGCATCACCGAATGCGTTCCGTTGGGCCTCATCAATGACAATTCCAGTGAGGTTGGCCGGGTCCACCTGGGGCTGCCTTACCGCGTCACGCTCGACTCTGCCGAATTTCACGTTGCCGAAAGAGGCAAACACATCGCGTGGTGGGCCACGGCCAAGGAACTGGAGGAGCACTACGAGGCAATGGAGGACTGGTCCAAGAGGCTGGTCGAGCACGTTGTTCGTGCTGCGTAGTTAGGGCGATGAAGAACTTACTGGCGTATCTCTACGGCTCCTCGCAGCGGGAGTCCGAGGCCGAAGAGGTCAAAGCCGCCGTCGAACGCATCATGGAGGCGGCGGAAGCGACCGAACCGCTCAAAGTGAAGCGCTCGCCGCTGGTCGCTGCCCTCAAGGCCATCGGTCTGAGCGACGTGGAGAAGGAAATCGAATACGACCCCGAAGGTTTTTCGCTGGTCTGCCCGGAGGAATCGGAATACCGCCGCTACGTCCGCGTGCTGATGGAGCCGGACGCGATGGAAAAGCTGGCCAAGCTGGGCTGGGTTGTTACCCGCTGCGGCGACGTGGCCATGAACAGCGAGCCTGCCGAATTTCGCATCCGCTTCCTGGAAATCCTGGGCAGCGACAACGGCGAGGACCATGACACCTGGCCCGCGCCGAACAACGCGCTGATGACCAAAATCATCAAGCAGGGCCGGGAATTTGCCACGACCCCGATGGACCGGGACAGCGAGAACGAAATCAACCCGATCAAGAACCCGGACACCGCTCCGAACAAAAAACACGCGGGCATGGCCAACGCCGCCGATGGCAAAGACCCGGAAGGCAAACCCAAGGGTTCCACCAAGAGCGAGGCCCAGCGCATGGCCGACTCGCTGCTCTCCGGCGTAAACGAAGGCGGGCACAAGCCCGGCTGCCAGTGCGGCTTCTGCAAGAACAAGGGCAAGTTCGGCAAGAAGGACAAGGAAAAAGAAGGCGATTGCGGCGGCACGGGCGACACCATGATGGCCGACAACCTCCACGAACGCGCCGTCCTCAAACGGCCTTTCTGGGGGCACAAGGCCGGAACCAAGGCCCGCTACACGCCAGGGCACCCGCCCAGCCCGGTCAACAAATACACCGGCAAGCTCAGGATCAAAGGCTCGCCGCCAGCCAGCGTCCGGGACAAGGACAAGGGCGACCTCTACGACCTCGCGGGCCAGGAACCGCCGCGCTACGACGACATGTTCAAAGTCATGGACAGCAAGCGACCGAAGCCGCGCCGCAAATGAGGACTTTCACCAGTTGGGAAGACATGGCGAACGCTAACGAGGCCCAAGGACCGGCCCCGGTCCTGGAGGCTTTCAGCGGCTCGGCCATCGTGCGCTGGTATAACACGATCAAGTATGGCCTCAAGGAGAAAATCGCCCGGCAGGAGGCCAACCGGAATGACGAATACGCGGCGCTGCTGCGGACCTACTCCAATTTATGGGACGCCAACGCCATCACCGGCTCGATGAACGTCGAGACGGTCAAGTTGCTCAAGGCAGCCGCCGAACCTTACGCGACGATGGACTGGAACGAGCAGAAGTATTTCGTCGGCGTGGTGACCTCGCTGGACGAACTGCTGGCCGACCAAGAGCAACTGCCTGGCAACGTGGACACCGAGCAGAACATGCCCCTGGCAGGCGGCGCGGGCGCGTCCATGCCGCCGATGGGCACCGATTTCGGCCCCGAAGAGAATCCACCTGGCGGGATGCCGGGTGGACCTGGCGGTGCAGAAGGCGTTCCGGGCGGGCCTGGCGGACCAGAAGGTGCCGCTGGCGGTCCACTCCCCATGCCTGGCGCAGAAGTCCCTGGTGGGCTTCCTGGACAGGAACTGGCCCAACCTGGTCAGGCTGGCCAACCTGGACAGCCTGGACAGCCTGGACAGCCGCCGCCTTTGCCAGGTGAATTGCCCGGCCAGCCGCCACGGCGGCGGCGACCTGTTCCACCCATCTGATTTATGAGTCCAAACAAGCTCGCAGCGCAATTGCTGGCCTACTCCAGCACGACCAGCCTATTGCTCCCCGGAGCGCTCACCAGCGCCATCGGAAGCGAAGGCGTCCAGGAGGCCCTGAACCGCAACTGGGTTCGCCCGGACACCGACACCGGCTTCCTCGTGCTCACCGACCAGCAATCGGTCATCAACGACATGCGGGAACTGGCGAGCAAGGCCGAGGAAACCCCGCCGCCCCCGCCGCCGCAGCCGTCCAATGAATCGCGCCAGTATGCCATGCGGCACGCGCACCGGTTCCAGGAGGATTTCGGCATCGGCCCGGTTAGCGGCATCAGTGGCGCACCACAAACCGGCACCCCGGCCAGGCCCACGCAGCCGAACGTCCTGCCGACCAGCCCGGCCCCGAACAAGCCCGGCCAGGACTACATGGTGGGCGAGGACGTGATGGTCGCCGACGAGGGCAAGTCTTACCAGGCCAAGGTCCAGGCCGCAAACCCAGACGGCACCTACAAGCTCTCCTTCGGCCCCAACCGCCCGACGCAGCAGGACCGCATGTTCCGGCGCGAAGAGTTGCAGAAGATTCAGCCGGAGCGCGAAGGCACCGTCAAAGTCCAGCAGTGAACCGTGACCACCCATGCCCAAGCCGCGAGACTGGTAGCCGCGCTGCTGGAAGTCGAAGACCCGAAAGACTTTCTCAAGCGACTCGCGGCCAAGTCTGACACGCGGATCACGCTGGATTCCAACCCGGACGACGCGCCGGGCTGCTACAAGGTCTTGGCCGCTAATGGCGAAGACCTGCTCATCCAAACCGACTGGGACTATCCTGGCACTGCCCGGACCTTCGGCTGGGACATGACCGAGGTCCAGCGGCCAAACCGCGAGGACGACCCCTGCGAGCACAGCAATAGCGACGGCACCGTGGACTGCCCCTGCGGCGTGACCGCAGGCCAATTTATTGACGCAGCCCGCCAATGGCTGGATGACCACGACGGAGCGCAGGCTGAAGACCCCGGCTATTTTGGCGAGGCCGAAGACCCCAAGGACTTCTTCAAACGGCACCTGCCGGACATCCAACGCGCTCAGGGCATCAAGCGCGTGGCCGAATACGAACTGGAAGACATCGGCATTGACCACCAGCAGTATTTCACCGGACGCGGCACCGCCTACACAAACTGGGATAGCGTTTACGTTGGCACGGGCGACAACCCCGCCGAAGCCATCGGCGACGCCCTGGACAGCGCAGCCCAGGACGGATGGGTCGTTGACGTGCCCGCCAAGGAAGCTGAAAACTGGCAAGAGCATCCCAGCGTTTCCGATCACATCCGAGGCTTGGCCAAAGAAGAAGCAGAACGCGAGATAAAGGAAGAGGACTACGAAACCCCGGAAGACTACGAGGAAGCCGTCGAAGAAAAAACCGAGGAAAATTTGGAGCAAGGCGAATGGGAACTGAGCTACTACGCCGCCGTTTACCTCCGGGAGCCGGAGGCGGGCGAGGCCCCGCTGACCCACGTCCAGGAAGCCGAAGACCCCAAAGACTTCCTTCTGCGCCGCCTCAAAAACCCAGCCGCGCCCGACACCTGGCCGAAGGTTCCCCGCTGGCTGACCTGGCGAACCTGGGACCGTGATCGTGAGCGCACTCAATGGCGCAGGGCCTTCTACACGGTGACCGGCAGCCGCTACAAGCGCAACCCGGACGGCAGCATGGCCACGGAAGGCGGCTTCACCGTCCCTGAGCCTTACGAATACCAGAAGCGCCTGCCCAACACGAAGTTCTGGCGGAAGATAGGCTCCGCCCCGGAACACTGGATTGACTACGCCGGGCACGAAATCCTCAAATGGGACACAGCCGGAGATGCGATCGTGAACGTTGGCACCTGGCGCAACTCCGGGGTCAAGAGCCGCTTGAACCAGTTCCTGCCCAACGAATGGCGAATTGCCGCGTTCCAAGGCGCATGGTGGTGGTATAACGCGCAGTGGCCCGAAAACATCCGCAACCGGCTCATCAGCGATCAGATGGCCCGGCGCAGGCCCGACTTCCCCTGGTGGATTCCATTTGGCAGTTACAACACGGTGAAGGTGGACGGCACGCTTGTCTTTGGCGACCGGTATGGCGAAGGATGGGCCAGGCCAGACGGCACGGTCAAACTGCCGACCGCTCAGCACCCGATCCCACCGCCCCGTGGCGTGTTGCACCCGCGCACCCACAGGCGGAACGCCTACGACCCCAACCAGATGACTTTGAATCTGGAGGGCCTCTACCTGCGGCGGCTGGCCCGCTGGAAGCGGATCATGGGCAAGCACGACCGGATGAAAGAAGTGGCCAAAATCCAGCGCGAGGTCGAGGACGTGGACAAGCCCAACAAGAAAAAGAAGAAAAAGGAGGGGCACGAACGCCTGCGATGAACGCCGCCCTCCATCTGGCCGCTGCCGTGCTCGAAGGGGAAGACCCGAAGGAATTTCTCAAACGCATGTCGGCTGCCGCGTCCAAGCCTCACCTGGAGCCTGGAGAAGAAGTTTGCCACGCCACGGGCATTACCCGCGACCTGCTGCGGTCCTGCTTCGAGGCGCTCAAGAACCTGGACCCGGCCACATACCAAGAGGAATTGAATGACGAGGTCCAAAGCTACCTGGGCGGCAACGAAAACCTCGAAGACTTCGACCCGGAGTGGTATCTGTTCGAGCACCTTTACAGCGTCCTCCAAAAATACTGCCCGCCGTTTACATATTTCGGCAACCTGGAGGCAGACGGCACCTTGGGCTGCTGGCCCATCGGCAGCGACGGCATCGAGGAAGCCGTGGACCGGGGTGACCTGACCTTTGTGAATGAAGGCCAGGAGCCGGAACGCTACGCGGCTATTTTGAACGGGGACTTTAGCACCATTCAAACCCCCTACGTGATGGTTAAAAGCCCTGGCGCTACTTACAGCATCGCGCTCTTCGCAAAAACCGGCAAGAAAATATGGGAATGGTAAGAGCAATCGCCCAGCGCCTGGCCGCTGCCGTGCTCGAAGGGGAAGACCCGAAGGACTTCCTGCGGCGCATGAGCCATCAGAGGAAAATCGATGTGCGCCACGCGGGCGAGCAGCCAGTCACGCCCTGCGAGCAATGGCCGGAATGGGACGACCTGGAGGACTGGCAGCAAATCGCCGCCAAAGAACTGGAAGACGACCGCAACGCCTACTTCCAACTCCACAACCACGACCACCTGTCGTTCCAGGTTAGCGACAGCCATAACGAATGGTTCACAGTCTTCTCCGACGAAAACGCCGCCGTCGAGTGCGCCGAAGCCAGCGTCCGCGAAGACCTGGAACATGAACCACAGAATTTTAACCAGAATTTTCTCACTAACTTCATCAACCTGGACAAGGTCCGGCGCGACCTTCACGACTTCGCTCGCGACGACGATTACTGGAACGACCAGTGGCCGGAATACGAAGACAAGATCGCCAAACTCATCGAGGACAACCTTCTGGGCGAAGACCCGCTGCTTAGCTCGACGGGGCGCAAGCGCAAGCTCACGCCCAAGGTCGAGAAGATGATCGACGACCTCTGGGAAAAGATGATCGAGGATTTCGCCAACGAGCGCTTGGAAGACCCGATCGGGTTCCTGGAGGACATCAACGGACGCGAGGAGGCCGTCAAGGAAGCCATGCGCATCGGCGGCATCGACATCACCGCCTGCGCCGAACGCGCCGTGAGTCTTGACGGCTGGCGGCACTACCTCTCGCATAACGACGGCCTCAGTCACGACCTGCCAGGCGGGGCCATTTACGTTCTCCACTAATATGGACTTCAAAGAAACGATCGAAGCTGCCGCCGCAACCCTCAAACACTCGCAACTGGGCCGGTTGAGCACGTTCATCCGCGCCTGGAACGACATCGAGTGGAATCAGGTCCAGCAGACCACCGGCCAGGACGCGGCAGTCAACGAACGCAACCTGAAGGCCATCAACCTGTTCCCCTCGCTGGCTCAGATGCCGCCAGCCGCCCAACAGGCCGCGCTCATCCGTGAATACGGCATCAGCCTTTACCGGCGCTTTGGCGGCAGTCAGGCCAAGAAACGATGGGAACTGAAGCTGACCCTGCCGGACGCCGCACAGGTGGACGAGGTCCAGGCCAAGCTCAAAGACGAGCAGTATCAAACCTACCGGGCCATCATGGAGTCGTTCAAGGCCCTGATGGACCGCTACGTCTCACTGAACCTGACCAACGCCCTCAAGGCCAACGGCATCAAGCGGCAGGACGCCTTCAACCTAAATTTGCGCCAGTGGGGTAGCACCCTGGAATACGCCAACATCCGAAAAATGCACTCCCTGCGCCCTTACGTGACCGCCTACGGGCCGCGTGACGTGGCGGAGTGCCCCGGCAAGGGCCTGGCCGAAAAGCTGGTTTATCAGATGGGGCACATCTCCGAGTCGAGCCTGGCCGAAGCCTACGGACGGCTCGTCATCGAGGTCTTTATGCTCTGCCGCGAGGACTAAGCCAGGATGTTGTCCACCAGCTTGCGGGCCAGTGCCTGAACAGATTCCAGGCTCGGATACCGCTCACGCGGGTCTTCAGGTTCCTTCCACATTTTGACCTGCGCGAGCCACGCTTCCACTTCTTGCAAAGCCGCATCCAAGCTTTCCTTCGCACCCGGAACACGGCGCAAACGAGAGACAAGATTTGAATACGTGTTCGCCTGCCGATTCTCCTGGTCCCAAAAATCGAACCGGTCGTTGTGACCCGGCCCCTTGCTTAATTGCGCGTGCGCTGCAAAAGCGGGAATATGGCCCGCTCGCAAATGCGAGTCGCCGGTTTGCTTTTTGATGGCAAAAAAGGCGAACGGGCCGGTATCGTAATAGTTGCTGCCCCACAGCAGCTTGCTCTTGTCCTTGCTCTTGAAGTAATCCTCCCACCGGCTGCGGTTGGAAATGCACCAGTCGTTGTATCCCTTCTTGAGCGCAGCGGCAGCGTTGAGCGGAATGACCACCGTGAAATTCTCGTCGTCGTAGATGACCTCATTCTGGCCCGTGCGGTAACCGCCCTCGGGGGCTTTGCCCACCGTGACGGGAGACTGCTCGGCCCTGCGCCGAGCCAGCGTCGTGCGAATGCCGCTGACAAACTCCGCCAACGCGTCCACGTCATTGTAGCGCGGCTGGTCGCCCTCCCAGAAAGCCAGCGCCATGTCGGTCATCAGTTTTTCTTTGGGGGACGCTTTATTCCAACTGCTGACCAGCTTCTTGTCCTTCAGCAGCATCATGAACGCCTGGACTGCCTTCTCGATCTTTTCGTAAACGCGATTCCGCCCAGGCCACTCGCGAAACCAGCCGAAGACCGGATACTGGATGTCCTTGGCCAGGTCTTCATCGGCGAAATAATACTCGTGCTCGTAACGCGGCCACTCGTTGGCCTTCCAATCGGCCTCGGCCTCCTCACGGCTCATCGGCTTGATGTCCGTCTCTTCCCGGCCCTTGCCCTCCATCCGATTCTTGAGCACCCACGCCTTGGCCAGTTCCACGGCGCGTTCCGATTCCTTGACGTGCGGTTCTCCGCCGCCAGAAGCGTAAAGAATCCAGTCCAAGAGCCGTTTACCGTTGCTCGCATCCAACGCAATGAGCCGGTTCAGCGCAGCCGGATTGATGATGGGGCCTGGGACGCCCGGATCATTTTTCGACACGTCCTTGCCGAAATAGCAAATGCGGAGACTGCCATCCGGTTCAGTCAGGTGATACTTACGCAAGAGCACCAGCACCGGCCCTTCATAGGCGGGGCCGTCCTCATGGAGAACGGAACGCACCAATTCCTGCGCCTTTGCCGTCGTTTTACTCATTGCTCTTATCTACATCCGAGCCAACATCGGTCACGTAGTCGAGCACAACTCGATCGGGGTCGAAACTTGCTGCCCAGACCTTCACCGCGTCCAGGGCCTGGCGCAGGGTATTGAGCACCTGCGCCGCCACGCGGGGTTCGGTCCAGGCCCGCCCTGGCTCCCGGCCTCCCCACTTGTAGTAGCGTTCGTCAGCAGCAGACGCGCCAACCCCATCAAAGGGTGCCCGACCAGTCGGGGTCTGCCACTCGCCCAGGGCTTCATGCTTGATGCGCTCATGGATCGCGGTATGGGCCGTCGCGACCTGCTGGTTTGCGCAATCCACCCAATTCACGTCGGCCCAGTGCTGGAAGGAGCCGATGCCTGCCTATCTGCACAAAATGGCCATCCACATCGAGCCCGGTCTTGTTATACTTGTGCCAGTTAACCTCGGTCATGCCGCCGCTCGTGACCTCGAAACTGCGGTCAAATTCAGTCCTGTTCGACACGCACCATTTGCCGATGCCGAACTTGATGGCGGCTCCCACAGTGAGCGGGCACAGCGCCAAGAGCATGTCATCGTCGTAAATCTTCTCGAAGCGCACGTCCCGCAGAATTTGCAGCTTGCGCACGTCGGCCAGGGTCCGCAACAGATCGCCCAAGTTCTTGTAAACAGCGGTGGACTGACTGTGCTCTTTGGGCTTCCACCCGCTGTAAATGTCCAGGACCACGAGCGGTGGGGGCGGCGACTCACGGCATTTCTGCAAAAAGACCCGTTCCTCGCCCAGCAAAGAATCGGCGGTCCAGCGCTGCAAACTCTGAAAACGCTCGAACCGCTGATTTTGAGCCAAGAGCTTGGGCTGGGCCGTGTGCCAGAGACGCACAGCGTTTACGATCTTGTCGTAGATTTTGCCCTTCCCCGGCCAGTGCCGGAAAAAACCGTAGCCCTCCTCCAACGCCACGTCCTGGTCGCCCATGACAAACTCGAACCGGCTACGCGGCTCCCAGACCTTCCAGTTGGCGATGGCCTGCGCC
>Ga0209777_10006686_pt1 | contig 12930 bp, 26 predicted proteins | sample FrelakmetHBP12HB_FD_187147 | JGI IMG/M metagenome (GOLD analysis project Ga0209777, IMG submission 187147) | Freshwater lake sediment microbial communities from the University of Notre Dame, USA, for methane emissions studies -HBP12 HB (SPAdes)... | ecosystem: Environmental > Aquatic >...
ATCTGTTATAATAACAAAGGAGAATAAGATGGAACAATCTCGCTACCTAGTATCTGCCTATTGGCGTGGAGCAATGAATGTAGGCAAAATGCGAACCTTTGACCTTTTCACCGATGCCACTGCCTATGCACTGCAATTAGAGCCAGAAAGTGATGATGATGGCGGATATTTTTCAACATTTGTCAGGGTGTATCAGATCTTTGATGACAAACCTCCTGTGCAAATCAAAAAATATCGTTGACAATGGCTGCAACTGTGTTATTATTCGTGTGTAAATAAGTTGGTTTCATATGGGCTGCTGGAACAAGACATGCGGACCGAGTAACTTGCCCATCCTGCATGGTGAGTGGACATACGTGTTTGTGATGGAACAGGTGAATGGCGTTGGGGAACATTGCTATTCAACACATCTCTAACGTCCTGTGCTGCTACCGTTTGAACGCACATACAACGATTATGGTGGCGGTGAAGATAGTTTGGGTATCGGGTTTGATCTGATCATGGCAGGTCTCACAAAGATTGAAAATCCCAATGATGACGAACAAGGATTCAATTATGCTATTTTTTAGCAATCACTGTCAATATATTATTTTTCTCTGTGCTTTTTCTTATAATATCTTCAAAATAAGAAATTTTGATTATTTGATATCCTTGATGTTGCAACAGGTTGCTCAATGAGTATTCGTTGAAATGATGTAAGTGCTCATTTGGACGACGATGCTTCCAGTTTGTAAACCATTCATCATTGGCAGGATCGATGCAATTGGGAACCGATATTACAACGTATTCGCATTGTAATTTATCAAGTATTCTCTCGTTATCAAAATGCTCTAGTGAATCAAAGAAGGTTATGATATCATATTTGCTATCCATCAAGGATTCTTCCTTGTGGCAGTCGGCAGGCAAATAATCATAAAACAAATCATATCCGCCACGTATACTGAATTGATTTTTACAAACTCGCAAAAAGTCTCCGTTTCCAAAACCAACATCAAGTATGCTGTCATATGTTTCAATTTCGGGAATGGAAGCCATTATAAAACCCAAACGCAAGTATGAAAGATTGTGCGATGTTTCGCCATATTTATTTCTTTCTTCGCCATAATCTTTGATAAAAGGCTTTTTGTCTATTTGATGCACAACCCCTAACTCATCTGTATAATAATTTTTTATCATAGTATGTCCTATTGTAGTGCAATGTTGGTTCTAATTTTCTACTGTAATATTATTGTCAGGTGAGTCTATTACTATGTAATTGATGTTGGGAAAATAATGTTCATACCGGCAGTGTCTAATATTACCCATTATCACATCATTCATAAACGGTGAAGTTACCAAGCAATCAACATTTTTTCTGTTGAGTGCACTGGCCAGAATGGAACTTCCGCTAAAAGTGCATATGAACCTTTGACATGAATTCATTATGTCTATGTATTCAAATATGTCTCTGGTTTTGTAATCATCTACCGTTACACAATTAGTATTGTAATATTTTGCATAATGTAGGTAATGATCCTTGGGATGCAGGTATGAGTGAGTTACTGAATTTAAATCAATGAAAGTTTTCGTTGCCCATTCTGGTAAGAACCTTGGTTGGTAATAAATTTTTGGATACTTATTAAACATCTCACCAAATATAGAATGTTCTATTTTGGAAATATATGATATTCTGTCATCTGTTGGCTTGTTAAACCAAAAGATCAGATCAGGATCTAGATTTCCTGGCTCATCTATTATTCCCTGTATATAAGGATTAGATAATATTAAATCCCTAACACCTTCATTCCTAAAGTTCTGATATGATGAAACATACACTGGTTTTCCCATGCGAGAAAACAATTCTGGGATGGTGGACAACGTCAACAAATCTCCCAATCCATCAAAAGAATGCTGTATGATTATTTTGTTTTCCTGTAACAAACCGTAATTTTGAATATATGCACAAAGGTTAGGGTGTCCATCTATCATTTCCTCAAAACCTCATGTGCGAAATTTTGCTTGACATTTAATATATTCTCCAATATAAAGTTAGTTCACATATTATAATAAATGGTATGAAGAAGATCAAAACTATGTTTATAACATGTGCAATCACAGACAGGATTAGAATTGGCCACAACAATAACCGTGCCGATTTTGTATGTGAGAACATCTAGAAGATATGGTGCAGCACAAAACACTGCTCAACTATGGTTATGTTGTGATTAAAATGCTATTGACACCTGAATAATCTATGCTATTATATCGGTGTAAAGAAGGAATCTAAATCAATGAGCACATTCTCTGTACCAGTAGTTAAAATCGCTTCGGTGGAGAACCATGACAATGCAGATCGGTTGTCGATCATTAAAATGGAAGGTCTGGGATTCACAGCAATCGCAAACAAATTAGAAGATGGTTCTCCTCGTTACAAGGTTGGCGACATGGTCTGTTACATTCCCAGCCAAAGTGTTTTGCCAGAATGGCTGCTCAAAGAGATGGAATTTTGGAACCCAGAAACTGGCAAAGGCACATTGAGCGGACCAAATGGTGATCGCATTTCCCCAAAGAAATTGAGGGGTGTCTTTAGTGAGGGTTTGATGTATCCTGTTAAGTTTGATGCAGGGTTGGCCCATTTTGAAACTGGCACATATATTGAACTTGATCCAGCAGAGAACGATGAATACGGCCCCAACTGGTTGACAAATGTCTTTGTTGGTCTGGATGTGGCAGAGTCGTTGGGCATCACCAAGTGGGAACCTCCTGTGCCCACTGCATTGTCTGGTGAAGTTGCCAATGTTGGTGCTTCAGCAGTAAATTACGATTTTGATCGTTGGGAACAAAATCCTGATATTTTTGAAGATGGTGAAGAAGTCACTGTTGTGGAAAAATGTCATGGAACTTTTTTATGTCTTCAGTGGATTCCTGGTCTAAACCATCCTGAGATGTTTGGTGAAACAGGTAACATTGTGGTTGGCAGCAAAGGCTTGATCAAACAAGGTCTAGTGTTCAAAAACAATCAAGCCAACAATGGCAATGTGTATGTGCAAGTTCTACGCAGGTTACTGGATACTGGTCTAGAACGCAATCTAGCAGCAGTATCGTATATGTTCAGCAATCCTGTTAAAATCTATGGAGAAGTTTTTGGTGGGTCTATTCAGGATTTGAAGTACGGATTGACTGCACCGACTTTCCAAGTTTTTGATGTACAGATCGGCAATAGTTTTGAACCGCGATTTGCTGCTGAAAACCTCTGTGTCAGCATGGGATTGACCATGTTGCCAATGCTGTATCAGGGTCCGTTTGACCTAGCAGAGATTGAAAAGGTCCGCGATGGAAAAACCACCATTTCAGGCGACAATATTCGCGAAGGTGTGGTTGTAACCAGTGCCAACCAAACAGCACATCCAAAATATGGCCGACGCATTGCAAAATTTATTTCACCTGACTATCTAACCAGAAAGGCTCCCAAAGGGTCTGAAGCCACGGAGTATCAATGACATGGAAAACTACAAAGTTACATACAAGGTACAGGGCTGGGATTGGCAACAACCCAATCGCAATGGACGCATATATTCTCGAAAACTGGTTGAATCAGCCATTGAACAGTGTGCAAAACCAATTTATGTAACCTTGGACACACCCTATGAAAATTCAGTCGATATCAACAAGATCTGTGGCACAGTAATAGAGTTTGATTTTCAGCAGGATGCGGTTGTTGCTGAAATTGCTATATCTGACACGCCCATCGGCAAGGTCTTGAGCACACTGTTTGAAAGTGGTGTCAAACTAGAACTGGTATCTTGTGGCACAGGATTTGTTGCATCAGATGGCACGATTTCAGATTACAGTCTGTTGTGTCTGGCCTTTGTGCCGGTTGGCAGCAAAAGCATATAAATCATGATCTCTCGAAATGGTAAAAAATAAAATTAAGCGATTGATTAAGGCTCAGGTTGGAGAACAGATTGCGGATCAGGTCAGGCATCAAGCCACGGGTCAAATCGGCTGGCAGGTCTGGTGTCAGGTCAATAATCAGGTCTTGAATCAGGTCTGGGAAAAGATTGGATGGCAGGTCTTGAATCAAATCAGAGATGATCTAAAATGGTGAAGAAAACTGTTATCAATGTCAAAATTCATATCCGGCCTCAGATTGACGAACAAGTCTTGCTGGAAATTTACGATCTGGTCTGGAGTCAGGTCTATATTCAGGTCTGGCCGCAGGTCAAAGATCAGGTCTGGGAACAGGTCTGGGATGGGATATATGTTGATCTAAGATGGCGGTGAAAGAGAACTTGACTGTGTAGATTAACGGTGTTATATTATAGGTATAAAGGAAGAATAAAAATGAAATTTAGAAAAAAGCCAGTTGTAATTGAAGCAACACAGTGGTTCAACAATGGCGACCATCCCAACGATTACAGCAAGGTTCATCATGGTTTTGAAAATGGTGAATTGCGTGAATTCACACCTCAAGAACGCCAAGCAAATGGTTGGGAAGGTGATGTTGTTCGCTATTTCCGTAGACCAGATGTTGGTGGCAACACACAGTGTCAACACTGTGGCAACATCATGCATGTGCATGGATGGATTGATACCTTGGAAGGTGGACATGATGTTTGTCCTGGTGACTGGATTATCACGGGTGTCAAAGGAGAGCAGTATCCATGTAAACCTGACGTGTTTGAATCCACTTATGAACCAGTAGAGGATTGATAGAAAAAATGACAGAAACATTCGTTTGACAAATTTTTAGTAATATAGCCAAACATATTTGATCTTTCAATAATTGTCAGTCTACTCTAGGATGACCTCTTGCTTGAATACCCCGTTTTGTCAATGAGTCAACAGTGTCTTGATGCGCAGGACGTTTGCCATAATGAAACGCCTTCATGCTCATAAATTTATGCCATTTTTTGAATACATCACTTTCATCATAGGCATGTTCTTGGGCATGTTTCAAAAAATCCAGCATCTTGCTGAAAATGCCCCAGGTTTGCATGGCGTCGCTGAGGCCAGAATGCCAATGTGCAGCAGGAACGTTGAATGCTTTACCAAGTCTACCCAATGTAAATGAATGACCTGCTCGACCTGATTTTGATCTAGTTTCGAACTCTTCTGCCATCTTGGCACTTGTTTCATCTCCTGCTTGACCTGCTGCTTTGAGCAAAGGATAAATCCATGTTCTAGCCATGGTTAATGTATCCATCACTTCTCCAATTTTAGGTCTCGGAATGCCCAATTTGGCCAAGGGTGCAAACATATGTGACATGTCGAAGCCTGCATTTTGTGCCAGCAGCACTGGTTTATCAAACTGACTCAGCCATTCTGCCCATTTAACATACACATCGCGCAATTCTGCAAACGGTGCATTTGGTTCACCATATTTGGTCATTTTAAAAATATCAGGTATTGCCAATCCTTTAGGGCCTTCTATGCTGCCTTTGTCATCATCACCTTGTCCAACTTGCGATTCAGGCTTGCGATTTCTTTTTTGTCTAGCTATTTCAGCACGAGTCTCAGGAGTCAATTTCACTTTGTAATGAAACTTGCTGATAATGTTGCCTGTATCGCCATCTATGGCCACTGCAGCAATTTCAGTCACTTGGACCCAAGGTACCAGCACACTGAAACCGGTTGTTTCAGTGTCAAACACCACTATGGTTTTTCCAGCAACCTTGTTGAGGATGCTGTCTACAGTTTGGCGAAAAAACAACATCTTGTTGCGTTTTCTTGTGTCGCGCTCGAGTAGCAATTCAAATATTTTCATACATTTATTTATAATTGGTGCGCCGAGAAACAGTAGGTGTTTGCATTCTGCTGTGTCACAATTTTTTTTTAAATTTTCATTGACATCTAGCGTGTATGTGCTAGTGTACGGCATAATACAGTTTTGGAGTTTGATCATGAGTAACAACAGCGACGATGACAACCGAGTAACCACCTGGATTGGTTTCTTTTGTCTATTCCTATTCATTTGGTGGGCATTTCAAAGTCCAAGAAATTTCTGCATTGCAGTTGGCATATGTGTGGGACTGTATGTTATTGGTGATATTGAAAATGCTAAGCCACAAAATCAACCCTGCTACAGCAACATCAATGACAGTTACAGCACTAGGTGCCGCGACAAAGAGTATTCGGCCGATCAATTGGCTATATTCAAAAAGAACTATGAAAGCTATCTGGCATCTCCTAACAGTTGGACTACAACACTTCCGGGCTATAATCCATATACATATTATCCCGCTGCACCAAGTTCCATATCCGGTTCTCACTCATCAAGTACTGCCTCATCAAGTACTGCCTCATCAAGTACTGCCAACAGCTCCGCTGCCCATCAAGGATGCTATACCATGAGCAATGGCTATAAAATCTTTTGCAGTGACGGATCTCAAGGCTACTTCAAGTAAACAACTATTGTGCGCCAGCCAGTGATAAAATGTCATAGATCTATGCTTGATGGCTCAAACAGGGTCATTAAAACATAATTTTAACAAAATTATCTAGTAAATATAGGTGTACATACACTAGCTACAACCATAGGAGACAGTCAATGCCAAGGATAGTTTTAGGTCTGATTACAGCTGGCATAGTTACCATTGCTGCTGCAACTGCCACAGCCAATGCACAGTATTATAATCGAGGCTATTATCATGGCAACAACAACGGATGGGTAGCACCTTTTGTAGGCGGAGCCATAATTGGCGGTATTGTTGGTCAAGCATTACTGGCTCCACCTCCACCTACGATTTACGTAGCGCCGCAGCCAGCACCAGTGTGTTGGCAGGAATTTGTTTACTATGATGCTTGGAATCAGCCAGTATATCGCACGGTATGCCGTTGACAGGTTTGGTGATGATGACAAATCGTTGTAAAATCACAGCTGCCGTATTTTGTATCATGTTGACAGTAAACATGAATCTAGATCCTAGTTTTACCTTGGAATCTATAATGATAGAATATTGCCTGTTACTGGCGCTGCCATATGGATTGAAATTAGGTCAAACTCTAGGTGTAAATGCCAAGCCTGCCTTTGACAACCAGTTGTAAAAAAACTGTTTAAACCTCCGTTGGTTTAATCAAACCATACACACTTGACATTTCTGTTTATCATGCTATTATGCATATATCATTGAATAAAGGAGAGCCTGCCGTGTTTTATATTTTAGTTGACACTGAAACTGAAAGTCGCTGCATGACTTTTGATTCATTCAGCAAAGCACAAGCTGCATATTATCAGCAATGGAGAGCAGCAGACGGCTCGATTCCGTGGAAAATCATCTACGGCGAGTATGCTGTTGATCCAATGACGGGCAACGTATCCAGAGCAGATCAGCTATGCCGATAATTCGCCAAAAATGGATCACAAGAGAGGACGTCAAAGCCAACCGAGACTGTGTGTATGTGTTTGGTGACAATATGGCAAGATTTGGTAGAGGCGGACAAGCAGCAGCCATGCGAGGAGAACCAAATTCTCTGGGCATTCCTACCAAATGGCTGCCTGACAATAGACCCAACAGCTATTTTTCAGACAGTCAATTTGACGCTGGTAGTGTAGTCTGGCTAACGTTGTCAGCTGCGTTCACCCAACTGCAAGAAGTTCTCAACGAAGGCTACACTGTTGTAATTCCGTCAGATGGCCTGGGCACTGGCTTGAGCCGATTGCCCGATTGTGCACCTAAAATTGCTGCATGGATCGATGAGCAGATTGTGCTACTGGAACAAAAATTTGGGTCAAACCATGCGCAGTGATAAAGAATATATCGACATATTGTTGAAGATGGTACGAGACAGTCCGCGCACAGAATGGTCCCATCGTGCAAGGCATGCCAGTGCAGTGGTATATCGCGGCCAAGTTGTGGCATTTGGTTTCAACAGCATGAAAAGTCATCCATTTGCAGCGCGATTTTGCAAGAATCCCCATGCACTGTATCTTCATGCAGAGACAGCAGCAATTTACAACAGTCTTAGAAGGATTTCACTCAACGAGCTGTGTAAATCTACACTGTATGTTGCTAGATTGAAACAATCAAGTTCATTGGATACCAGTCTAGTAGCAGCAGACAGCCGTCCTTGCATTGGATGTACCAACGCCATTGCCACATTTAACATCAAACGAGTTGTATGTACAGGGCCCGATGGCATGATCATGGATTACCTAGCACAGCATGAATTACAGGCATAATATGAATAACATAGTAAACATAACAGAATGGCGTATTTCGCGAGAAAATAATCAACAAAATCAAGAAACTAAATTAGAGTTTTTAGATTGGCTTAAGCTGAACCTAGTACAAGAAGATTATGAAGATGTGTTGATTGGAATTTTAGATAAATCAGCTTATCAAACACTTGACGATGTTGCACAAACATTTGTCGACGCCTATTATCAAACACTTGATTGAAAAAGGGTGCTGTTGATCAGCACCCTTTTTCTCATTGTTGCTGGTTCCGGCGTGTTATTGCTTGGGTGCAATTTCAGTAATAACGTCACGTCCGCGTGTTGAAGTCACTGTGTATGACACTGCATGACCTACAGACAATGTTTCGGCTATGCCAGCTTTGCGAACAGTATTGACGTGAACAAACAAATTACGTCTACTACCATCATCTGGTGCAACAAAGCCAAATCCTTTGTCTGCATTGAACCATTTTACTGTGCCAGTGCCTTGTGTTACAACTGGAGTATTGTCTCTACCTGGGCGACCAGGACGTCCTGGGGGTGTCGGGGGTGTTGCTGAACCACTCATTGTGTTTTGCCTCCTCTATGTATATTGGCATTCAACCAAGATATTTATCATTGAGATGCTGTTGGCTCAATCAAAGAAAATCTCACTCAGCTGCACTAGAGTTTTAGCATGTGTATTTTTATATAAATAATACGATCATTAGATTTTCCAAGGTCAACAGCAATGCGAATCAACGAAATAGTCGGTAAACCAGTGTTTGAAAGCGTTAGTTTGCCCAGCACACTGAAAATTGTAGCCAGCTCAATTGGCAACCCGGTAACAGCAGTATATGCTCAGCTCAACGAGCTTGCACAACGTTGGAGTGAAAAACACAACAATATGCGAGGATTTTTTCGACTTATAGAGCCAGGTGTTGAAAGCCGTTGGTTTGATCAGCAAGGCAGTGAACTGGTATCACATTTGCATCATCTAGCTGACCAAGCACCTAGCCAAGCAGCTGCTGCTTTGCGAAGTTTTTTGCGAGACGTTGATCAAATGAGTTTTAGACAAATGGCCAGCAAACTTACACCAATATTGATTCAAATCGCCCGCGACTGCAACAGCGAACATTTACAGCGCAATGCACAAGAATGGCGCAAACAGGAAATGGAGTATGAGCAAGATTTAGCCGAATATGCCAAGTATGCAGAATCAGACTACAAGCAATCACCAATGAAAAAAGGTGCAGGGCCGTCAATGAGTGACACAAGAAGCACCAAAGTGGATTTGGCAGCTGCTGAACGTCGAGCAGAGCTGGCACGTCAACGCAGTCAAGCTGAAGATATGGTCAACGATATTCTACGTCGCTTGCCTAAAGGTGTAGCTGGAGATATTCGCAATGCATTGGCAAGAGAGCCCAACAAACTGTATGCTCTTCAGCGCGAACTAGCTGCACGCAACATCACGATCTAACCATAGCGCAGAGAGAATTCTACAAATGCTTCGCGATGCCGAAAGTAAACCAGCATGAAGCCGGACTCTGTATCTGTCCACCAAAATCCATGATCTCGCGAAGGTCGTCCTAGATTTTCTGTGAGATATTTGCCCATTTCCGCACGCTGTAGCAATGACAGTGCGGTGATAGAGATGCGTGCACAGTCTACACAGGCTGCTGTCATGCCAGTTAGCACCATGTCAGCACAAATAAGGCAAAATCTTCATCAGAAATCTTGGGCCATTCTATATAAAAGCCATTGTTGTCGTATGCAATGGTACACGACCAGTTCCAGTTATGTTCTTCCATCCAGCTATGAACAGCAGGATCAATTACAAACTGAAAATTATCCTGTACATTTGGAGTATAGGGAGCAGCCGCAGCGATGTTTTTCTGTGATAAAGCTATTCGTTTCATACATACCTGTATTTGATTATATTATAGGAAATAAAATCTAATATACCTAAGTATAACACACATAATCAGCGTGTCAATGTCGTCCTGCCTTTTTTGACAAAATATAACTGACTAGCGCCACAAACAAACTGAAAGCTATCATGATCAGCATCAATATATTTATCGATTATATATTTTATGTTGACCATGCGTTTGTGTATTGATACCGGTTGATTTTAACACTGTAGGGAAACGTAGCATTGCCCATGATGCTGCGATAGAGAGCAAAGTCGGCATGTGTGTTGGCTGGTACTACACGTTCTACACTGCTGTGATATTTTGTCAGTAGCGGTTTCATTAATCTACGCCAAGCATGGCTGCGATCAACTGGACTTACCATATAAAATTCTCTGCGTTGCCGCGAAAGAAAATAATTACACAATTTTTCCATCAACTCATGCCAACATGGAACAAATTCAGCAGATTTAATGTCGCTGAGAACCCAACTCAGCAGCCATGATGGCATAAACTGAAATTCGGCAACACCTACAGCAATTCTCAACTGGCCACCACTGTCAAACCAACCTAAAACTCTACGGCTATCTCCTTGGATAAAAGACGCATATAGCTGGCTATTTCGTGCGTTCAATCCCAGGGGATAGTTGCTATGCTCAGTGCGATAAGCGCGTAGAGATAGTTCTGACAGTTGCATGTGGTTGCCAGATTCCAGCCAATCGATCACTGCAACTGCCTTTGTGTTTGATGCAGTTGGCCATTGTTGAACAAATAGTGATTATCTGCACAATGCCTGATATCGCCTGTTGTTTCTTCGATATTTTTCAAACCTGTCAGCCTGTGAGTCATGTCTATCCCCAGGTCAATTGAAACAGCACGGCATGTTGTTGCAACAGGAAACTATATCGCCAACATGCTGGCCAAGTTCCGCATAACAACACTCTGTCCCAATGAATGCCAAAATCTCCTATGTTATTCATGCACCATAATTTGGGTGCTGGATCTTTGTCTGGGTGTGCTGCTGTCAAAACCACATGACAAGTTTTGTGCATGTTCACAGCAGATAAACATGTACTAGCATTGCCAAGAAATAGATCAACTGTGCTATCAACACACAGCGAAATATCATGCTGAATTTTCCCCGATCATTGACAGTGGCCAACATGCCCAGAGTGGTCACTGCTGCCATCCACATTATGTCATGCATGTCCATATCAAAAATACCTGGCAACACAATATTCAGCCACTAGATAATATGACCACAGTGGTATTATCACAGCAAAAAAGGTACTCCAAAAACCCTTGGCCAGCACAATGCCAAAAACCCAAACGATTGTGGCTACAAAACTAACAAAAATATTCATATGTTATTTTAACAGTGAGATTACAAAAAAGTCAATTGAAAAAGAACTTGGGTTTGCCGATCCCATGGCCAAACAACACCCTGTTGTTGCTGCCAGGTTAGAACTTGTACAGTGATATCTTCACCATTGATGAACCATTCTTGATCACCATCTGCACTGATCACAGCAGGTCCATCCAGTCTATGCGGTTGTCCATTGACCCACCATTCTTCAGCGCCATCCGAACCTATCCAAGCAGGACCATCTGTTCTATGCAGTTGATTATTGATGCGCCATTCTTGACTGCCATCAGCCCAGATAGTGCGTTGGGGTTGAGGTTTCATAGAAATGTCAGTGCAAATTGTGCTTGTGTTGCCTGATCCCAAGGCCAAGTCACTGATTGTTGCTGCTGCCATGAGAGAACTTGTGCCGTGATATTTTCTCCATTGGCCCACCATTCTTGTTGGCCATTTGCTAGAATAACAGCAGGTCCATCGGTTCTATGTCGCTGGTTATTGGCCCACCATTCTTTTGTACCATCTGCATCTATCCAAGCAGGACCATCTGTTCTATGCCTCTCTCCTTTGACCCACCATTCTTGATTGCCCTCTGCATAGATACAAGCAGGACCATCGGTTCTATGTCGTTGCCCATTGACATACCATAATTGAGTGTGATCTGCACCAACTACGGCAGGTCCATCTGTTCTATGCAGTTGTCCATTGACCCACCATTCTTGTTGGCCATCTGACTGGATAATGTGCTGTGGTTGAGATTTCTTTGGCACTGTCAGACCATTTATTTGTGTTTGGGTTTTCTTCCTGCAATGATCACACCGTTGGCATAATCAGCAATGGTATCCATCACTGCCCACAAGACAAAAATTGGCCAAATATATATCCAAATGCACAGCAGCAAAAGATCGCTGACCAACACTGATTTGCCTTGGTACCATCGTTGAAAAATTTTGGCCAGCCACAACACAGCACCTATAGCCATGTATAACTCGCACTGATTAGCAAGAGTCATTGAACACCTTTTCTCTAGAACTATATATAGTGTAAGACTGTTTTTTTCTTTGTCAAGCACCTTGTGTATTTTGACATAGGGTTACCATTTTAAATCATCCCTAGCCTGATCTCTGACCTGATTACAGACCTGCCACCTGACCTGAGTACAGACCTGCCTCCTGACCTGAACATAGACCTGACTCCAGACCTGATACCCAACCTGAATATAGACCTGACTCCAGATCTGATCACTTACCTGATACATGTTTTTCTTCTACCATTTTAGATCTTGCCAAACTTTACCCAAGATATCTGGACAGACATCCTGCCTGACCTGACTTTGGACATGAGTCCTGACCTGATTCAATATCTGATGCCCAACCTGATACAAGACCTGTTCCCTGACCTGGTGTCGGGCATAATACCAGAATTTATCTTGAACATGATTTGTTTTCTTCACCATCTTAGATCATCCCAGAATTGATAAAAACAGACCTGATGCATAATCTGCCAGTTGGCCTGATTCC
>Ga0209777_10006687_pt1 | contig 12927 bp, 9 predicted proteins | sample FrelakmetHBP12HB_FD_187147 | JGI IMG/M metagenome (GOLD analysis project Ga0209777, IMG submission 187147) | Freshwater lake sediment microbial communities from the University of Notre Dame, USA, for methane emissions studies -HBP12 HB (SPAdes)... | ecosystem: Environmental > Aquatic >...
CTCCCGTTCTTTAAGGATGCCGGCAAGGGTCGCAAAGCTTTGCCGCGCATGCGGCCGCTTCACAACTCCGGCGCCGGGAAGCGGCGGAAACGATGCAACCGCAGCTTCCAAACCCTGAATGGTCCTTTCCCCGGTCGCATAACACTGTTCCTGAAGAATGCCCCGGGCAGCCAATTTATCAAACTCCGGTGTCAGGGCCGGGCTGCCGCCAACCGCGCCAACGAGCCGGTTGGTGAAACTTTCCATGACGACTATGACGACATTCAAGGGCTGTGCTGGCGTACCCGGATTAATAACACGCACCAGAGGATTCGGCGCATCATACGTCAGGCGCCCCTGCACTGACAGCACCGCCTGCGACCGCCGCATCGCTTCAGCGGGCGGAAGAAGTTTTATGACGGTTCTAAGATCGGTGAATTCGTTCTGCAGCTGATGTCCCCACCCATACAGAACGTTGAAAATACCGCATCCGGCGATTTCATTGGCAATGCGGTTCTGCGTAATCGCAGCAAAACTGGGATTCATTGAACGGTGAGACAGCGTACCCCGTGTGGCAAAACCGGTCAGCAAAAAACAGAGCAAAATTCCCACCCGGTCCCACCACCAGGGGAGAGCCCCGCCATCGATGCCGGCGTGGAGATAGACTGCCCGGGGAAGGATGAAGATTGCTATCAGGGTGCCCAGAACACTCAGTACTATGATGCGCAATAAAGGATAGGCTTTGGAAATTGCACGCAGCACTTCCGGATCAGCACCGTACTCAAGAACGAGGTAGTTGGGCCGGAAATCGTAGTAGCGAAAGAAGTAGACCCCTGCTGTTTCGGCAAGAAAAATAACGAAGAAAACGATTGCCGCGAAGATACGAAAAACGATGTTGCAGGTTTTCGCAGCCGATTCAGGCAGAAACAGCAGGATGAGAACCAGGGCAATAGTGGTCCGGCTGACGATGACGGTGTCCAGACGAAACCCGACCCAGAACAAGCCGAGACGCTGCTTCAGGGTAAGCTCGCTGAGCGCCGCCGCTCTCTCATAGTAGAGCCATGCTCGATAGAGGGTGAGGATCAGCGCCGCAAGAAACGATAGGATCACGCAGAACGTTGTCCGTGGAAGCAGTTGTGGAATGGTGTACAAGAGATCTATCCCCGTTCCTTAGCACTGAAAGTAAGATTCATCGTCATTAACCTTTTTTCCCGGGCTATTTATGCATTGCTCTGTTATCGTTAAATGATACCCGCAGATAGTGTAATTAGCGATACCTGCCAAAAAGACAGACCAGCAGCTGGGAAAGTCAAGGATTGAGAAACCTTCCGGAAGGATTCATTTGGCAGAAATAATTAGCATACTATTCGATATGCTATCAATATAAAAATACCGCCATTAGTTTGTGAAACTCGCCGCCCATTGGGCGGGGCTGCCCTGGTCTTTATGAAGAATTGTTATCAGTGGTGCCGCAGCTCCTTAAGCACCGCGAACAGAATCGGCACTGAAACCACTTCCAGAAGCACCACAAAGCCGCTGATAGCCCCCGGCGCCTTATCATAGAGGAATCCCATCACAGCCGAACCGACCAGGAATGACACGCCGTAGACCGTGTTAAAAATCCCGTATGCCGAGCCGCGCCGCGCTATGGGAATCAGGTCCGCGATTGCCGCGCGCATGACAGTCTCATGAATACCCATCACCGCCCCCCAGAGAATTATGCCAAACAGCGCAAATCCATAGCTGTAAGAAAATGCAAAAAAAGGTATGAGCATGGTCAGAAGAGGAATGCTTATCAGGGTTTTTAGACCGATCTTGTCATAGGCTTTGCCTATTATGAGCGCAACCACGCCGTCCACGCCCATGGCAATGGCATAAAATAACGGTATCTGCGCGTCTGAAACAACAGCCCGGATTTTCAGGTGATAGGAGATGATCTGGAAATGGGCAAATCCTCCCACGCTCAGAAAGATGAACACCGCGTAAAGCCAGAATACTTTTGGCAACCGTGAGCCGTCAGGAGCAGAAATGGCTGCCGCGTCTGGTTGCTCCAGTTTTTCCGGTGACGGTACTTTCATCCACGCGGCAATAACCATGGCGAGCGTGAGAAACGCAGGGACCCACAGGATGTTAAAACCGGTGCGATAGTTGCCTTTGAAAATAATAACCGCGGTAAAAATCAGCGGGCCGGCAATTGCGCCGATCTGATCCATTGCCTCATGAATGCCGAAGCCCCAACCCCTTCCCACCTGCTTGGTTGCATGGGACAGTATCGCATCGCGGGCAGGTGAGCGGATTGCCTTGCCCATCCGCTCAAGGATCACAAGGACCGCTGCAGCCTGCCAGTTATTGGCCAGCGCCATCAGCGGAATGGCCAGGATCAGGCCATAACCGAGAATCGTCAGAGGCCAGTAGGCCCTGGTGCGGTCCGCAAAATAGCCGGACAATAACCGCAGCGCATAGCCGCTGAATTCTCCTATACCCGCGACCATTCCCACGATGCCGGCCGTGGCTCCCAGCATAGCCATATAAGGGCCGGTAATGCTTCGCGCTCCCTCATAGGTGATATCCCCGAACAGGCTGACAACACCCATAAGAAGAATAAACTGAAAAGCTATTTTTCTTTTGTCATCACTGCTGTTCTTCAATGCTGGGTCTCCTGAATCCGGGAGAAAGATTTTATTAATTAATGTAACTTTTGATAGCAGATTATGGCGCAACAGTCGAGAATTTTAACCGGATTTATATCGCATGAGTTATTGCCACAAATGCCGGCCTCAATGAATCAGGATATTTTTTCTTGATGACTGATAGATTTTATTATACTTAAGTAGCTTGGAAATAAGAACTTCGCGTCAGCCTCGGCAAACAAAGGATTACATTTGAAAAATACCGTATTCTTCAAGAAAGAAATATTTCTCATCATCACCGTTTTTTGTGTCTGCCTGGTACTGTTTTTTTACAAGCTTGGCCAAAGGCCGCTCTGGGAATATGATGAAGCAATGCATGCCCAGGTGGCAAAAGAGATGCTCCAGCGGGGAGACTGGTGCACGCCGGTTTTCAACGGCGAAAACTTCTATGACAAGCCCGTGCTTCACTTCTGGCTGGTAATCGGGAGCTATCTCGTGCTGGGCGTCAATGAGCTGGCCGCCCGCCTGCCCGCCGCTCTGATGGGCCTATGCGGCACGCTGCTGGTCTATCTCTGGGCGCGCACCATATACGGCAGCCTCACCGCTTTTCTCTCAGCGCTGGTGCTCGCAACCAGCGCTGAGTATGTGATACTTTCTCAAAACATAATCCATGACCTGGCGCTGTCACTGTTCATAAGCATCGCTCTTTTTCTGTTCCACCGGGCATCCCGCGAGAACGGCTTCACCAGAGTCACGTTTGTCTGCTTCTATGCCGCGCTCGGCGGCGCGGTGCTTACGAAAGGCCCCATCGGCCTGCTCCTGCCCGGGCTCATCATCTTCCTCTACCTGCTGAAAACAAAGCAGTGGCGGCTTATCCTGAACCGGAACATTGTTACCGGCGCGGCAATTTTTCTCATCATAGCTCTTCCCTGGTACATCATCATGGCCCTGCGCCATGACGATTACCTGCAGGCATTTCTTATTAAGGGCAACATCGCCCGTTTTTTTTCCCGCAGCGCCGGGCATAAAGAACCTTTCTACTTCTACCTGCAGATGCTTGCGGCAGATTTTTTCCCCTGGACGGTGTTTATACCCTCAGCCCTGTACCTGCATTACCGGAACTTCCGGCAGGAAAAATCCGACGATTCTTTTTTCCTGCTGCTTGCCGCGGTGGCGCCGTTCGCCTTCTTCAGCCTCTCCCGCTCCAAGCTCCCCACCTATATTCTCCCGGTCTTTCCTGCTCTGGCAATCCTGGTCGGGAGGTTCTGGGAAGCCGGGCTGAGGCCTGAAGCCGGCGCATCCTGGGCACGGCACCTGAAAAATTGCTCGCTGGTCTTCTTTTTTTTCATTCTGGCGGTATCTGCCTTCGGCATTGTCTACGTCTATGCCCGGTATCCGCTCTACACAGTGCAGTCTGTCGCAGGGTGTGCCGCCCTGCTTTTCTTTGCTGTAGTGTTTTTAATGCTGAACCGGAGAGGAAATACTCTCTCCTCTTTTTTCTCACTGGTGGCCATGATGGTCATTATATTCACCGCAGCTAAATTTTTCGTGCTCCCTGAAGTCAGTCACTTCAAATCAGCGCGGGAGCTTGCCCTGAGAATGAAAAGCACCCTGCAGCCGGGAGAGCCGGCTGTTTTCTACCGGGACCTGCGCGAATCTGTCATATTCTATAGCGAGCGGCGCGGCGTCGTTCTCAAAAACCTGGAGGAGCTTTCCGCGTATCTGGGCTCGCCACGGCCGGTATTCTGCTTTATAAGTATCAAGAGTCTTGATAAAGTTAAGGAACTGTTGCATATTCCTTTTTACATTGTTGGCCGGGAAGGCTTTTTTGTCCTCATTTCAAACAATAAAATTTCCGCCACTAACTGACCGCACCTCTATGTTGATACATACTGATTGCCGCTATTTTCTAGGAAACAAGCCGTGCGCGCCGCACAAAAAATATGGCGCACAGTGCGAAACGTGTACTTCCTATGAGCCGATTTCCCTGCGCATTCTTATTATTAAACTTGACTCAATAGGGGACGTGCTGCGGACCACCTCTGTTTTACCTGCCCTGCGGGAAGAGCATCCTGCCTGTTTCATCACCTGGGTAACGCGGCGCGAGGCAGTTGAGCTCATAGCCCATAACCCTCATCTTGATGAGCTGCTGGTGCTTGAATCCGGTGCGTTGAGCCAGCTGCTGGTGCGGAAATTTGACCTGGTGCTGGGCCTTGATATGTCACGGGACAGCGGTGCCCTGTGCGCTCTGGCCCGTGCTGCAGATAAACGCGGCTTCAGCATCGATGCTGCCGGTGCTCTTTTCCCGCTCAATGAGAGCGCGAAAGACTGGTTTTACATGGGGCTTAATGACCGGCTGAAAAAAGAGAACCGTAAATCATACCAGCAGATACTTCTCGAGCTGTGCGGGCTTCCGGCCGCACGCCTCCATCCCCCTCAGTATTATATAACCGAAGAGGAGAACCGCTGTGGCAGGGACCTGGTGGTGAACCTTGGGCTTGACCCCTCGCGGCCCGTTATCGGCATAAATACCGGGAGCGGCTCGCGCTGGAAGATGAAGAGCCTGCCATTTGACGGGCTCAAAAGCCTCATCGAAAAGCTCGCGGCAACGTATCAGGTGCTGCTTCTCGGCGGCCCGGGAGAGGTGGATAAAAACGCCCGGCTGTCCCGTCTCACCGGCGTTCCTGACAGCGGCTGCAGCCACAGCCTGCGGGAGTTTGCCGGCATTGTCAACCAGTGCCGCCTGGTTATTACCGGTGACACGCTGGCCCTGCATCTGGCGCTGGCTCAGCGCAAGCTCGTGCTTGCCGTATTCGGTCCCACGTCAGCCCATGAGATAGATCTTTTTCAGCGGGGTGAAAAATTCTCTTCCGCGGCTGAGTGCCGGTGCTGCTACCTGCCTTCCTGCGACCGGAGTCCCACCTGCATGGAGCTGATTTCTGTTGATGATATAGCGCATGCAGCAGAAAGGCTTCTTACTTCTCCATGAAAACCATGGTAACCATCAGCACGTACAATGAAAAAGAGAACATCGGCACGCTGCTGAATAATATTGTCGCGCTCGGGCAGGGAATAGAAGCAGTTGTCGCTGACGATGACTCACCTGATGGTACCTGGCAGATAGTTCAGGAGCTGTCCCGGACTAACCCCGCCATACACCTGCTGCACCGGACAACAGACAAAGGCCGCGGCAGCGCTGGCAGGGACGCGTTTCAGTATGCCTTTGACCACGGCGCGGAGCTTATCATAGAGATGGACGGCGACCTGTCCCACGATCCGCGCTTTATTCCTTTTCTAATCGAGGCCGCAAAAACCTATGATGTAGTCATCGGCTCCCGCTACATTACCGGGGGGAAAGATCTCAGGGAATCTGTCGCGCGGAATATTCTCAGCAGGCTTTCCAACGGGTACTCCCGCATTGTCCTTGGCCTTCCCCTGCGTGATTGCAACAGCGGCTACCGGTGCTTCAGGAGACGGGTATTTGAGGCAATAGATCCGTTATCCCTGCAATCACAAGGCCCTTCAATTGTTCACGAGCTGCTTTACCGGGCTTTCAGACAGGGGTTTACCATTGGCGAAGTTCCCATTGATTTTGTTGACCGGATAAATGATCAGTCCAAGCTGACTTTCGGCAGGCTTTTGAGCGGCATGCTTATGGTTTTGAAAATACGCATGGGCCTTGTTTAGGTCTTCTTCCTTTATATCATCATTAACTTACAACTCTACAATATTCTATTCTTATTACCATCCTAACCATGCCGCTTCACCGGAACACAATTATACATTAAATAATTTTAATTGCGGTTTAATTATAAATTAATGCTATGATACTATAGATGTTTTTCAAAAGAATTCAGATTATCAAGGGAGCGAATATATACAATGGAGTCACAACAAGGAAGATTGCCCTATTTATCGGTGGTGATTCCGGTTTACAACGAGGAGGAGAATGTAGGCCCCCTCAACGCTGAGCTGATGGAGGTACTGCAGGGCCTCAGTAAAACCTTCGAGGTTATCTATGTCGATGACGGGTCAAAAGATAAAAGTTACGCTCTGTTAAAGGCGCTGCAAAAGAGTTTTACCTCTATCCGCATAATCAAGTTCAGAAAAAATTGCGGCCAGACCGCAGCCTTTGACGCGGGGATCAGGGCAGCACTGGGAGAAGTGATAGTCACCATGGACGCTGACCTGCAGAATGACCCGCATGATATTCCAAAACTTCTGGCGATGATTGGAGACGCGGATGCAGTCTGCGGCTGGCGGCAGAAAAGAAATGACAAGGCGATCCGGCGCATTTCATCCATTATTGCCAATGGTGTGAGAAACCGGCTGAGCGGCGAGACCATAAAAGACGTCGGCTGCTCGCTGAAGGCTTTCAGAAGCGTGTACGCTAAGAAGATGAAGCTCTTTACCGGCATGCACCGCTTCTTCCCCACGCTTATTAAAATGGAGGGGGGCACGGTCGCCGAGATACCGGTCAATCACCGGCCGCGCAGGTTCGGCACGCCCAAGTATAATATCCGCAACCGGGTGATGCGCTCGTTTGTTGACCTGCTCGCGGTCTGCTGGATGAAAAAAAGAAAATTAACCTATGAGATAGAGGAGCAGTAAATATGAGCACGTGGATGAACGGATGGGTGCTGTTTGGGTTTTTAGGGCAGGCTATTTTTGCCTCAAGATTCATTTTTCAGTGGATTGCATCGGAGAAAAAAAAGGAAAGCTTTGTGCCGCTGTCATTCTGGTATTTAAGTATTGCCGGCGGCATTGTGCTGCTCATCTACGCGCTGTACAAGCAGGACCCGGTTTTTGCCGTAGGGCAGGCATCGGGGCTTATCGTCTATGTCAGAAACCTCATGCTTATTGCAAAAAAAAAAGAACGTGACGTAAAAGAGACTATGTGTACTGCGCCAGCCGCATAAAAGGGAAACCATGACACAACCATCCTCTGCTTATAATAAAAACATTCTTATTTTGCTGCTTGTTGCCGCGGCCATCCTGTTCATTAATCTGGACGGATGGGACCTGTGGAATCCGGATGAGCCGCGCTATGCCGAGGTTGCCCGGGAAATGGTGAAGACCGGCGATTATATCGTGCCTCACATTAACGGAGAAATTTATCCTGACAAGCCTCCCCTCTTCTTCTGGATCGTCGCCCTCTGCTCAAAACCTTTTGGCGATGTGAGCGCGGCAACTGCCCGCTTTCCTTCTGCACTTGCCGCGCTGGGAGTGCTTCTTTTAACTTTTCTTATAGGGCGAAAACTGTATAACCCCGCGGTCGGATTTTTCGCCGGGCTTATTCTTATTGCCACAACACAATTTTTCTGGCTGGCGCTGAGAGCAAATATTGATGTGACACTCACGCTCTGGACCACGCTTGCAATCTATCTTTTTTATTGCGGGTACACCAGGGAACAGGGAAAGAATACCTGCTATCTGCTCGCGTATCTTTTTATGGGCCTGGCAACGATAACAAAAGGGCCGGTAGGGTTTTTCATTCCTATTATTACCATGGTGCTGTTTCTGATAACGCAAAAGCAGTACCGGCAGCTTAAGGAAATCAAAATAGTGCCGGGTATGCTGATAATACTCGCGGTTGTCGCGCTCTGGCTTGTCCCCGCCTGCATCACCGGGGGAAATGAATATACGCAGAACATTCTGGTTAAACAGACCTTCGGCCGGGCCATTGATTCATACAGCCATAAGCAGCCGTTCTACTATTACCTGGTAAATTTCCCGGCAGATTTTAATCCCTGGACTATTTTTATCCCCAGCGCGGTCATCTTCTTCTGGAGAAAGAAAAAGCAGGGAGGGACGCTGAACCTGACGTTTCCGCTGGTCTGGTTTGCGGGAACATTTATCTTTTTTTCGTTAGTTTCAGGCAAACGAAATCTCTACCTGCTCCCCCTGTATCCGGCAGCAGCTCTTTTGATGGCAAGGTTCTGGTACGACTTTATCGAAGCCGCAAAAGAACAGCCCGCCAAACTGATAACCATTCCCTTCTATATCCTGTTTGGCGCTCTTACCCTTGGCAGCCTTGGTTTTGGCGCGGTACTGGCGCTGGGGAACAAAACTTCTTTAATGAGTAAGTTTGAAATTGACCTGAGTAACGTGCCCCTCTACCCGATGATTATTATCTTCCTGACGGGCGGGGTCACGGGGCTGGTACTCCTGAAAAACAAGGCCCGGGCAGTTTTTCCCTTTGCCCTGGTAGCAGTGATAATGCTGTCTGGTTTTTTCTTTAGCGTGGTAAGCTTCTTCCCCGCTATTAATACCTTTAAATCCGGGAAGCCATTCTGTGAACGGATAGCAAAGATTGTAAAACCCGCGGATAAACTGGTCACATTCCGTTTCCATCCCGAGTCATTCAATTATTTTATGAAGAGGTCTCCTATTCCAGTAATCGATGAATATAAGGACCTTAAAGCACTTCTTGTCTCCCCAAAAAAAGTTTATTGTCTTATTCTTGCGAAATACAATGAATATGCTCCGGATGAAGATAAAAAGCTGGTCACAGTCCTAGACAAGTGCCGGATCGGCCATAGAGAATATTATCTTCTGGTTAATAAGCCACAAGACGCTCGGCAATAAATCAGGTTGAGGTCCCCATTACGTGCCTTGCATCTGCGTTTCCCCCCTCTTACGCGTGCAAGGCACGGGGGCCTCTTTTTAAAAAAGGTGAAAAGGCTAAACAGTAAAGAGGTAAAAAGGTGAATGGGTTGATCGGTGAATTGGCGAATGGGCTTAACACTCGCCACTATTGCCTGCTGCCTCTTACCTATTCACTATTGCCTGTTGCCTTTATCGAGCCGCATGTTCACTGCGCAACCATACTAATTATGCCGCTACAGTATAAAAAATACTGGCTCATTACTATTACCCTTACCGTGCTGCTCGCCTTTGCATTTCAAGGCACCCGCGGCCTGTGGGAGCCTGATGAAGGCCGCTATGTGCGCTGCGCTTATGAGATGCTGAAATCCGGCGATTGGCTTACGCCCAGAATAGATAACAAACCACATTTTACTAAACCGCCGCTCACGTACTGGCTCATTGCGTCAGGGCTTTCCCTGTTTGGCAGTAACGAATGGGGCGCACGATTTTTTCATGCTCTGGCTTTTATTGGCACCGCACTCATGACGGGGCTATTAGGCGCCTGCATGTGGGGTCAGGTTGCAGGGCTGTTGTCATGTCTCGTCTTCAGCACCATGGTTTTCCCATTTACCGCCGCCAATATCACCACTACCGACATGCTGCTCACCTGTTTTGAAACTGCGTCGGTGCTATTTTTCTGGCTCAGTATTAACACCCGGCAGCATGAACAGCGCAAAAAAGTCTTATATGCGATTTTCATGTCTTTCTTTTTTGGCCTTTCCTTTTTAACCAAGGGGCCTCCGGGACTTATTCCGCTGTTGATAATGCTTCTGTATCTCTTTCTGACAAAAACAAAAAAGTGGCTGTCAATCCCCGCCATCATCATTAATCTTCTCGTGTTTTCTGCTATCGCATTGCCCTGGTATATCCTGGTTATGCAAAAATATTATGGGTTGCTTTCTTACTTCATACAAGATGAAATTATCGGGAGAATTTTCCTTGGTGTGCACACCCGCAATCCCGGTTTGTTTGGTTCACTTAAAGTATATCCGCACACCCTTCTGCTTGGCTCGCTTCCCTGGGCATACTTCTGGTTTACCATAGCATGGAAAACCCGTCCGCAGATACTCACCGCAGCGTGGTGGCACCTGCTTCGCGCAAGAAAAATAGCGCTTTTTCTGACGCTATGGTTCGGCATATCCCTTTTCCTGTTAAGCGCGGCGAACTCACGGCTGCCCATGTATGTGCTGCCGCTCTTTGTACCCCTGGCACTTGCCACGGCCCGGAGCCTGTTGCGCTATTATCCCGCGCAAGCCGTCGCGGCATGCTTCTTCCGCAACCGGCAGGGAGCCCTGGTAATGATTCTGGCAGTTTTTTTAATCGCTTCGAGGGCAATTGCCGCGCATGTGCCCACTAAAATTGACAGCCGCGTTATCGCGCAGGACGTAAATAAGATTGTCCATGAGCGCGTTGCTGATGCGCCGCATGAAATAGTTCTTGTTGATCTGCATCATGACGGTCTGGCATTTTACACCGGGAGCACGGTTGAAAATGTTTCCGCGGCTAGAGACCATGATCTTTCTTTTTCCGCGATAAAAAAAATTGAGCAGAAGTGTGATGAAATGATCTCAAGCCGTGTCAGCAGCGTATTTCTTTTAAACGCTAAAGACATGAAAAAGGTGCTGCCTGAGTTTGATAAAAGGCGGATACCATACGCTGTTGAGAAAGGTCCGTTTGATTACAAGATAATTATTTGCGCGGCTGCTGTAGCAGGGAATCCTGAAGTGAAGGGCCATGCCGCGGTTCTTCCGCAGTTCGTTGATGCGGCAAATAAACCACTGTAGCATGCACCCTAACAGGTTGTTGATAAAATTGTTTTTCTCGGGCTGGTCAAAAATGCACAGATGCAAGGCTCCCGAAATCCTGAGAAGTGAGGCGTACTTCAGGGTACGCCGCAACGACGAAGGAAGAGGGAAACGCCGCAGATGGGCGTTTTTCAACAGCCTGCCAATGCCTGCTGAACTTCAGGGTAATACATGATATCTTTTTTACTCTATGTCATTGCTGCTGCCATGATTGCAGCGCTGATGTTCTTTGCTGTTTCGTACTATCTTGGCAGCCATGTTTATGGCGTTGAAGATTTTACTGCTATCCCTTTTATCAATAACAGTGAAAATATCCAGTGGCTTCAGGAGCAGTCCTCTGCCGAATCCTTCAGCTTTCTGGTACTGGGCGATATCCAGGCCGGCTACCGTAATCTCGGCCGCCTGCTTAAAACCACTTCTGAGCCATGCGCGTTCGCTGTGCAGACCGGCGACCTGGTGAGCCATGCGGATCAGGGCCACTACTGCCTGGCGCTGTATGAACTGAAGAAAAGCGATCTGCAGGCGCCGCTTTTTGTTGTTCCGGGCAACCATGATGTAAAAGGCAACCCAGGATTGTTTGAGAGATACTTCAAGCTGAAACAGTTCTATTTTGTATGGAGCGGCTGCCTCTTTATTTTCCTCGACAATTCATTGGGCGCCCCCTACGACAGGCTCTTTCAGTTTCTGGAAGAGACCCTGAAAGAACACCAGGGAAAAGTGAGATGGACGTGTATATTCATACACCGGCCGCCTATTGACTGGGAGCACGGCGAGCCGCAACCTGAGTCAAAGAATTATTCCCGGTTCTTTGAAATTCAGAAGACCTATAAAATTGACTATGTGTTCTCAGGGCATCTCCATGACTACCGCGTGCATGAGCTGGACGGCACCCGCTATATATCAAACGGCCTGGAGAGTGACCAGAAGGGGCGTATCGCAAATGAAAGCTACTATACCGTGGTAAAAGTATCTGCGGAGAAGGTTCTTACGGAAAATATCAGCATGCATGCATCCTCGCTTGAAGCTGTTACCGGTATTGCTCTGGATTGCTCAGTGGCACATGCCTACCCAATTCTTAGGAAGATTTTTTAAATATAATATGGTATGCTTTTTTAAATTATTTTTAAATTGATATAAATTTGACTGGCAACTGTTTACTATGTCCGTAAAATTTTCATTATCTTTTAATCATGCGTCCGTAGCTGAAACCAACGGCAATGTAGCAAAAGGCAATGGTTTATTCATGCAGGGCGACAATGGTGCCACGATCATGCTGATTCACGGTCTGACCGGCACTCCTAATGAAATGCGGTTTTTAGCTAAGTATCTTAATAAGCGGGGCTACTCCATCGCCTGCCCGAGGCTGGCTAACCACGGTGAGCCGCTTGGCGTCCTGAAAAAAACGACCTGGCAGGACTGCTATCAGTCTGTGCGCGAGGCCTATCTGAAAATACGCGAAAGCCACAGCGGCCCCCTCTATGCTTCCGGCCTTTCCATGGGAGCCCTGCTCGCGATACTGCTTGCGGACGAGTTCAGCCGCGAGGTTGCCGCTATAAGCTGCCTCTCGCCGACGCTGTTCTACGACGGCTGGAATATCCCCTGGTACCGTTGCTTCTGGCCGCTCTGCTATTTTACACCGCTCAAGCACTTCCTCTATTTCAAGGAAGAGCCTCCCTATGGAATCAAGAACAAGGCGCTGCAGCAGCGCGTGCATAAATACTACAGCACGGCAACGCTTGACGATAACGCCGGCGCTGCGGAATACGGTTATCCCTATTACCCGGTCAGCCTTCTGTATCAGCTCCATCTGCTGGTAAAGCATCTTAAAAAAATCCTGCCGTCGATACATGTGCCGGTGCAGCTCA
>Ga0209777_10006688_pt1 | contig 12927 bp, 8 predicted proteins | sample FrelakmetHBP12HB_FD_187147 | JGI IMG/M metagenome (GOLD analysis project Ga0209777, IMG submission 187147) | Freshwater lake sediment microbial communities from the University of Notre Dame, USA, for methane emissions studies -HBP12 HB (SPAdes)... | ecosystem: Environmental > Aquatic >...
CCTGCGCCACCATCCCCGTCGCCTCCAGCATCCCCAGGTCGCTGAGCCGCTGGACCACCACCCCGATCACCTGCCCGGCCTCCGTCACCAACCCGGTTATTTCACAGGGTTTTGACGTTGTTGTCAAACTTTCGTTCCAGTTGTTCTTTTCGAGACAAGTGTGGGACCTCGGCAAGATACAAACTGTTTTGGGCGCGGAATTTTGGTCCGATGCAAGGCCGCAGGTCGAAAAGGCCCGGAGGCGTATTTGAAAATACGCTGAGGACATTTTCGGCCGAGAACACCGCAGCGGGCCAAAAGAGCCGCCCAAAACCAAACTCTTGTGAAATATCCGGGTTAAAGGCCCGCCGGAATTCCCCGGCTGCACCTGGGCCGAAACCTGAAATAGCCGCGGATTGTTCATCGCCCCCGTCACGCTGTTCACCACGCCCTCGGTATATTTGGGCTCAGTCCCCTGGATCGCATAATTCGGATAATATCCTTCCGGCGTAGCCGGAATCCATTGGACTCCGAAGGAGTCTAACCCGAATAGCCCCGGATGAAATCCGGGGTTCTGATCGAATCACCTTCACACATTCTTTACCTTCCCGACCCCAACGGGGTCGAACAAATCTTGAAAATTCCGTTAATCGCGTCGAATATTTCTTTGCGGCTTGGCGTGAGGATCATGAATTCCGTGTAATCCGTGAAATCCGTGGTTAATATCTTCTTTGTGCCTTGGTGTCTTTGTAGTGAATCAGTTCTTGGCGTGAGGAATTGAATCTGCGTCAATCGGCGCAATCTGCGGATATTGCTTGTCGTAATTTATGTTCTAAAGCCAACATCCCATATCCTATATTAGTCCCACAATAACGATAGGTCATGTCGATAGAATGACGCAAAAGGGTGATATTCTGTATCATTTATACACCTAAATATGGAAGTAGTATATCCGATAGCAGAAAATTCACAAATCCATTCCTCGAATCCATAACCCTTTACGGGAAAAGGACTTACGAAAATGCGTCCGGAACGGCATCGAGAAACGATCCTAACCCATTGATCCACAAAGACTTACGGAAGACAAAGTATCGATTGTTTGCTCAGTCACCCCTCCACATCCTGTCACTATCTTGCTGAATAGACGGACACCGAATATCCGCAATAGACGCCTATATATGGATAGGACGCAACTTGAATACAGTTATTCAGAAACCATCACCAAGAGACGCGCATTCCCCGAATCTGGGCTGCGGCGGATTGAAAAGGATTCGGCCGGAAACTTTTTCCCCAGACACTTGCACGAAAGCATGGGGATTTCGTACAATAGTATCAGCAACGGCCCCGGCCGTTCATGAGGAGTATCAAAATGGCGGTTCTTTTGCACACAATGGCGTTGAAGTTATCGCGTCAAGTCGATACAATGCCTGATATTCTCATAAGCCCTTCTATGTATTGCCGAGAATGTGGACATGAAATATTCTTGACCCATCAAAAAGGGGTCATCGTGTCATGCAATACGATCCCGTGAAGGGCGTATCGTCGCCGTCCAATGATGGACCCTACTTCAGATGAGGAGATGTGAACATGAACAAGAGGGCCTTTACGCTGATCGAGTTGCTGGTCGTCATCGCGATTATCGCCATCTTGCTGGCCGTATTGATTCCCGCGCTGAATGTCGCCAAGCAGCAGGCCTCGGGGGCGGTGTGCCTGTCGAACCTGAGCGGGCTGTCGAAGGGGTGGACACTCTACGCCGAAGACAACAACAGCAAGATCGTCGCAGGATTTACCGACTTTAGAGATGATCCCTATTCGTGGGTCGATTGGCCGAAGAATACGGCGGCCTCGGAAAAGCTGGAAAAGGAGCGGGTGATCCAGGTGGGCAAGCTGTTTCCGTATGTCGAGTCAATCAAGGCCTATCACTGTCCGGGCGACAAGCGGTATCAATCACCGAGCAAAGATTCGGGGTCCTATGGGCTGAAGATCGGGGGATACCGGACCTATTCCATCGTCGGGGGCATGAAAGGCGTCGCGGAAGGCGGTGACTGGGAGATCATCCCGCATGTCACGGCGGCCACGCTGAAAAGTCCGGGGAGCAAGTATGTGTTCGTAGAGGAGGCGGACGGCCGCGGGGAGAACGCCGGGTCGTGGGTGATTTACCCCAAGAGCCGGAGGTGGGTGGACCCATTCGGGATTTGGCACAACAAGCGAAGCACGCTGGGATTCGGGGATGGGCACGCCGAAAAACACGACTGGCGCAACCAAAGCACGATCGATATGTCCGAGGCCCAAACCTTTTTCAAACAGTTGTATCCCGGCGAAACCGGCGAGGACCTGGACTACATGATTCGGGCGTATCCATATGCACAATTTCAGTAAGATCACACGGCACGGCAAATTCCGAAAGGCACACATACAGTAACGGATTTCAAATCCTTCTGCACCCAGAGGCCGAAGAGGAATCCTTGAGGATTTCCGGATGGCGGGCGAGAGTAACGCGGAGGAACGACGGCGAGAAGATCCGGCTGTCGCGGCCGGGCGACCAGGAACTGGGACACGATCGCTTTTACATCCGCGAAGAACAGGTGACCTAAAGCGCTGTCGCGCCGTGGCCGATCGCGCCGGACGGCGGGGGCAAAGTCCTGCAGCGGAAGGACCCGATGGCGTACGGCAACGACGCGGCCAACTGGCAGGCGGCCAGCCCGATCCCGTGACAATTCTAATGGATTGTCTGGGTGGAACAAAAGGGCCATATCGCGACGAATGGTCGCAATGCCTGATCATCGACCTTGGAAGTGAAAAGGCGTAAAAAGTAAAGGGGAATCACGCTCATGACGCCCAGAGAACGACTTTTAGCCGCAGTCGAGCATCAGGAACCTGACAGGGTTGCGATCGACCTGGGTTCAACACCCAGCTCGGGAATCTCCGCGATTGCCTACAGCAATCTAAAAAAGGCGATCGGGATTTCCAGCGGCCACACGCGGGTCTATGATGTGGTTCAGCAACTGGCCCAACCGGAGACGGTCATTCTCGATCATTTCGGAGTGGACATCGTGGACATCGGCCGGGCCTTCAATACGGCCGATACGGATTGGTACGATATCACCCTGTCCAACGGGAATCCGGCCCAGTATCCGGCATGGTTTAAGCCGCATCGGGAGGCGGACGGATCGTGGACCGCGTTTGCCCCGGACGGCACACCCATCGCTAAAATGCCCGCGAAAGGGGCGTTTTATGATCAATCCTGTTTTCCGTATCTGGACGGGTATCCTGACCATTATTCCGATCTGCCTGAACGGATGAGAAAAGTCGTGTGGGCCGCGTTGGTGCACAGTCCCTGGGATCAGGCGGCCCGGCCGGATTTCTGGGATCAATTGCGAAAGAAAACGCTGGCTCTGCGACAGAGCACCGATCGCGCGTTGATGATCGTTTGCGGCTGCAACCTGTTCGAGTGGGGCACCTTCCTGCGGCGAATCGACAATTTTCTGATGGATGTCTATGCGGACCCTGTTCATGTCGAAGCGCTGCTGGATGCGCTGATGGAAATCCACCTGGCGACACTGGACAAGGTTTGCCGCGCCGTGGGTGATGGGGTCGATATTCTGCGGTTTGGCGATGATCTGGGAATGGACAGCGGTCCCTTCATGTCGCCGGAAGTCTATCGAAAGCTGTTCAAGCCCCGCCACGCGCAGCTTTGCGATTTCGTGAAGAAACACAGCCGAATGAAGACATTCCTGCACTGTTGCGGATCCATCTATGCCCTCTTGCCCGACTTGATCGAGGCGGGCTACGACATTATCAATCCGGTTCAGACAAACTGCGCCGGCATGGATCCCGTTCGACTCAAGAAAGAATTTGGCGGCGATATAACCTTCTGGGGAGGCGGTTGCGACACACGGACGATCTTGAACTGTGCCACTCCACAACACATTAAAGATCATGTCAAAGAGCGGCTGGAGATATTCGCACCCGGGGGCGGCTTCGTTTTCAATCCCATTCACAACATTCTGCCGGAAGTGCCTCCGGAGAACATCATCGCGATGTTTGATGCGGTCCATGCCTTTTCCGGATCGGGTTTCAGAATTACCTCCGTGGAATACAATCGATCGGAAAAAAGACAATGTCTCGGCCAACGAATGCCATGAAAACCAATCGAATGAACCAAACGGTAAAACATCTCACCCTCCTGATTCTGCCGCTTTGTCTGGGCCGGCCGTGTCCCGCCCAAAGCCCGTCGGTGACTCTCACCGCCGGCGATGCGGTGATTACCGGCGGGGCAGAGTACTATGACGACGGAGATTTCATCGGCTCGTGGACAGACCCCACAGCAATCCTTCAGTGGGAGCTGATCGTCGATGAGGCGGGCACGGCGAATGTCGAGCTGGAACACTCCTGCGCGCCGAATCATGGCGGGAAGTTCACCCTCCAAATCGGCGACCATCAACTCACGGGCATCTCGAAATCCACAGGCGGTTGGTATGACTATCAAACCATGATGCTTGGCAACATCACTCTCCCGAAGGGCCGTTACACAGTGACGCTCTCGGCCGGGCCCTTCACGACGGCGCCGATGAATGTCAAGCAAATCCGCCTGACGCCCCTCAAGGGGAGCGTCAAGATGCCGCGGATCACACTTCCGCCCGCCTTCGTGGTCCCGAATTTCCACCCGGCAAGCTGCGGATGGCTGGCCAACTGGTCCGTCGAGCGCAACTACTGCGCCAACTCCTACCTCGACCACCTCGACCGCGTCCGCGAAGACCCGAACTACGAGTTCGTGCTCTCGGAATGCAACACCATGATCGCCATCCTCAACTTCGCGCCGGAAAGGTTCGCCGAATTCAAGTCGCGCGTCAAGCAGGGTCGCGTTGAAGCGGTGAATGCGTTTTTCCTCGAATCCACCGTCAGTCTGTCCGGCGGCGAGGCGCTGGCCAAAATGGGCATTGAGGGCCTGCGATGGCAACAACAGATTCTGGGCGTGCGCCCCCGTTTCGGCTGGACCATCGACACCTGCGGCGTTCACGATCAGATGCCCCAGCTCTGTCGTCTGTTGGGTCTCGATGCCCTGGTTTACTGCCGCTGTAATCGAACGGGAAAATCTATCTTCTGGTCGGACTCGCCCGACGGTTCGCGCATCCTGACGCTCAGCCCGACTCACTACTCCGATTTCTCCACGGTTCTCGGGGCTTCGGCGAAGTTGACCTCGAAGGATCTGGCGGCCGTCGCCGGTCAGATTTCCAGCAAGGCCAGGATCACACCCGCCGGCGCGCCGGTTCTCTTCCTGGGCGGCAAGGGTGACTACTCGCTGGCCCCGCCGCGCCGCGAGATTCCCTCCGAGTTTCTCGATCAATGGACGGCGCTTCACCCGGATTCCCCCGTTCGCTTTACCACGCTGGCCAAATATGTGGATGCACTGGAACCCGCCAAGCTCGACCTGCCGATTGTCCGCGGCGGCACGGGCTACACCTTTGATTCGTTCTGGATCCAGAGCCCGCGCGTAAAAGCGTGGTATCGAAAGGATGAACACGCGCTGCAATCCGCCGAGACGCTGGCGACCATCGCAAGCATAATGGCCGATTACGAATATCCCGTGCAGCCGTTCTATCACTCCTGGCTCCAGATATTGCTCAACATGGACCGCAACACCCTCTGGGGAGCGGCCGGCGGAATGGTTTTCGAGCATGAAACCTCGTGGGACGCCAAAGACCGCTTTGAATGGGTCGAGAAACAAAGCGCCACCGCTTCGGCGGATGCCCTTGGGAAACTCACCGGCGCCGGCGACAAAGTCGTCGTCTTCAACCCGCTCAACTGGCAGCGCAGCGACTTCCCGCAACTCCCCGCTTGCGGCATTGGGCCGGCGTCCCCCCCCGAAACGGCGAAGGAAATTGCCCTGCCCGAAACGATTGAGACGCCGTTCTACTGGGCCCGCATCGATTTGGCGACCGGAGCGATTGTGAGTCTGAAGGTCAAACCGTCCGGCCGTGAAATGTTAGGGGGTCCGGCCAATGTCCTGGTCGCCGAAAAACGGGTCGGCCAGGGCGATCCGGGCGATTTCTGCGATGCCCGCCCAAAACGACCTCGCATTGGAAGTTCCAGCGACTACAAGCCGGTCATTACGGCCAGGGAAAGCGAGCTTGCCATCACCGTGGAGGCGCGAAGCGATTTCCACGCTTGCAGCCGCGTCGTCCGTTTCAACAAAACCCATCCGCGCATCGAGTTTATCACCGAAGTGAGCGATTTGCCGGACCTCAGCGTTCTCGTCGCCGAGTTTCCGCTGCCGGATGCGCCCGCCGAAATCCGCCGCGGCATACCGTTCGGTTTCTCACGCGACGACAGCGCCATCCAGGGTATCGTGCCGGCGGTGCGCTGGAGCGATTATGCCACGCCCGGCAAGGGCGGCGTCGCCTTACTCGACCGCGGACTCAGCGGCCGTGAGATCAATGGCAACATACCGATCCTCTATCTGTACAACGCCACCGAAAAATACTACGGCTATGTCAACCCATGGCTCAGCGGCAAAGGCCGTCACACATTTGAATACGCGATCGTCGCCCATGACGCCGAATGGAACACCGCCCGCGTGCCGCACCTGGCATGGGAATACAACGGTCCGCCGGTTGCCGTCCCGGGATGCGCGTTGCCGGAGCCCAAGTCGTTCCTGAAAACATCCGACAACCTCATCGTCGAAGTGATGCGCCGTGACGGCGCCGACATCGAACTTCGCCTCGTCGAATGCCTGGGGCTGGCCGGGCGCGCGGAAATTACGATCAACCTTCCGCACCACAGCGCCGCGATGACCGATCTCATGGGCAATCACGGGGTGAAACTCGACGGCGGGCCGGACTATCGGTTCCCCGTCCGCCCCCAGCAGATCGTAACGCTGCGACTCCGCACCGCCAGGCCGGTGGACGAAATCAAGCCGCTGACGGAGTGGGATGAATTGGTGCCGGAGAAAAAACGGCCGGCGTTGCATCAGTATCTCCCCGACAAAAAAGGGCATCCACCTCGGGGAAATTGAAATGAATCCAGCTTCCGAAAATGGTCCTGTGCATTAGTCAGGAAGCATTGCGATTACATTGGCCCGCCGATGTACCGGTTGCCTCTGGATTTTTTTAGAGGGTGTATGCGGGCGAAACCAAACTCCCCGAGTACCCGCCTTGGCGGGGAACCTACGACCTGGCGGTTAATCCCGACCCGTCGGGATCCGCTGGAACCGATTGAGCTATCGGGAAAAATCCTTACTTTGTTCTTTTCCCTGGGTCTGGCGAGCAATCCGGCGGTTCCTCTGTCCCGGGCGGTCTCGTTGGCCGAATCAATTCCTGGGTCCAATGGGAGGATTTCATCCGTTTGAGTTGTTGTTCACGGATTATAGCCGAAGATCGGGAAGGATGCTGTTCGGACCAGACAAGTTCCAACGGGCCGTGTTTGTGGGTGAATTTTCGTTTATCGGTGGCCGTGTTATGGGCGATCATGCGGGCGGAAAGGTCCTGGGTGGATCCGATATAAAAGCGGCCTTTCGGATTTCTCAGGATATAGACCCAGCATGGACCGGCGGAAGCTTCCAAACCTCCCCGAGTAGGGCTCGAACCTAATAGAACACAATATTTCGATGATTTTACATCAATAATAAGGGTTAGGATTCCATATTACTCTCTATATTACTCCTAATATAGTGCTGTAAGTCTTTGTAAATGCGTAATTTATAAAAACATGATAAAATAACACATGTAATCATCCCCAAAACAGCCCATTTATGCCACCAAATTTCTTTCCCGATTGTACAACTTGTGTTGCATCCGGATCGCTAATCCGATGCTACTTATAATCTCATATACAGAATTCATCGCTCTGCGATAATAACTCTTCATGGACACAAAGATACTGAAAATATTTGGTTCAAATGTCAAAAAATGTCGGCTCAAGTGTGGTTGGTCTCAAGAACAATTAGCACAACGAGCTGGACTTCATAGGACTTATATTGGAAGTATTGAAAGAAGCGAACGCAATGTCAGCCTATTGAATATCGAACGCATTGCACATGCTTTGGGGGTGTCCATCAAAGACCTCATATGACAATAAACTATGAAAACATCATCTCCACTCACAGTTGGATTCTGGAGAAGGACAAGCATTGTATATTAAGCCCTGATAGTGACGGGTTTCTCTGTGGTTTATTTATGTCCAATCTGTTGAACTGGAATATTTCTGGTTTTTATGATGGGAAGATTCTGGTTTTATCGAATGGTCTTGATATTGCAGAATGCATATTTCTCGATATGGACATCAACCGTCGAAATATCAGAAGTATAGGTCATCATATCGTTGACTACAATAAGAGATTGACTCATTTCAATGTCCAATATTCTAGCTGTATTCAACCCAATAGGATGCGGAACTTCGATGCCAGAGCGGACTTTCAGAGAAAGTATCCGTTTGGCACCATTCATTTATTATTGGGCATTCTTCAGGTAGCGGGGCTTATAAGGCAACTTCCTTCAAATGCTCTGTGGCCTCTTTTATTCACGGACGGAGTATGGAATAACCTATTCGGTTATACAGAAAATTGTCTGGAATGGATCAATTACCTCAAGATCGACGATAATAACCCAAAATAATGGGCTAGTGACTGACTTTTGGTGCTTATAAAACTTGTGGAGATGGGGATTTATTTGAAACACGAAGATAGGGGAGTGGAGTGCCAAATTATGGGCATCCCAATCTTCTCAGGATTAAACCCAAGGGGTATGGCATCAGGAGAACGAATTTCTGTGCAAAAATTCTTTTGTTAAAAAGAACTCCATCGATGAACGATGAAACAAATATTGTTTATTTTTTTCTCAGCCCAAAATTTCGAAGAAAATCCATTGTAAAGTCAAAAAGCCCTTTTTTGACATAATAATAAGGATAATGGATATATTATTATATTAATTATAGGGTAATTTATACGGCCACCCTTATAATTACCGATGCCTGTTATCTACTATTCGCATTTTTGCCGCTAATTTTTTGTCAATTTCAGGGTCGCTTTGGAGTTGATCTAAAAACCCTATTATTGAACAAATAATAAGGATCGGAACTTCCAAAAATATGTCAAGATCAAGAGTAGCCCAAATTGACATCATTTTCGCCCAACTTCAGATTTTAAGAAATATTTCCAAGTGGGGCTATTTGTATAGGGATCAAGTGATTTCTTTCATCCTGAGGGCTTGTAGATGCCCTCCCGTCCCTCTGTAAAGCCAAATAGACCGCTTGTCTGCTACACTGTAATTGTTTGGCTATGTCAACCACTTTATGTCCTTCCTGTTGTAATCGGTGGATGTCCATCAGTTGTATCCGTGCCGTCCTCCCACCGATCTTGGCTCCCCGAAGACGAGCCACCTGCATCCCCCTGATAATATTTTCTCTGATGTTTTGTCGTTCCATCTCCCCGATCGCCAACAAAACAGAAGCAATCATTTTTCCAATAATCCCTCCAAAGTCGAATTGCTGAGAAACAGCCACAATCCTTACGCCCATTTCCAGCCAATCCACCATTAGACCGATCCCATCTTTTAGACTTCTACTCAGCCGATCCAATTTCCACACAATGACAGTCTGAATATTTCCAAGAAAAATATCCTCTCGAAGTTTCTTCAGTTGTGGTCGATCAATATTCCCACCACTTGTCGTCCTTGATGGGTTTGATGTGTCTGCCTGCCATAGTATCATTCAATCCTTTGTGTAAGAACGGATTATGACATCATTATGTGGAAAGCAGTGGATGGTAGTCAAGAGTAATATTACTCTTCATTTTACTCTTTTCAGAAAAATAAGCCATAAGTCCTTAAAAACAAATGGCTTACAAAACTCCCCGAGTAGGGCTCGAACCTACGACCTGGCGGTTAACAGCCGCCCGCTCTACCTATTGAGCTATCGGGGAAACTGTATTTACTTGTCGTTCCCCGACCTGGCGGTTAATCCCGACTTGTCGGGACCCGCTCTACCTATTGAGCTATCGAGGAAACACAAAGCATATTATTATGCACATTTCGGCAAATTAGTCAATAGGGTCCCAGGAATTTTTCATTCCGGCGGTGATTTTCAGGTCTGTTCTGGACAAACGGTCCCAAGTCCCGTAAAATCAAGCGTTTCTGGGTTTGGCCTCGGGGTATCTGGGCCAGCGAATCCAACGAACTGATTCCAAACGAGAAATTGACCGAAGAATCGGGATATGGGAATACAGATTCCGGACATCAAGGATTTTAGCATTATCAAGCACATCGGGACCGGTGCGCGGACGCAGATCTATCTGGCCGTCGACGAGCAGACCGGACAGACCGTCGCGCTGAAGCGGGCGGTCGTCGAAACCCCCGAAGACTCGCGGATCGTCGAGCAGATCGAAACCGAATACAAGGTGGCCCGGCAGATCGATCACCCGTATATCCGCAAATGTTACAAGCTGATTAAACTCCGCAAGGTCCTCCGCGTCGGCGAGGTGCTGCTGGCGATGGAGCATTTCAATGGCCAGAGTCTGGAGGACGGCCCCTCGCTGAGTCTGGGCGATATTTTGCTGGTGTTCCGGATGATCGCCACGGGCCTCAATGCCATGCACCAGTACGGCTTCGTCCATTGCGATATTAAACCGAACAATATCCTGATTGGCAAGGACGGCGCCATCAAGATCATCGACCTGGGCCAGAGTTGCCGGATCGGAACCGTCAAGCAACGGATCCAGGGCACGCCCGACTACATCGCGCCCGAACAGGTCAAACGCGAACACCTCAGCCATCGTACCGACATCTTCAATCTCGGCGCGACAATGTACTGGGCCCTGACGGGCAAGAATGTGCCGACGATGATCCCCAAAAAAACCGAGTACGGCATTCCCGCCAGCCAGAAGCGCGAGTTCAAGCCCCCGCATGAAGTCTATCGGCAGATCCCGGTGGAACTGTCGGACCTGGTGGTGGGCTGCATCCAGGAAAAACCGGCCGACCGTCCGGCCAGCATGGCCGAGATCATCGCCCGGCTGGATGTGATGATCCGGCAGATCTTCAGCTCCAAGCTGACCAACGCCGGAAAGTCCAATGATTGAGCTTTGCCGTCAGGCCGCCCAGATCAACCTTCACAGCCCCATCCGCAAGGGCAATGTCCTGCATTTGCCGGAATCCGGCCGCGTGGTCTTCACCGGCGACCTTCACGGCCATCGCCGCAACTTCGAGCGGATTGCGGCGTTTGCCGATCTGGCGGCCCGGCCGGATACGCACCTGATCCTGCACGAAATTCTCCACGGCGGCCCCGAAGACGACCTGGGTGGATGCCTGTCGTTTCAATTGTACGAGGATGTCCTTCGCCTGCAGGTCCAGTTTCCCCTGCAGGTCCATCTGCTGTTGGGCAATCACGATACGGCCGTGATCAACGACACGGATGTCATGAAGTCCGGCAAGGAAATGAACCAGGCGATGAAGGCGGCCATGCGGCGCTATTATGCCGAGGATTTTGACGCGACCCTGCAATCGCTGAAGGAGTACCTGATCACCCAGCCGCTGGCGGCCCGGACGGCCAACCGCATTTGGATGTCGCATTCGCTGCCGGAAGACCGATTCATGGATAAATTCGACCTCAAAATTCTTGAACGCACCCTGACGCCGGAGGATTGCCGTCGCGGCAACAGCGGCTACCTGATGACCTGGGGCCGTCACCATAGCGATGCGACGCTGGAACGGATCTCGCGGATGTTCGACGCGGATTATTTTCTGCTGGGCCATCAGCCCCAACCTTCGGGCTGGCACCGGGGCGGGCGGAACATGCTGATCCTGGCCTCGGATCACAATCACGGCTGCTTCGTGTCGTTCGAACTGGACAAGCTGTGGCGGATGGAAACGCTGATCGATCGGATCGTTCCGCTGGCGTCGATCCCTTGAAGCAGGTATCGATCACGGAGGATCGTCGCATTGGGATGGGAGTGGTATAACTGGATCGCAATTTTCCTGCTGGCGTCGCAGGGGCTGTTCCTCTATCAATCCTGGCGGAACTACCGGTATGCCCTGGCCAAATCGCGGCGAATCAACGAGTATTATCACCCGCGGGTCCTGCTGACGGTTCCCTGCAAGGGCATCGACCGCGAATTCGAAAAGAACATCTCCTCTGTTCTGCATCAGGACTATCCGGAATTTGTACTGCATTTTGTGGTCGAGGATACCTCGGATCCCGCCTATGAATCGTTGACCGGCCTGGTCGCGTCGCTGGCCGCAGGCAGTCAGGCCCGACGCGTCGAGGTTCTTGTCGCCGGCAAGGGTCACGAGTGCAGCCAGAAGATTCACAACCTGCTGTATTCCTGCCGCCGTAGCCCGGAAGGAACCCAAGTTTTTGCCTTTGCGGATTCGGACGCCTGCCTGCCGGCCAACTGGCTCAATGCCCTGGTCTATCCGCTTCGCAAGGACCACTGGGGCGCGACGACCGGCTATCGCTGGTTTGTCCCGCGGGCCGACAACCTGGCCACGCTGGCGTTGTCGGCGATCAATGCCAAGATTGCCCAGCAGCTCGGCAACACGATGTTCAATCACCTGTGGGGCGGGTCGATGGCCGTGCGGACGGATCTGTTCGGCGCGGCGGACCTGGAACGGATCTGGCAAAACACCATCAGCGACGATCTGGGGCTGTCCTATGCCGTGAAAAAGGCCGGGCGCAGGGTGGCCTTCGTGCCGGAATGCTTAGTGGCTTCGTATGAGCAAACGACCTGGAGGGGCCTGTTGGAATTCGTGCGACGGCAGTTCCTGATTACGCGGATCGTCATGCCGGGGACCTGGCGGTTTGGCTTGTTCGCCATGCTGTATTCGTTGCTGGGGCCGTGGGGCGGACTGGCGATTTTCTGTTATGCGTGGGCCACTGGGATCGAATTCAACTGGATGTTGTGGGCGGCGGTTCCGGCGATATTTCTGATCGGAAATGTCGGCCTGGCGATCCTCCGCCAGC
>Ga0209777_10006689_pt1 | contig 12925 bp, 11 predicted proteins | sample FrelakmetHBP12HB_FD_187147 | JGI IMG/M metagenome (GOLD analysis project Ga0209777, IMG submission 187147) | Freshwater lake sediment microbial communities from the University of Notre Dame, USA, for methane emissions studies -HBP12 HB (SPAdes)... | ecosystem: Environmental > Aquatic >...
GTTACATTGTTTATCCTAATAAATAGGATATAGTCATGTAAATCGTATCTCTTATCACCTACGTTTACAGTGAAGTAAAATTCAAGCATGATGTCCTCCTTTTAGTTAAATGAGATTGTGTAGTAATAAAGGCATTGCGAGCTAACTCGAATCAAGGCTTCGTGAATGGCTATCTGCGAATCTAGTGCTATCTTTTCTTCTTGGTCACTAAATTCTTTGACTACCTCGTAAAGCCTCCAGGAAACATTCGCTAAACTAAAGAGATGTTTTTCCAGGAGACAATACGTCTTGTAGAGTTCTTGTTCTACTTCCATGTTGACTCCTGTTTAAGTGTTAAAGAACATTTTTATTATATCAAATAAAATCCAATTTGTCAATTTACTTCTCAAGTCTTTCTTTAATCCATAAGTATAAAATACCCATTACGATGGAAATAAACAGCCACCAGTCTTTCAGCCATTTGCGTAACCATCTTTTAGCTTCGATTCCTTTTCTGATTTCCTCCAAAAGTTCTTTATGTTCCTTATAATATATTACAAGGTCATCAAGCAAGCCAATCAATTTTAGATGGTCTTGTTTATTTTGGTCAGCTAAAGTCTCCAAATTAACCAATCTAGAATGTGTTTCTGGCGAGGTTTCGTGTTTCATGGTTTTAACTACTGAAGAGATGATTCTAGGCATATAATCCAAGAGTCTCTCCAGTAGGAGTTCGTTTTCTTTGTGTGTTATTTTTTGTGTTTCTTCAGGTGTGCACATTATATCATTTTCATCGCCACAAGTGCATTGTAACGATTTTCTGGGCTTAATTTATAATTATTCTCATCAGCGTCTCTCCTAAAATAACAATTCTTAAACACAATACGACTGGCACTATCTACCACATCTTTCAGGGCTGTTTTGATAGTATAATTATGTTCATTGATAATAAGAATCTCATGCCCAATTCCAGCCATCTTCAAAATATCATTTTCTTTGTATCCATCAAATAAAAAGATTCTATCTTCATATTTTTCTGGATATGATATTGGAAGTCCTGTCTTATACTTCTCAGTAAAAACAGTCATTGAAGCACCAAATCCTGACTTTGATTTGATGTCTTTGATTCCATCTACCATATCAGCAAGAGTCTGAAGACAAGTTTTATTAGCTAAATTATAGAAGAAGTTTACAGCAACATTATATCCTAGACGGAAACAAAACTCCAAGAACCAGAAATTATCATCTGATACGATAATGTTTGCGTCAGCAAGACCAGTATAACCCATTTCTTTTAAGGCTGGTTCCATTTTGCCAACTGTTTCAAGATAAAGACGAGAATATCTTGGTATCTCAAAATCTAGGTCAAACGAGCAGCCGGTCGCCTCACCTGAATCCTTTTGATGAGAAAATTTGTCTTCAAAATTAGCATGTGCAAAATATGCTTCTCCGTTTACAAAGAAAGCTTCTATATTAACTTCTACTCCCTGTACCATTTCTTGCAAAATATAACTAGAGGTAGCTTCGTGATTAGAATATGCTTCAAGAATGTTACGGACTTCTTCATTTGCTTCATGAGGGTCTTCAGCCATAGGAACATAAGTAAGGGAGTTGTCCTCTAGGTCATTAGGCTTCATAACGTATGCTTTATCCTCATTTTGTTCCATAAAGGATATTCCTTCTTCTGCGGAAGTATATTCCTCAGTAGGAGGGCTAATGAGACCACAGCTCTCTGCAAATGCAATACCAATTCCTCTATCGTGTTCAAGGTCATCTGTAAATTTAGTTCCTCCCCATACTTTAAATCCTTCAGAAATTAAAATTTCACCATAATCAGCATTATGATTTCCATCCCATATCCAGTAATATTCTCTGTAACTTTCTCTATCATCAAATAACTTATCCAATTCAACAGTCTTTACCAACCCTTTACCCATCATATTTGCGGCTTCAAGTTCTTTTTCATCAAACTCTTCACATAGCTTATGAGCAACAATTACTTTGCTTCCATTTTTATTTATTTCTTGGATAGCAAAACCTAAACCAGCAAAATCCTTAGTAACAACTATGAATTTTCGTTTACTTGTCTTAATTGGTTCTTCTTGTATCATATCTTTTATTTTAGGATATTTTTTAGAAAACATTGAAATAACCTCTTCATCAGTTTTATCTGAGTTTGGTATTTTTTTTCTAAGTTTGTTTGCTAGTTCTGATTTGTTCATCGAGATAAAGTTTTAATAGATGGATTAGGTTTTTCAGCTTTATAATGGAATCCATATCTTCTATAAATATTAGCAAGTATCTTTCTTTTTGCCGAAGTAAGCGTAGATGCTTTATCCATATTATTCATAGCTTTAAATTCTGTGTCTTTTTTCAATTCAGCAACTTTAGTTGAAACTTCATCATTATATTCTTTATTAGCTTTCTTGAAATCTTCAGCTCCTACTTCTTTTTTGAATTGTTCTCTTGTTTTTGATGATTCAACATCCCATTCCTGTTCTTGAGCTGTATAACCACTTTGACCAATAAAACTCATAATAGAAACCAATGCTTTTTCAAAACCATTAGTTTTTGTGTCGTGTGCAGCATCCCAAAAATCTCCTGCAATCAATGGAGTTATTTGACCAATAGTTTCTTCTTTCACTGTTGGAGTTTTACCCATAACTGTTTGTTTAAATGCTAAGTCAGAAATAATACCAGGTATAATAGAAAATCTTTTTCTCATAAAATCCACAGCAACAGAACCACGACTAATTGGTTTTCCATACATATCAGTTGCTTGTGGCAAATTTGCTTCTTTTCCTTGCAATGAAGCATACCAATCTATAACATTTTGGTCATCTATTTTTTTATAAACTCCTTCTTGTGTTACAGTTAATCCTGATAATTCTCTAGCAACAAGAGAAATATAGGAACCAAATCCAAGAGTCAAATCTCTATAAGTATCTCCAATCTTAGCCTTGCCAAATTGTGAACTGAATGGATTAGTTTGAACCTCATATCCCAATGAAGCAAATAGCATCATTAGCGAACCAGAAATAGCAACAACACTTGCCGTGCTTTTCATATGTTCGTGGATAAGAATATCAGAATATCTTGTAGCTTTTATAGGTTTTCCTGCCGACTCTCTCAATATATTAGCTGCTTTTGTAGTATAATGTTCAGCTATTAAATAAGGATTTACTGTTATAGCTTCAAGATGAGATTTTGCCAATCTTGCAGCTAAGAATACTACCCTTAAAGCATCTGACTGTGATTCTAATGCACCCAGATTTGATGAACATGTTAGTTTATTGACAACTTTAGCCGTATCGTTAGCTTCTTTTAAAAGCTGTTTATCAAGTTTTTCACCTTTTAACCCTTGTTTAACTAATTGATTCTTTCTCTTTTCCATTAGTTCAGCAAAATAATTCATCCTGTTCATAGATGTAGAAGCAGAAAATCTTTCCAGAGTTGAATAGGTTTCATTTAATGTACCTCCAACAGCCTTAATGTATTTATTTTTCTTTACAGTATTTAACTTATTAAAAGCACCAATTTCTTCCATTTTTGAAACATTATGTTCGAATATTGGCAATCTTAAACTTTTTCCTGAACCAAGACTTTGTGATAAATCATACCATTCATTTGAAAGTATATCAGCTTTCATTATTCTTTCTTCTTGTTTTGAAAAAACATTTTTTACTCCTTGACCAAGAGATTCGTATGTTCCTTTCCTAAAAAGAACTTGACCAGATTGTAAAGTAGCAATTCCTAAATCAAATGAAAGTTTAGCCTGCATCAATATAGCATTAACATTGTTAAAATTTTCAAGAGAAGTTGCAGGTATTCTTGATTTAAGTTCTTCAAGATAATTGTTTGCGTCTTGTCTAGCCATTCCATAATCTAATCTGGCTTGTTTATCTTTTGGATTTGCTTCCATTTTAGCCTTAGCATCTTGAACATTTTTAACATTCTGCATTATTTGATGAGTTTCATCTGGGTGAAGTTGTGCTCCCTCTTTAATTGCGGCTATCTGTTCAGCTTTTTTATCAAGATATTTGTTGAAATCTCGAAGATTTGTCATTGTTTCGAGTTTTTTGTTTATTTCTTTCTCTATCGTAGATTGACTTTTTTCTTGTATTTGTTTCTGTGCCAAAATAGCCTTATCTTCTGGCATAAGTTTTTTTAGAAATTCAAGTTGTGGTTTTTCTTGCATCTTAATAATATCATCTATTGGCACAGATGTTCTTTCTCTAACCGCCTTTTTTTCCCCAATATAGTTTTCAACAACTCTTCTCTGAATAGATTTTTTCTGTTCTTCAGTAAGTGGTTTTTTTTCTTTAGGTTTGTTAGCCCTTTCTTCTACCATTTTTGCTTTAGATTCTGCTTTAGAAGCAAATCTTTTTTGTTCAGCTTCTATTGCCTTTTTATATTGTTCTTTTATTTGTGCCTGTTCTTTTTCATCAAAATTCTCTTTAATAACCTTATTTATTTCCTTGTCTGACATTTTTGACAATTCTTTTGAAGAAATAATTTCTGATTTTCTTTTTGTTGGATAAAGATTTTCTTCAATATAAGAACGAATACTTTGTTTTTGTTTTTGGGTAATTTGTTTAGCACGATATTCTGGGTCAAGATTTAATTTAAGCCATTTAATCAATTTATTTGATTTTTCACTTGCTATTGCTCTTTCAAAATCATGATTAAGCAAAGATGCTTCTTCAGAAGTAACAACTTTTTCAAAGAATTTTATTCTTTCTTTTTGACTTAAATCAGACAATACTTGGAGTTGATTTTTATCAGAAAGTTGATTAAAAACATTCTTTAATTTATCTATTTGTTCTGGCATTATGCAAAATATAGCCATATTGTTTTATTTACACATTATTTTATCTAATATACTTTGAGCTTTTTCTATTGTTACTTGTGTTTTTGCACTATCTTTAATAGTCTTTGCTCTTCTTGTAACAGCTTCTTCCATTTTTGTTCCTCCCCTTTTTTGCATAGCTGATTCTACATCTTTCTTAGCTCTTAATGGACTTTCACCTATTCCTTGACGCATAGAAACAGTACTTGCCGCTTCTGATACAGCACTTGAAAGTTTACTGTTCTCAATTGCAGAAAGAATTTCATCAGAAAGTGCGACATCATCAACATTTCTAATTGCGAATAACTCTGCAACTTTAGTAAATGAACCCGCATCGTGTCCTGCTGGCAATTCTTCTGTTCCATTAAGTATTCGTATTGCTCTTTCTGTATCATTATTTATAATGTCTGCACTTTTTTTGTCTTGTACTTCAATTTTCTTAGAACCATAGGTTGCTCCTTCTTTTGGTATATTCTCTAAATCTTTGTTTGTTAGTTTAACTCTAGCCTCTCTTGCTTTTTGAGCAACTCCTGATATTTTTTGTTCTACAGTCTTTGATTCTTCTATAAGAGTATCTTTAGTTGTTTTTACTTCAGCAGTTGCTTTTTTTTCAAGACCAGGAGTTTCAGTTGTCTTTGGAACTCCAGTTTCAATCTTTGGAGCTTTTTCTGTTCCAGAAACTCTTTTTTCAAGTGCGGTTTGTGTCGCTGATGTAATTTCTCCAGTAGCCATTCTTTCTACTTTAGCTGCTGCCTGTTCCTGTGTTACTGGTGTAACTTCTGGAAGTTTTGGCTCAGATACTTTTGTTTCAACAATGGGTGTTTCCTTAGGAACTATTTTAGGAACTTCTGTCGTTATTTTTGATGGTTCAGTTGGTTTAATTGATTCAACTACAGGTTTAGTTGGTTCAACTTTTTGAACTTCTGGGATAGTAATTTGTGAAGCAAGGTCTTCTGCTTTTGTAATCTTCCCAGATATAGGTACTGTAGTAGTTGGAATTTCAGTTGGAGCTTTTATTTCATTTTCTATCAAAGAATTTTTAAAATTTTCTGCAATAGCTTCCTTGCTTATAGATTTTCCGTATAATTGTTCAAAATCCTTAATTGTTTGCTCTTTTAACTTAATATCTTTCAAGAATTGATTTCTTAAACCCTCATTTTCCTCAAAAATAGAATTTATAATTGGAATTTTTCTTCCTAGAGGTGCCAAATATGGAAGTATAAGTTCAATAGCAGAACCAAATTGTGCGTTAGTTTTAGCATTATCCATTATTTCTTTAGCATTTTTACCTTCTCCTATATCATTAGCTATCGAAAATGCAGCAGCCTGAAAACCTCCAAAACCAAGTCTTGATATTAAACCCATTTTTTGTGTAGTTGGAATGGTTTTAAATAATATTCTTTCAACTGCCGCACCAATTAACTCTTTACTTACTTGTGTAGCATCTTTACCATATAAGTCAGGATAATTCTCCTTAGTCATTGGTTTTACTGGCTTACTTGGGTCTCCAAACATATAATCTCCAGCAGTCGCTAAAGACCAATCTACTGCATCTGCTATCGTCTTTGCAGCTCTTGTCTCAGATGGCATAAATGTTTCTAATCCTCCAATTAACAACTTTTCTGATGTTTGAACTGGATGTTGAATAAATTGTTTTACCGCAGGTTGAGCAACATCAGCAGACCATTGTTGTTTTTGATTCCAAAGATTACCAACACCAGTCATTTGTTGTTGATATGTTTGTTGAGCACTTCTTTCTGCCTGATATAACTTTGGTGCGTTTGGTATTTCTGGAAGAACATCTCTAGTTTCCATTCCTAAAGCACTTTTTGCACCTTGAATATACTTCATAGGGTCATACCAAGCTCTATTTTGTTGTTCCTGTTGATATGCCTGTTGTATTTTTATAGCCTTATTTGCTTTATCTGCTGCTTTGTTTTGCAAATATCCAGGAACAGACTCATTCATAGCCTGTGAAAATGTTCTTTTACCTTGCTGTTGAGAAGGTATTTGTGTAATTGCATCTTTAAATAACATAATTTTAATATCCAAAATCAGATGGATTACCGCCTAGACTTCTAATATATGCTTGTTTATCTTCGTCACTAACACTTTTCCAGTCAGATATTTGTGAAATTTGTTTATTTATTTCCTCTTTAGTTAAATATGCTGCCTGTTTAACTGGTGCTTTTCCAGTCATAATAGCATCTAATGATTGACTATCTTTGCTTCCTGGAGTTAAATCATATCCTTTTTTACCAAGAGTATCTGCTATTTCTCCCCAAGATTTTCCTTGGTTTTTCATACTTGTAGTTATACTGTATAAAGTATCAGTAGATTTTGTAGAGATACTTGCCTTTGCAGCAGCTAATTTAAGTTGTCTATCTGTAACTCCAGCAGCTTTAAGAAGTTTCTTTTCCTTAGTGGTAAGTTTAGTTCCCTTAGGCATATATCCAAGTGTATTTGCGAATAGTTGTACCTCTGCTTGTTGGGTAGCTGTCTTAGAAGCCTCCTTCGTAGTTTTCTCTGTGAAATCTTGCATTTTCTTAGCAGCTTGTTCAACTGTATCTCCATAACCTATTTTAGCTCCAGGAGCTTGAAGTATCATTGAGGTAATTTGACTTCTTTCATTTTGAGCTACTTGTAGTCTTTGGTCAGCTTCTGATTGCAATGCCTGTAAGTAAGACTGAGCAGCAGTAAGCTCTCCAGTCAATGATTCTCGTGTAAGAGCAGACTGTTGACCAGCATAAGCTTGTTGACCAGTAATAACTGGCATAGCAACCTGTTGATTTCCAAGATAAGATTGTTGTTTTTTAGTAGAAACGTCGAATTTATTAAGGTTTTCCATCAATGCATTTACATTTGATTGAACACCACCTATTCCTAATTGATTTTGGATATTTGTTCTGAGTCCATAAGGGTCAGATAAGTCTGGTCTTGTATACGGAGTAGAAAGTGCTGAAGTCAAATTTGCGGCAGAATAAACATCAGCAGCATTAGCTCCAGTTGTTGCACCTATTGTAGTAGCAGAAACAGGTGTTGTTGTATTAGTTCCAGCTATCGATGTTGTCGATGTTGGAATTGTATTAGCTTGCTGTATATTTGTTGAAGCTAATATAGGATTTGATGTTATGTCTGCCATAGTTTTATTTTATTATTGATTGAGAACCTTCATCTGATTCGATTGAATCTTCGCAATGTCCATCTGGTTTATGTTGCCATTGGAAAAGCCAATCTACAAATATTTCAAACCAAGTTCCTTTGTAATATTTTCCAAGCCTTGAACTTATAGTTTCATCAGGGTCTCCACCAGCTATTGTATTAAATAGTTGGTCTATGCTTATTAGTATGTTAATTATGTATCTTTTTATCATATTGTTTCATTTATTTGTTCTGATATTGTATTTTGAGCTATATCTTTTTCTACTTTAGTTGTTGAAAATTCTTCAGCTGCCTTGCTATCCATCATATCTCTTTCCTTAGCCATATCTTCTATATATTTTTTAACTTTTTCTTTATCAACATTATTATAGTTTTGCATACACGAAAAATGTACTGGAACAGTATGAGTCAATGGTCTTAATGGGTCTGTAATATCTTTTTTATATGCGAAATTGATTAAAAAATCTTCTTCTTGAAACTCTTTTTCACAAATAGGACAATGCGTATCTTGAAAGATAATATCACCAGGAGTTATGTACTTTGAAACAACATTGTACCATCTAGCACCATTTGTACCTAGAACATAAGTTTTATCTGATGATGGAAAGATATTTCCAGTTATTGTCATATCCCTATCCAATCTCATTTCATATCCAGCATCTGTTATGGTTGTTCCTCCATTAAACCATAATGATTTTCCACTTTCAAGATGAAGACCATCTAGTTTTATTGAAGCATATTCCTGAGTTGCATCCCTAAAGAAATGAGCATTAGTGGAAACATAGACTAGATTATTTGAAGCATCTGCAACAAGATAACCATAGTTTGTTCCAGCGTAATTGAAACGAAGTGTCCCGTCTGTTCCATTTAGAATAATCTGACTTGCTGAATTATCATCTTTTACAATAATCCTCTTATTTGGTCCATCCAGAATTATTTCTCCATTAGGTCCAACATATTGTTCTCCATTATAGGTCAATGCCCAAGGAGATGTCTTAAAATCTATTCCTCCACAAAAAATACCATCCTGTCCAACAACAAATTTGTTTTTACCTGAACCAGCTGTAAGTTTCTGTGTATTAACTAGATTTGGAGAACCCTTGATGCTTGTTTGGTCTCCACCAGTTATTCCATCACTAATTGTTTCTGAGTTATAGTCCATTAGATTAGTTCTATGTGTGGCACAACAGGTGTAGTCGCTCCACTTGGATTAAGAGTTATTCTTGCTCTAACAGTTCGGTGATTTGCCAAATGTCCATCCAATCTGTACATATTTTCATCAGCTGCGTCTTTAATCATAGTTTTCGAGACAAAACCAGCATTGTCTGTATCTATCTCTAAACTGATGCTGGTGCCAGTTGGTAGAGAATCATAAGGTATTTTAATATCAGTTATCTTTCTATTAGATACAATGGGTGTGGTGAATGTTGCAGTTGCTTTATTCGTATCAATCTTGTCTATTCCAAATGTTCCTGAATACTCCCAGGCAATCAGAATTGTGGTTCCCAAAGTACAAAGAGAATGAATTGTCGCTCCTATTCCAGCACTGCAAGTAAACTCGTGATTGAGTGCTGTTGCAAGCCCTCTCTGTGGCACTACAAGCGAATAAACCTCTCCACCTATGGCAAACATAGGTCTGCGGTTAAAAGCTGTTGTAAGCTGAGTATTTGGGCTTGTAGTCGTATTCCTAACTTGAGTGTAGAAATCTAGTCTAGTACCATCATAAAGATAAATATTTCCATTAGTTCCTGCACATACAAATAAAACATCAGTCGTATCAGAAGTAATGACGAAATTTATGAAAGGTTCATCAATATAATCCTCAGAAGACCAAGAACTTGAATAAGTATCCCATCTAAATAGACCTGAATTTGATATATAGCTTGAAATTCCAGTAAAGATTAGGAGGTCATAACCATAATTCTTCAATGATGTAATTCTGTGTTGACTTTCAAGGTCAAGAGCATTTGCGTTAAAAATATAAATTAAAGCATCACTATCATATTGAACAGATGCGACAAAGTTTCCATCTCCAATATAGAGAGCAAGATTTTGAACTGACATTGGATGAAAAGAAGCATCTTTATTTGTAAAAGTCTGATAATTATCAACTCTACTTGTTTCTGTGTCTGGAACAAATCTTCCTAAATAAGAAGCAGTTGCAAAATAAACATAACCATTAAAGAATCTTGCTCCAAGTGTTCCTGATGTTTCCGTAGTGTTATATGTTATTGATGAGTAAACTCCAGCATTACTTCGTTTCCAAATCTTTCCAGATGTTCTAGAAAAGAAATAAGTAGTTCCACTAGGACAAACACATCTTAAAACAGCCTCTGTTATAGTTGTTCCGCTTTCTTTTATTACTGCATCATTACAGCGAATAGTTCCTACTTCTGTAGTAATATCAGTATTTTTGAAATCATCAAAGTAGGCTTGGTCATATTTAGATGTACCAATACCTTTATACCAGTTACCGAATATTATTGATTTTTTCTTTGTAGTTGCCATTTATTTTTTCTTAGATTTTCTTGCTTGTTCTAATGCGATTGCGATACTTTGTTTTTGAGCTTTTGCTTTTCCAAATTTCTTTGCTGTTTTAGCAAATGTCTTTCCTTTGTGAAGTTCACTTATGTTTGAACTTATCGTTTTTTGACTTTTTCCTTTTTTGAGTGGACTCATATGTTTATTTTACCAATTATATTCTCCGTGGAATCTGCCATCTTTGACTGCGATAAGGTGTACTTCGCAAAATGGTAGTCCCCAGAGGTTAATGTTTACACATTTCATGATTTGAAACTTAGCTTGACACTTAGGTTCGATGTAAAGTCTCATGTTAGCTTCGGTGTAGTAGCGGAAACTTCGTAAATTCCAGAAACTGACGTGAGTTGGGTCGCACCAGGCTCCTTGTCCATCGGTAGAGGGCACCAGAATCATGAATGCTCCGCCATGCTTTAGGACTCGATACGCTTCGTTCATGGTATGAATTGGGTCTTTGAAATGTTCAATGGCGTTATCAGCTCTTAGTATTCCAACTGAGTTATCTTCAAGTTTCCATGTTTCATCTAAATCTCCGATTATCTGAGCGTTGCGTAAGTCGTAATTTTCATAGCCAAGTTTAGGGTTAATTCCACCAGCTAGGTCAATCTTTCTCAGATTGTTGTCGTCTGCCCATTTTTCCATCAGTTGCCAGATATAGCGGTCGTAGGTAAGCCACATAGTTTCTTGAATTTCGCTGTTTAGCAACCAAGTGGTGTTCTGTTCGTGAACTCGGTAAATATATAGACAATCATCAATGTGCCGACACACTCCTTTGAGGTAACTTCGTAGCACCAGGTCGTGGTCATCGCTAATAGTCATACTTTCGTCGTGTCCACCAAGTTCTTCGTAAAAGGTTTTCTTCCACACCCTGATATGGTTGGCGTTAAACCAGATGCGAGAAATGTTTTGAGGGGTAAACTCAGGACTGAGAGTTTCTTTGAGCAGTTTTCCTTTATACAGGTAATCTCGATATTCCCAGCCGTAGTAGTTGGACCAAAGCTTATCTGGCTCACCATCAAGGTTGACTTGGCAAAAATTTGAAAAGAGAAAGTCAGGTTGGTCTTTGTCTATTTCCAGCTGGAGTTTTTCCAGGCAGTCTGGAGTCAGCAGGTCGTCGTAATCCAGTTCTACCAGGTAATCGCCTTTAGCTTGCTTAAAACCAAAACTTTTGACTTTGCCGACTTTACCAGTTTCTGTGCAAGGATACATTTGGATATTGCCTCCTTTAAAACTTTCAAGGTACTTGGGGTCTTTTAGCACTTCGCCATTGGGCACTAGCACGATTTCATAATCTTGGAGGGTCTGCTCTCTGATTGAAGAGATTGCTTCTTCCAAAAACTGATTCTTTTTGTGAAATGGAATAATGATTGAAAACATCTTTTTTTCCCTCTGATACTTGCCCAACCTGTGAGAAAGGCAAGCACCAGAAGGCACAGGTTAATTATGTTATTTATTCCTACCTAATAATATTGAGTATAGTTTGTAAGGGGTTTATAGCTCTGCTTCTGCTTTCCAATAGAAAATATAATTTCCTTGTCCTGTTCCGTTGGAAACTTTATACACCCTAAATTCATTTACTGTATTACCTTCGACAGTCGGATTACCTGCTGGGAAATTTGAATTTGAGGTTTCAGTAGTGGTAACACCTGTATTTATTCTTTTAGTAACTTTGAAAGATACGTATTTATAATATGTTTGTCCACTGGAAACATAACAAGAGCAAGCATCATTTCCTACTTCATAGTATCTCTGACACGCTCTCAATTCTTCTTCAAAACTCTTAGGTTGAAATGGAAGAGCTACATCTCCTGAGCAGAGTTGAACTTGAGCTATGTCTATGTTGCCTGAACCGACGAAGGTTTCGGCCGTGACGGAAGTTTGGACATAAGTGTTTCCAAAAGTAGTCCCCCACATATTCCAGATATTAAATTCAATCATATCGTCATTGTTTGTGCCGAATGTTTTTCCCACTAGTGTATTGGTGACGAATGTGGCGGTATACTTTGTCCAGGTTGAAGTAAGAGTAATTGGAGTTCCTTTGATAAATTCCTCAGATGATGGACTTCCGCCACTTCCATAATGTTGCCAAATAGTTGGGCATATTCTTTTATTAGCTATATCGCTTCTCGCCCAAAAGGAAACCGTAACTTTTTTAGATAAACCGCAAAGATTTCTAACTCCATTTTCTATTTTTTGTCTCATCAGCCCAAAGGACGAAACTCCTAGTGATGTTCCTGCTCCGTTTGTCGCAAGTCTGGTGTAATAAAAAGCATTAGGAATATCACCAGAAGCTAAAAGTTGTCTACTTCTTGTTAATGTTGGTAGTGTTCCGCCATTTTTATCAGCATAATCTAACCATCTATCTGCTTGGAATGCTTGGGTTACATCTGCCAAGGCTAC
>Ga0209777_10006690_pt1 | contig 12924 bp, 7 predicted proteins | sample FrelakmetHBP12HB_FD_187147 | JGI IMG/M metagenome (GOLD analysis project Ga0209777, IMG submission 187147) | Freshwater lake sediment microbial communities from the University of Notre Dame, USA, for methane emissions studies -HBP12 HB (SPAdes)... | ecosystem: Environmental > Aquatic >...
GCGCCGATGTGGATTAGCGCCTCGGCCGCGTACCTGCGAACACCCTGGTCGCCATCCTTGAAAGCCGCCACGAGAGGCTTCACGGCAGGGGCGCCGATCTTGACGAGCGCCTCGATCGCATACCTGCGAACGCCCTGGTCTTTCAAGGCAGCGCTGAGAGGCGCCACGGCACGCGGGTCGCCTATCCGGCCGAGGGCCCTCGCGGCATACATGCGAAGGTCCTGGTCGCCATCTTTGAAGACCGCCACGAGGGGCTTCACAGCAGGGCCGCCGATGTGGATTAGCGCCTCGGCCGCGTACCTGCGAACGCCCTGGTCTCCTTCTTTGAAGGCGGCGATCAGCGGCTCCACGGCGGAGACGCCCGTTTGGCCGAGGGCCCTGGCGCCAGCGTCGCGCACATCCCCGTCCGTTGGGGCGCCGATGAGGGGCTCCTCGTCAGGGGCGCCGATGAGGGGCTCCTCGTCAGGGACGCCGATGAGGGGCTCCTCGTCAGGGGCGCCGATGAGGGGCTCCTCGTCAGGGGCGCCGATGAGGGGCTCCTCGTCAGGGGCGCCGATGAGGGGCTCCTCGTCAGGGGCGCCGATCCTTACCAGCGCCTCGGCGGCAGCCTCGCGCACATGCTCGTCTTTGAGGGCCGCGGTGAGGGGCTCCACCGCAGGGGCGCCGATCCTTACCAGCGCCTCGGCGGCAGCCTCGCGCACATGCTCGTCTTTGAGGGCCGCGATGAGCGACTCCACCGCAGGGGCGCCGATCTTGACGAGCGCCTCGGCGACAGCAATGCGGACGAACATGCCGCGGTCTTTGAGGCCAACCACGAGGGGCTCCACGGCCCTCACGTCGCCGATCTGGCCGAGCGCCACTGCGGCGTACTGGCGAACATCGCGGTCTCCGCGTTTGAGAGCGCCGATGAGGGGCTCCACGGCAGGGGTGCCGATCGTTACCAGCGCCCCGGCGGCGGCGTCGCGCACATCCCAGTCTTTGAAAGCCGCAATGAGGGGATCCACGGCGGGAGCACCGATGCGGCCGAGCGCCTCGGCTGTAGCTGCTCGCGCGCCGCTCTTCTGCTGGCCCAGTGCTCTGACGAGCCCCGGGGCGTCTCCCTCGGCCTCGAGCTTCCTGATGCTTGACCTTCCGAACAGCGGCATCGGTGCGCCCTCCTCGGCATCAGTCTGACACGGACAGGGGTGCCACTGGAAGCTGAAGCGCAGACCGGGTGGTCGGGCGCGGCGAGCAGCAGCGAGGGGCGCCGCGCTGCTCGGCGCCGTGGCCGCCTGCATCGCCCCGTGCCCGGCCCAGTCGACGTGGCCGCTCCCCCGTCGACGCGCGCGTGATGGACCCGATCCCGGCCCAGGCCGCCTTCAACACGGAGCGCTCGGCGGTCTACCGCGAACTCTGCGGGCGGCTGCCGAAGGGGCAGAGACTCCTCAGATGACGCCGCGGAGCATCGAGGGTCGACGGATGGCGGCGGTCATGGGCAAATGGGCACCCGCTGGACGAAGTCCATCGATTTCGCGGTCCTCAGGCCGTGCGACCACGCAAGATCCGAGGTGAACTCGCGATCGCCGTCTGGCGCGATGTAGACCAGATTGCGCGGTTCGTCCAATGTCCAGGTCTGCAGTGCGCGGCACTGATCGTCCACCACGGCGATCGTGAACTTCCGATCAAGACCCATGTTCTGGTAGACCGAGCCGTACGTGTGAGGCGGAACGACGTATGTCTGGTGGAGTTCCACGTGGATGTCGACGATGACCTGGCCGTCACTGTCGTTGAGGACCCAGTAGGGATAGGACGGGTCGACCGAGCCGCCGAAGCCGCATGACGCTACGAAGCTCGCTGTGAGCAATCCAACCAGCACAAGCGCAGCGGTGGTGGACCGACGATTTCGCCTCACCTGGACCGACCGGGACTGCCCGCGGCTTCAGGCACCCAGCAATCGTGGCTGCCGATGCTGTTGTCCAGGGATGACCTCGCTGATCGACCCGCCTGTGTCTGTCACGGTTCCCTCTACTGCGTCCAGGATCGCCAGACATGCCTTGACAGACAGCGCGCTGCCGGGGTCGACTCCAGGAGCGAGCGTGACCTGGACGTAGGTGAAGCTGCGACGGGTGTACGCATCGGGCCGTCCACCGACAAGACCAACCGCCCTGTACGAGTCCTGCCCTCGCCCGGCTGCGGCGATTCGATCCGAAACGACCAGCGACATCGACGGGCCGGCGACAGGCGTGGCAGGTCCGCAACCGGCCACGATCGCGGTCGCCACGACACCCGCCGCCAGCGCCCACACAATCGACTTCGTCCAACCCATTGGGCCCCTGCCCTCCCCACCGGCTATGCGTTCCGCCGACGGTTCCGGATCAACGCGAGCCGCGAGCCGGGGCTTCCCCGGCCAGCTCGATGAAGCGGCAGAGGGCGTTGGCGAGCTGCATCTGGCGGGGGGTGCGGGCGCGAACGCGGATCAGGTCGGGATTCGCGACGACGACGGCCAGGCAGCGGGCGCGAGAAGTGGCCACATTCAGGCGGTTCAGGCTGTACAGGAACTCCATGCCGCGCGGCGCATCCTCCGGGCTGGAGGTGGCCATCGAATAGAGCGAGACCGGCGCCTCCTGGCCCTGGAACTTGTCGACAGTCCCGACGCGGGCGCCGGGGAAGGCCCGGGCGATCTCGGCCACCTGGGCGTTGTACGGGGCGACGACCAGCACGTCGTCCGTACCCAGAGTGTGGCTGCGGCCGTCCCCGTCCGTCCACGTGCCACGCGCCGCTATCAGCTCGCGAATGAGCCCGGCGACGACCGCCGCTTCCTCCGGGGAGTCGTTGCGGTTGCCCTCGTGGGCCACCGGAACGAACCGCACGCCCGTCCCGTCCAGTAAGCCCGAGCCCTCGAGGTCCTGTTGGGCGAGCCACGGCTGCGAGGTGAGGCGCCCCTCGTAGAAGGCCTCCGACGTGAACCGGCACAGGTCCGGGTGCAGCCGCCGGGTACGCTCGAGGAAGAGGCCCATCTCCGGGGGCATGGTCGACTTGCCGTCCAGGATGTGGCCGAGGGCCGAGGCCTCCGCGCCAGGCGGATGGGTTCCCTGCAGTGGCTGGTCGAGCTGCTGCGGGTCGCCCAGAAGGATGAGGTCCCGGGCCGCCGGCGAGACTGCAACCGCGTTGGCGAGCGACAGCTGGCCGGCCTCGTCGATCGCCAGGACCTCCACTGCCCCGGCGAATTCGGGCCGAGACCAGAGCCAGCCCGTGCCTCCGGCCACGTTCACCTCGCCAGACCCGATGGCGTCGAGCAGATCGCCGTAGTCCTCGTAGGGCGCGGCGGCGTCGGAGGTGCAGTCGCCGGAGCGGTCCGGCTTCTGGCCGATCCTGACGGCGACTTCCCTCTCCGCCGCGCGCGCGGCGACCGAGTCGAGCAGGTGGCCGATGACCCGGTGGCTGTTGGCGGTGACCCCGACCTTGCGGCCGAGCCGGACAAGCTCGACAACGACCTCCGCGCCGAGATAGGTCTTGCCGGAGCCCGGCGGGCCCTGGACCGCCAGCCAGCCACCGTTCAGCCCGGCCGCGATGCGACTGGCCGCCTCCGAGACCGACTCGCCTGCGCGTTGGAGCGACTCCCCCACCCCGGTGCCCGGCGGCCGCCGCACCAGCAGCTCGCGGGCCGCCGCGTAGTCTCCGGGTCCCTCGATTCCGTGACCGGCGACCCACTCCCCGACTCGGAGCAGGCTCTCCTGGAGCGGCTCCGTGCCGACATGATCGAACGGCACCAGGGACGTCGGATGGGGACCGTCCGTCCTCGGCCCGCGCTTCAGGTCCAGCGTGCAGGCGGCATCGTCGATCGCGATCACGCTGCCGGGCGACCGGTCCGTGGCCGGGTCCCGGACGTCGGTCCCTACGTCGATGGCGTGCTCCTGCTCGGGATAGCTGTAGCGGTAGACGACCGATCGGTCCATCTCGCCGACGCGGCCCACGAGCGCGAGCCGTCCGATGGGCTCCCGCTCCCCGATTCGATCCTCGTCCGTGAGGTCGTGCATCAGGTGGAAGTAGCGCCACCAGAACGATTTCTCCTCGCGCCGGTGCCAGCTGAGCAGCTGCGCCAGGAGCCAGCGACCGTGCTCCGCCGGCGTTCGATCCCGAGCCTCCTCCGGGACGCCGGCACACAGCCGATCCGCGGTCTCGGCGACGTGGGCGAGCCGGTCCGAGAGCTGCGCCGCCGGCTCGGGTTCGCCGGGTACCGGCCGCGGGAGCGACCCTTCCAGCTCTGCAGCCAGGTCGACCCGCCGCTCCTCCAGCCAGTCCCGCAATCGCCAGTTGGAGATGCAGTCGTCGCGGTTGTATGTCTGGATGCTCCGGAGCGTCTCGTCCGTGGCCGGCGACCGCGGGGCGGCCGACCCGGTATCGACCTCGGCCAGCCAGCTCTCGAACGCGACGATGCTCGACCCGGCGTCGCGCAGGCCCTCCTCGCGCCGCAGGCTGTAGAGCGGCTCGAGCTTCTTGATCGAGTAGCTCTCGACCGAGGCGCACAGCCCCTGCCTGACTGCCCGGAACAGGTCCACGAAGACGTCGCCGCGCAGCAGCCGGTCCACCTCTTCCTCGCGAGTGGCGTGGCGGCCCATCAGCTTCCCGACCGCGGTGGGCTCGTACGGGGCGTAGTGGTAGATGTGGATCGCCGGATCGGCGGCGAGCCGGTCCGTCATCAGGTCTATCGTCGCCTCGAAGGCCCGCCGCTCGGCCTCGGGTGTGACCTGGCCGTTCTCGTCAACGGCCCAGAAGGCGTGGAAGGTGGGCTCCTCGCCCTCAGGATCACCGTCCGGGCCGATCAACCCCGGTTCGAGGACGCCGAAGAGGTACTCGACCCCGTCTTCGAGCGCGAACGGATCGCCCTCGATGTCGAAGAAGAGATCGCCCGGCCGAGGCTCGGGCAGGCTCGTCAGGCCGCGGTTCGGCTGGATGGCGCCGTCCGGCAGCAGGCTGAGCGGCAGCAGCTCGTAGAGGATCTGGCCGGCATCCTCGCCCCGGACCTGGATGGCGGCCTGCTTCCGGGCCGTCTCCAGCGCCGCCGGCCCCACGCCGTCGAGTGGCTCCGGCAGCGGCAGCTGGAGGGCCGCGAGCCGGCGGCGCGTCGGCACGCCGGCGCCCTTCAGCGCGCGCCGCATCCGCGACGGGGCGTTGGCCACCAGGGAGAGGTCGTCGTCGGCCCTGCGCCGCGCGGCGCAGTTGAGGCTCCAGCGGCAGACGTCGCAGTGCTCGACCGGCTCCGGGTACGTGCCGGCCGGCGGATAGGCCGCGGCCGCGTAGCCGCCGTCCGCTGCGACGCGCGCCTCGAAGGCGGCCTTCACGGTCCGGTAGTAGGCCATGTAGTCCGCGACCCGGTGGTGCTCGACGGCCCGGGCGCTGCCGCCGAGGGCCACGTGCATGAACTCCGGCTCAAGGCCCTGTATCGCGGTCAGTTGCTCCACGTACGAGCAGATCTGCAGCAGCGCGGAGGCCTTGACGTGGCGGGCCAGCTTCGTGTCGACGACCTCGTAGCTCCATTCGCCGAGGGCGCTGGGCCGCTCCACCCGAACCACGAAGTCCGCCAGCCCGAGCCAGCGGCCGTCGAAGAACGTGGCCTGGTAGACCACGTCGTCGCCGCGCCGGAGCGCCGCGGCCGTCTCGGCCGCCGCCGCCCTCAGCTGCGCCAGCCGTTCCGCAGCCGGCACGTCGCGGGCTCCGCCCTCCAGCCGCGTGACCGTATTGCCGTCCCGCTCCAGGCCCGCCAGATAGCGCTTCTCGTGCTCGAGGCCACGCTTTGCGATCAGGTCCATCTCCGGATCCAGCCGGACCGGGCGCTCGACCAGCCCGGCCATCGCCGCCAGCTCGAGCCCCAACAGGTGCTCGCAGGCCAGGAAGCCAACCAGGTCCGTGGCCGCGAAGACTGGTTGGCCGCCGATGAGCTGCATCGCGGCCACGATACCCGACGGCAGTGACAGCTCACATGGCACTGCGCCACCGCCCGAGCGGCGGTCGGCCGGCGGACCAGACCGCGCTTGTGCCGGCGAATCCTTGCCTTGGGAACTTGACCCCGGTATTCCCGTCGTGTTGACTAGGTCGGGCGCCGGTAACCAGGGGGAGGGTGCGCCCATCACGCTGTCGATCTATCGCAACCAGCCTCCGCTCGAGGGAAGGGGTAGCCCGGTGCGCATTCGGCCGCTTTCATTGTTCGCCCCCATCGTGATCGCGGCGTCGATACTGCTGGTCGCGCCTCCGGCGGTGCTGGCGGCCAACGGAATGACGGAGACCGGCACCACGACCTACGAGGTGGTCCCGAGTAAGAGCGTGATCACGGTCACGGTCAAGCTCTCCATCTACAACGGCAAGCCGGACACCGTCACCTCGACCGGCTCCACCTACTACTACTGGAACGCGACATCGATCGCGGTCGAGAACGAGGCCGGTCCGGTCAAGGTCACGTCGAATGCCGGCGGGGTGTCGCAGACCACGACGAGCACCGACCAGTACTACCGCTACATCAAGCTCATCTATCCCAACGTCTACTACGGCCAGACGCGCGTGGTTACGGCCACGTACAGCATCCCGGCGGGGCCGCATGCTCCAGGCGGATACCGCGCCGGCTCCGCCTACGTCAGCCTTTGCGCCATCGGCAACGGCTACGACACCGGCTCGGTATCGGTGGTCGTGCCGACCGGCTTCGACCTGTACGTCGACTACGGCAGCCAGCTCGACAGCACCGGCACGTCGGGCGGAAACCAGGTCTTCTCGAGTGGCACGCAGGCGAGCCCCTACAAGTTCTGGACGTGCGTCGACGGGGAGGACCCCGCCAACCTGACCCACACCTCGCTCACGGCGAGTGGCCAGACGTTCGACATCGAAGGCTGGCCCGAGGACACGACCTGGAAGGCGGCGGTCCAGGAGGAGGTAGGCGGCGACGTCCAGCGGCTCGAGGATCTGACCGGACTCACCATGCCGGGCGGCACGATCAAGATCGTCGAGGCCGGCGACATGCAGCTCGGTGAGTACGGCGGCGTCTACAACTCCCTGACCCACACCGCGAGCATCCCCGAGTCGGCAGAGAAGGACATCGTGGCCCATGAGCTGTCCCACGTCTGGTTCAACCGGACGACCCTCACCGACAAGTGGATGTCCGAGGGCCTTGCCGGGTACAGCGAGAAGGCCTCCGGGCCGGGCAACTACACGGCCTGCAAGGACCCGGGCGCGTACCCGGGCAAGGGCTCGCCGGACCTGACGACGTGGATGACCCTCACCAACAACTCCTCGACGCAGGACCAGAAGATCCTCGACTGGCAGTACTCGGCGGCGTGCTACATCTTCACGTCGGTGGCCAACTCGACAGGCCCGGCGTATTTCAAGGCCGTGCTCGCGGCCCTCTCGGCCAACGAGATGGCCTACACAGGCGGTGAGCCCGGCGAGCAGCTGGCCGACGTCAACCTCCCGGCAACCTCGAAGCAGCTGCTGGACCTCATCGACGAACGTGGCATGGTCCCGGCCGGATTCACCGACGACACCACACAGAACCTTCTCGCGAAGTACGGCATCTTCGACACGACGACGCTCGCCGCCCGATCGACAGCCAGAGCCGCATACCACTCGCTGGTGACCGCGGCCGGAAAGTGGAAGCTGCCGCTGGCGATCCGCGGCCCGATGTCCTCCTGGGGTTTTGCCCAGGCCGGGACGGCCATGGACACGGCCAAGCAGGTGATCGGGATCCGAGACTCGATCGCGGCGCTGGTGCCCGGCCTCTCGCTCGACGGAACCGTACTCCAGAAGAAGTTCGAGTCGGCCGCGACCCAGGCCGATCTCGCGGATCTGCTCACGCTCATCAAGAAGGAGGCGGACGCGGCGGCCAAGGTCGACCAGGCGACGAAGCTGCGGAACGGCAGCCGGAGCATCCTGCAGACGATCGGGCTTCTCGGCGCCGACCTCGAAACGCCGCTCACGGGGGCCCGAACAGACCTCCAGAACATCAAGACCGATAGCGCCGTCACCCAGGCCCAGTCGGTGATCGACCTGATCGACAACTCGAACGACCAGGGCATGATGCGGGCTGGCGCCGTGGCGGCCGCGCTGGGCCTCCTCCTCGTCCTGATCGCCCTGATCGTGCTCCTCCTGCGGCGGCGAAAGCGGGCCGTCGCCCCAACGGGCCCGGCCGCCCCGTTCTACGCGTATCCGCCGCCCGACTACGATCCGGCTACCGGCGCCCCGTTGTGGCCGCCGGCGGGGCCGCCCGCCGGAGAGTTGCCGCCGGCGCCGCCCGCGCCGCCCGCCGGTGAGTGGCCGCCGACAGCCCCGCCGCCTGCCGAGGCCGGGGCCTGGCAGCCGCCGGAACCGACCGCATCGCCGCCCGCCGGAGAGTGGCCGCCGGCGCCGCCCGCGGCCCCGACTACCGGACCCGAGGCCGAACCGACCGAGAACGTGGACCCGCCCACCGGCTGATTTGAATCGACTCCCGCGGCTCCGAAGCAAGCCGGGTCCCGGCTACCTGCCACCGGCCCCTGGTGCACGCGGGCAACATCACATAGGGGAAAGCCCTTACTTGGCGGCCACTATCAACCGACCCATTCCGTATGGACGGAATCGGCTCGGTCAACGCGTCCGGGACAGGGGCGGCGGGGGCAGTTCAAGCTGCGCAGGCCAATACCGCCGCCGGAACGGCCCAGACCCAGGCCTCGCTGGGCCTGCCGCCGGTCAATCTCGCCCAGGCGGCATCGGCCAACACGGTTGAAGCGGAACTGGTCGCCAGCCAGTGGGGCATCGATCCGGCGACGGTCGGCGGCGTATACGGTGGCGCCGGCGCGCCGGGCGGGCTCTTCTCCGGCGTCACGCTGCTGCCGCTTCACGCGAGCCTGACGCACGCAAACGCGGAGCAGGCTCTCGCCCTGATCGGAGTCAAGACGCCGTCTCCGGGCGGCGGAAGCTCGGCTCCCTCGGCCGCCTCCGCGGCCGGGTTTTCAGCCGCGAGCCAGTCGGCCGCGGCACAACCCGCACCGAGCCCGAGCGGGCCGATGATGGTCGATCCGTTGTGGGGTCGCTCCGCCTGAGCCCCGGCCCGGCCTGAGTCGCACAACGCGGCACGCCGGGCGTGACCCGCGGCCCCGCGCCCGCGATCCGCGGCCATCACCCCGTCCCGGCACTTCCGGCCGATCTGTGGCACGCTCGTGGTCTGATGACAGAACGAGGGGGCCCAACCGAGGCCCACGCCGTCACCGCGCCCTCATACCGCGCCCTCCTGGCCGTCCCTTCACTGGGGCGCGTCCTCTTCGCCATGCAGATCGCCCGGATCGCGCAGTCGATGATCAGCATCGTCATGATCCTGTTCGCGCTGCAGCGCTACAACGACCCGTCGCTGGCCGGGCTCGTGGCCTTCGCCAGCATCTTCCCGGGCCTCCTCATCAGCCCGATCGCCGGCGCCCTCCTCGACCGCCACGGCCGCGTCCGCCTGATCATCCTCGACTACATCGTCGTAACGCTCACGCTGGGGCTGATCGCCGCGCTCTCGATGCTCGACCGCCTCCCCGCCCCGCTTCTCGTGGCGATCGTCACCGTGACCGCCGTCACGGGCCCGCTCAGCAGCAGCGGCCTGCGCAGCCTCTTTCCGCTCCTGGTCCCGGAGCCGCTCTGGGAGAGGGTCAACGCGGTCGATTCGAACGGCTGGGTCGTCGCCACCGTCGTCGGCGCGCCGATGGGCGCGGTAGTCGCCAAGCTGCTCGGATTCGAAGTCGCGATGATCGGGATCGCGGTCGCATACGCATCGGCGGCTGTCGTGATGATCGGCGCCCCGGATCCCCGCACCGACGTCGCCTCGACCGGCAACCTGATGCGCGACGCGTGGCTCGGGCTCGTCTATACCTGGAACAACCGGACCCTGCGGGGCCTGGCCGTCTCGCTCTCGGTTCTGAACCTGTCGAGCGGCGTGGTCCAGATCGTCGTCCCCGTCCTGATCCTCAAGCACCTGGGCATGGGCGACGAGGTGGTCGGCTACATGTTCGGGCTGAGCGGCCTCTTCGGCATCGTGTCGGCCTTCATTGCTGGCAGGATCAGGACGGAGGGTCGCGAGCGTCGCATGATCCTGCTCCCCTGTGTCGGCTTCGGCTTCACCACCGCCATCCTGCTGTGGCCGGGCAGCCTTCTTCCCATCGCCATTTCGATGGCCGTCGCCGGCCTGCTCAATGGACCGCTCGACATCGCCCTGTTCACGCTGCGCCAGCGGCGAACTGACCCGGCCTGGATGGGCCGCGCCTTCACCATCTCGATGAACCTCAACTTCTCGGGCTACCCGATCGGCGCGGCCGTCACCGGGGTGATGCTGTCGATCTGGCCGATCGAGTTCGCACTCGTCTTCGGACTCGTCACGAACCTGGCCTCCGTCCTGCTTGGCTACGCCCTGATCCCACGCGGCGACGAAGCCGCCGAGCAGGCCGCGGTGCCCACCGCCGCTTAGGGGCGACACGGGCCGCCGCCCGGTACAGGCCGCGCGGCCAGGCCACGGAGCACGGGCCCACGCCACGCAGCCCCGGCACGCGGCCCGGGTGGCCACGCGCGACACACTGCCAGATGTTCGCCCCGTGAGCGCTATTCGTGGCGACGGCCGGAGAACATGACACATGTACACCCCGGGGACGCTACGAGGAGTAGCCCGTCGCGCCAGCCTCGATCACTGCTCGTGGAAGCTGATCCGAGCGCCTGCAATCGCCCGGGCAGGCCCTCGGAGACCGAATGGGGCTATTCCGGGTGGCAGGAAAGGAGCGTCGTCCCTCCGAGCGTTCTCCCGGTGAACCCATGTCATGAAAGGAGGGTCGGGCCGCGTGGATCGCGACCCTTGTCGCCCAACCAGCCCAGGGCCTTGATGGCACCCGACGTGGTCGGGCCGATTCGATGATCTCGCCCGCGCCCCGCGCCAGTGGCCCTCGCCCGCGTCCGCGGCGCCCCCGCGCCAGGCCACGCGGCCCCGGCACCCATCCGCTCAGCCACTCAACGAAGAGGCCGGGCTCTGCGCCCGGCCTCTTGCGTGACTGCGTGGATTGGTCAGGACGCGGCCGGCTCGGCCACGGGCTCTTCGTGACTATCACCGCGACCGACCAACCGGCTGGTCCGCACCTTTGCGTCCTCGACGAGTGAGTAGACGACAGGGATGACGATCAGCGTCAGGAAGGTCGAGGTGAAGAGACCGCCGATCACGACAGTCGCCAACTCCGAGGCGATGATCTCTCCCTCGGAGAGACCCAGGCCCAGGGGCATCAGCGCGAGGATCGTGGCGATGGCCGTCATCAGGATCGGCCGGACTCTCGTCCGCCCGCCCTGCATGAGCGCTTCGTACATCGGCATACCGCGATGCCTGTGCTGCTCGACCAGGTCGAGCAGGACGATGGCATTCGTCACGACGATGCCGATCAGCATCAGGAAGCCGATGAGGGCGCTGATGCCGATCGGCCGCTGGGTCAGGAAGAGCGCCGGGAAGGCGCCGATCGTGGCCAGCGGCAGGCTGAACATGATCACCAGGGGATCGACGAGCGAGTTGAAGACCAGGACCATCACGATATAGACGAGCAGGACGGCGACCGCCATCGAGATGAACAGGCCGCTGAAGGCTTCGTTCATCTGCTCGGTCACACCGCCCAGCTTGACCGTCACGCCCTTGAGGCTGCCGTTGGCGGTCAGCTTGTCGATCGCCTTCTGGATCTTCATCGAGACGCCACCGGTGTCCTTGCTGGTGGTGTCGGCGGAGATGGTCGAGGCGGGCGACAGGTCCACGCGGCTGATGCGCGCCTGGGTGGAGTTGGGGGTCACCGTGGCGATGATTCCGAGCGGCACCTTGAGGGCGCCGACCGGCATCTTCGCCAGCGAGTCGAGCGAAGTCAGCTTGGCGTCGAGCTGGAGATAGACGTCGGTTGGGGCGCCGGCGAGGATGACCGTGCCGGCCCTCGTCCCTACGAGGGCGTTGTGAACCTCGGCCTGGATGGCAGCCGTACTCGTGCCGAACCAACCGGCCGCCCCCCCATACCCGTCCAGGATCGCCTTGTTCGGGTCGACGTCGATGTCGTACTGGGTCGTCTTGTTGGCCAGGTCGCTCTTGACGTTGATAAGGTCGGGCAGCTTCTTCAGCTCGGCCTGCACGACGGTCGTTGCCGCGGCCACGTCGGCCGGGTTGGGACCGCTGACGATGACGCTGATCGAGCTGCCGCCGGTCATGCTCTGCTGGGCCACCTGGATGAGCCAGCCATCGGGCTGAATCTTGACCAGATCGTCGGAGAGCTTCTTCTGTTCGGTGTCCAGGTTCGTGCTCTTGTCCAGGCCGACGACGATCGTAGCGGCATTGGCCGAGCCTCCGGTGAAGGCGGCCGCGAGCGACGAGAGGCCGGTATCGGCCTCGCTCGGGACGGTCGTCTCGATGAGCTTGACCTCGGAGTACGTCCGGAGCCTGGCCTCGACTGCCTTCGCCTGGGCGAGAACCGTGGAAGACGGCGAGCCGGACGGCGGCGAGACCGTGATCGAGAGCTGCTTCTCCGAGCCCGCGTTGAGGAACTGGGTGGGGATCGACGGCACGAGCATGCCGGCGCCCACCACCAGGAGCATCGCGATGCCGATGACGCCCCAGCGGCTGCGGCGGCTGTGGAGCGCCGCCTTCAGGAGCGGGGTGTAGATCCTCTGGACGAGGGTGTCGTGGTGCTGCGGGCCCTCGTCCGGATTGAGCTTGATCCGGTCGATGAAGAGGCTGGCCAGGACCGGGACGACCGTCAGGGCGCAGATGAGCGACGCCAGCAGGGCGAAGGTGACGGTCAGCGCGAAGGGGAGGAAGAACTGGCTGACGATGCCACCCACGAAACCGAGCGGCAGGAAGACCGCGACGGTCGTGAGAGTCGAGCTGGTGATGGCGCTCGCGACTTCACGCGTTCCCTATATGCACGCCACCCGCATGGAATCGCC
>Ga0209777_10006691_pt1 | contig 12921 bp, 12 predicted proteins | sample FrelakmetHBP12HB_FD_187147 | JGI IMG/M metagenome (GOLD analysis project Ga0209777, IMG submission 187147) | Freshwater lake sediment microbial communities from the University of Notre Dame, USA, for methane emissions studies -HBP12 HB (SPAdes)... | ecosystem: Environmental > Aquatic >...
GAGAATCTTACTCTCAAGCTACTCAGCGATGTCAGGCACAGAGGTTTCACCAGATGGAGGTCTGATCCCGCCTTTTGGAGGGACCGCTACAAAAGAAAAAATTTCAGAGTTACTTGAAGAGCAAATATTGACGTCAGATGAGACGGATAGACTCTCGGTTACTACTTTGGGAAAAGCAATCGCTCTGCAGGGAATCAAATGCGAGACCGGTATTCAAATCAAAAAAAACTGGCAAAGGGAACCACTCTTGAGCCGGTCAACTGGTTCTACGAGCTGTTGAAAACTGAAGACGGAGAGAGAATTTATACGCATCTTTCTTTTTATGAGATAGACAACAGAGTTTATCAGAATAAACTTAAAGTCAGGTCAGACCGAATAATCTCGCTGCATGAAGAACTTAAGGACCTGCTGAAAGATTCAGCTCAATCTTCATTGAAACAGCTTTCCAGACTCAAACTTTCCCTTCTTTTCTGCGACTGGATAACTCCTGTTTCAATCATTGATTTAGAAAACGAGTATGGCTTGAGGAGCGGCTTTATCTCTCAGTCGGCTCAGGAGCTTGCATGGCTTCTGGATTCAGCTTCCTCAATTGCAAAAGTGATGAACTCTGAGAAGGGTATTGTGAAGTTCCTGAGAGACTTGGCAACGCAGGTTCAATTTGGAATAAATCAGGATATGATTGAATTAGCTAAACTGAGAATACCAGGTCTGGGAAGGGATTGTCTCTGGAAATTATTTCAAAAGGGGATCAGCTCCAAAGAGCAGGTTAAAGAGATAGATTTAGATGAATTGAAAAAGCTAATACCTGAAAATTTAGCTTGCAGGTTTAAAGATGAAATAAAACAGAAAGAGTCAGGAAATGGTACAGGCGTATTGCAATACGCCCCAACATTCAGATCGCTGAAAAGACAACTTACTAAAAAAGGCCTGGTCTTAGATGGAAGTTTGGTTAAAGGTAAATATGCAATTATTTTAGATGACAGAAAAATCCTGCTCAGCCACAAAAGCTTCAAATATCTTTTTAAACTGGCTTGGGCGGTTTTCAAGAAAGAAGGCGGGTGGATTCATAAATTAGATTTGGAAGAAGGGGAAAATCAGGGAAAATATATTTATCGCCTGAAAAAAGAGCTTTCGCTCACGGATGGAAAGCTGATAGAGAATAACCGCATCGGCTGTTACAGGTTGAACCTGAAAAAAGAGAAGATTCAAATAAATAAAAAAGTTTTGGAGACCTCTGAAGATTATGAGATACGTACAATGCTGGGAGAAATGTAGGGCAAGCGATGTAGCGTCCTCACTCCTGTGAGGACGAACATTCGTTGTAGAAGTAAAAGTAGGTCGGGTTGCGCAAGCTACCCGACTACAAAAAAAGGTTTAAAAGTTCAATGGTTCAAGGAAAAAAAGAAAGAAATTGTCGGGCAGTCCCTACAAAACGATTTTATGTTTGACAATTGATTGCAGTTTGTATATTTTTGTTCAAACTTAATCTATCTATATGCAGAAAAAACAGGTTCTTGTTCCAGTGCTAATTCTAATAGGGGTTGTGGTTGTGCTTTTTGTAATCTCTTTATTATTCAGGAAAAGGGAGATTTCTACCAGAGAAATGTTTCAAAAGGAGATAGTGGCGAATCTGAAAGACGGTTATGGCATCAAAGAGGTCATCTTCGAAAGCCTGGACAATAAGAATCAGCAGGTCATAACCATCATCCACTTTGAGACAAAAGACAAAACAGGCCAGCAGGATAGTTTAGTCGTCTATGAGCTTAAAGATGGGAAGTTGACAGATATTTACAGCATTTCCGAATGGGTTCTGGATTTTGGGAATAACCTGAATGGAGATAGCGTCACAGTAGCAGATATAAATAAGGATGGTCTGAAAGAATTTGTAGTTACCGGGTCAACTGGGGGAAACTGCTGGAATTGTTCATATCTTAAGGTCTTTCAGTCAAAGAATCATCAGGTTTTTGAGCTTTCCAAAGATCTTCCGGAGACCCAGGTCATCATTGGGTTAAAAGATTTGATGGGTGATGGTTTGGAGGAGCTTCTGGTCTTGGATGCTCAGTGGGAATTCTATATGGACCTTTGTCACGCCTGCTCTCCCAGCGTAAATCTGGTCTATAAATGGGAAAAAGATAAGTACCTTGACAGGTCCGGAGAATTTCCTTCTTACTATGATGAAGAGATACGAGGACTGGAGCAAGAGATAAAGGATATGAGCGCGGACGAGCGAGGCACAGATTATTATATGGGCAGGGTCATCTCGATTTTTCTGAATTATTACGAAAAAGGGGAAAAAGAAAAAGGTTGGGAGGTTTTCAAAAATTACATGGCTGAAGAAAATTTCAAAGAAAAAGGATTTAAAGATATGGCTAAGTGGATTACAGCTGATTTACATAAAAGATTTTTTGAAGGACCGCAAACTTGAAAAGTAGGTCGGGTTGCGCAAGCTACCCGACGGGCACGTAAAAAAGTTTTTGAATTGTTACAGTCCGTATACCCGGGTTGCCCTCAACCTGGGTAATTGGTATTCCCACTTTGTCTCAAGGTGGGGGAATTTTGTAGAGACGCATAGAAATGCGTCTCTACCCTTTTTTATGACTAAGTAGAAAGTAGGTCGGATTACGCAAGCTACCTGACACACATCAACAGGATTTTTTGTAGGATTCAACATTTTGAACCCCGAATCTTCTGTTTTTGACAAGAAGCAGTTGACAAAACGTATTAATTTGTTATTTTTGTAGCTTTGCAGAAGTAACTAATTCACAAGAAAATAAGGAGGATGGTTTGAAAGAGTATAAAACCGAACAGTTGAGAAATCTGGGGGTGGTGGCGCATGGAGGTGCGGGTAAGACCTCCCTGGTGGAAGGCATTCTTTTTTCCGCGGGTGTGACCAGCCGTCTGGGCAAAGTGGACGACGGAAACACGGTCTCGGATTACAACGAGGATGAGATCAGCCGCAAGATCTCGATTTCCGCTTCACTGGCTCATGTGGAATGGAAGGACTGCAAGATCAATTTAGTCGATATGCCGGGTTATGCTGATTTTCTGGGTGAGGTAGTGGGTGGATTAAGGGTGACCGAGACAGCTCTAATTTTGCTATCAGCTCTATCCGGAGTAGAGGTAGGGACTGAGCAGGTCTGGTCCATTGCAGAAAAATATGGGCTTTCCAGGATTTTCTTCATCAATAAATTAGATAAAGAGCATGCGGAATTTGATAAAGTACTCAAAGAAGTTCAAAAAAGGTTTGGGCATCAGGCTATTCCTTTACAGATTCCGATAGGCGATGGATTAAATTTCAAAGGCATAGTTGACCTGGTGAAAATGAAAGCTTATCTGTTTCAGGGAACCGATGCAAAAGAGGACAAAATCCCTCAGGACTTAGAGGAGCAGGTCAAGAAAGCCAGGGAGAGATTAGTGGAAGCTGTGGCTGAAGCAGATGACAGTCTGTTAGAGAAATATTTTGAAAAAGGGAGTCTTACCGAGGAAGAATTCAAAGTCGGGTTAAAAAAAGGAATCATCCAGCATAAGCTCTTCCCAATCTTCTGCGGTGCAGCTACGAATTGCTGGGGAGTTAAGCTCCTTTTAGACCATATTGTTGATTTCTTTCCGTCCCCGGCTGATTTTGGCACAGTTAAAGGCAAAGATCCAAACTCGGGTAAAGAGAAAGTCGTGAAAACCGCTCCTGACAGTCCTCTGGCTGCTCTGGTCTTCAAGACCGTGTCTGAGCCTCACGTAGGTGAGCTCGTTTTTTTCAAAGTCTTCTCCGGGAAACTGAAAACCGGGGATGACGTGTTTAATTCAGTCACCAATGCGGCTGAAAGAATCGGACAGATCTATGCCATGAACGGCAGGGAAAGAAAAGATGCCGGGGTAGTTATTGCAGGTGATCTGGGAGCTGTGGTCAAACTGAAAAACACCCACACCGGTGATACTCTCTGCGACAAAAAATACCCCATCGTCCTTCCCGGAATCGAATTTCCAAAGCCGGTGATCAATCTTGCCATCAAAGCCAAGAACAAAGGTGATGAAGAAAAAATCGCCAGTGGTTTCTCCAAACTGCACGAGGAGGATCCCACTTTCATTATGGAGGTGGATCCGGATATAAAACAAACCATCGTCTACGGACAGGGAGAGCTGCATTTAGAGGTGATTGTTGATAGACTTAAAAGGAAATTCAGTGTTGAAGTCGAGATCGAAAAGCCCAGGATACCTTATAGGGAAACAATCAAAACCAAAGCTGAAGCCCAGGGAAAATACAAAAGACAGTCCGGAGGCAGGGGCCAATACGGGGATTGCTGGCTCAGACTGGAGCCATTGAGTAAGGGGGAGGGTTTCCAGTTTGTGGACGAGATCGTGGGTGGCGCAGTGCCGTCAAAGTATGTGCCGGCAGTGGAAAAAGGAGTAGTTGAAGCGATAAACGAGGGTGTGGTGGCAGGTTACAAGATGGTGGATATGAAAGTCAGCATTTTTGACGGCAGTTACCATACGGTTGACTCCTCGGATATGGCATTTAAAATCGCTGGTTCGATGGGTTTCAGGAAAGCCGCCTCAGAGGCAAAACCGATACTGCTTGAGCCTATATATATAGTAGAGGTGACAGTACCGGAGGAATTTATGGGCGATGTGATTGGAGACCTGTCCTCCCGCCGGGGGAAGATTTTAGGTATGGAAAGCGATGGTAGCTTTCAGAAAATCAAGGCACAGGCTCCGCTGGCAGAGCTGTATAAATACTCCACTTCGCTGCGTTCCTTAACTCAAGGCAGGGGGATTCACACCCGCTCTTTTTCCCATTACGAGGAAGTGCCCAGAGAAATCGCGGAGAAAATAATCAAGGAGTCTCAGGAGGCGAAGGAGAAGGAACAGAAATAAGGCTATAGTCTAAAGAAGAAAAGGATTCGAGGATTCAAGGGGTCCAGGGCTCGAGGAAGTTCGTAGCGTCCGATCCCGTCGAAAAAAGGCGGATGTCGGACGCTTTTGTTTGCGCTGGTTCGGGAATTGTCGTCAAGACCCATTGCTGGGGAATTCCCGAACCGCAAAGCAGAAAGTAGGGCGGGTTGCGCAAGCTACCCGACACAGATGATTTGTCGACTAATCTTCGACAGCCCGACATACCGGCGGTTCTTTAAAAAAACTCTTGACAGGGAAATCTCGTAAAACTAAATTATTGATGGGTCTCTTCTCAGCAAAAAACTTTTAAGGGGAAGGAGGTGCGCTCAGTAACCACTTTTTTGGCTGGCCAACCTTAACCATTAACTTTTTTAGAGGGGTGAAAAATGAAGAAGCTACTTGTACTACTCGTTGTCATCTTATCTGTATTTGTAATAAGCAACATAAATGCCGCTGACCTTAAAGGGAAATTCGGCATCACCGCCAAAGGCGGGTTGGTTATTCCATTTGGCGATTTCAGCAACTCTGACAAGATGGCAGCACAACTGGGGTACGGCCTAGGCATAACCGGAGAGTATTATATAAGCAATGCAATCTCTGTTGGAGCAGGCGTTCTGTACGACGTCCACGGAGTGAAGGATGTAGACTTCAAATGGAAAATCCTCAATTACGGAGCTTTTTTCAAATATTACTTCCCCACCGCCACTAAGATTTTGCCTTACGTTAAGGCTGACCTCGGATTCTACCAGCCGAAGGGGAGTGTATCGTCTGGAGGTAGCGAAGCCAGTGTTACCTTCAGCACCAAGATTGGAATAGCGGGCGGAGGTGGTGTTGCCTTTGAGGTGAGTCCCAACATTTTATTGGGTGCTGAGTTGATGGTGCATAATGCCTTCACCTCCGGTGCAACTTGGGAGGGGAACAAGCTGGATTCAGACCTGCAGTACGTGAGCATTTTTGCTGGTGTGACCTTCCTGGTGGGAGGGATAAAATATTAAATCTTCAGACAAAGCCTCGAGGAAACTCGGGGCTTTTTCATCTTTAGATTGGCTGAAAGCAGGTCGGATTACGCAAGCCACCAGGCTCGGATAGTTTGTCGGGCAGTCCCGCCAAAGTCGGGACAGCCCCACACACTCCTATTTCGAAAAAACCACTCAAGTTTTCTATTGCCTTTTTTCGATATATTCTGTTTATTATTAATGATATAGATTTCATTAACCTGTAAGATCCTGCCACGGGTCCAAGGGAGGAAAAAATATGTCTGGTCATTCGAAATGGGCGACCATAAAAAGAAAAAAAGAGAAAACTGATGCGGAAAGAGGAAAAGTCTTCACCAAGCTCATAAAAGAGCTTACTGTGGCTGCAAGGCATGGTGGAGGAGATCCTGATGGGAATCCCAGGTTAAGAACTGCTATTCTGACTGCTAAAGCGGCTAATATGCCGGCGGCCAATATCGATAGGGCTATAAAAAAAGGAACCGGTGAACTTCCCGGAGTCTCCTATGAAGAGGTTAGCTACGAAGGATATGGACCTGGTGGAGTAGCGATTTTAGTCGAGGTCACAACTGACAACAAGAACCGAACCGTTTCCGAGATCAGGCATATCTTTGACCGTTACGGAGGCAATTTAGGCGAGGTCGGGTGCGTTGGCTGGATGTTTGAAAAGAGGGGGTTAATCCTGGTAGAGAAAGCAACAGTGGATGAGGATAAGCTCCTGGAAATCGTGTTGGAAGCAGGAGCAATAGATATGAATTCTGAAAAGGAATATTATGAGATCGTTACCCCTTACAACCGGTTCGATACAGTAAAACAGGCTTTAGACCAGAATAAAATAAAATATTCCAGCGCAGAACAGACGATGCTTCCTCAGACCACTGTGAAATTAGAAGGGAAAGAGGCTGAGCAGATGCTCAAGCTGATGGAAGGTCTGGAAGACCACGAGGACGTGTCGAAAGTGTATGCCAACTTCGATATAGCAGAAGAGATAATGGAGAAGATAAGCCTCAAATCATAGTCTTGGGGTCTGATTCTTAATAGAAAGTAGGTCGGGTTGTGCAAGCTACCCGACACCAGATTAAAGCTAAGGCTTTACACTCCACTAACTAAAGGAGGCAGGTACTTGAGTAAGGACGATATGATAATCCTGGGAATTGACCCGGGCAGCGCGGTAACCGGGTACGGAGTGGTAAAAGGAAGCCTTGATAAGACAGTATTGATCGACTATGGAACGATCAAGGTTTCCTATAAGAAACCATTGTCCTTAAGATTAGAGGAAATATATTCAGGTATTATTGACGTGATCTCCAGGATGAAACCGGACCAGTTAGCAATTGAAGAAGCTTTTTACAGTAAAAATGCTAAATCTGCTCTGGTTATGGGACAGGTAAGAGGTGTGGCTTTGCTGGCAGGTGCCCAGGCTAAAATCCCGATTGCGGAGTATTCGCCCAGAGAAGTCAAATCCTCTATCGTTGGCACAGGAGCTGCTTCAAAAACACAGGTGCAGTATATGGTGAAAAATATCCTGCAGTTAAAGAGTCTGCCTGAGCCGGAAGACGCCTCAGATGCGCTGGCTATTGCCCTTTGTCATCTGAATAAATTACAGAGTAAGAAACGTATAAAGGAGATGGAGAAAAAGGTTTGATCGCCTATTTAGAAGGTAAACTGGTAGAGAAAAGTCCCACCCAATTAATCTTAGATGTAAACGGGGTGGGATATTGTGTTAATATACCTATCTCTACTTATGATAGGTTAGGTGAGTTAGGCTCAAAGGTAAAAATCATAACCCACCAGCACGTTAGGGAGGACTGCCTTCAGCTTTTCGGGTTTTACACCCCGGAAGAGAAATGGCTTTTCGAGCTTCTGATCTCGGTTAACGGCATAGGTCCTAAAACCGGGCTGGGGATTTTATCCTTTATCTCGGTTGAGGACTTTCACAGAGCGATAATGGAGGAGCATATAGATTTTCTCACCAACATACCGGGCATAGGCAGGAAAACTGCCCAGAGGCTGGTAGTAGAGCTTAAGGAAAAATTCGGAAAACTGGACCTGAAGAAAGAGTTAAATGTCGATTCAAAGAGTCAGAGCGATGCGCTGATCGAGCAGGAAGCGATTTTAGCCCTATGCTCCTTAGGATACAGCCGCTACGAAGCGAAAAAAGCGATTGACAAAGGCAAAGAAGGGACTAAGGAGAAATTTACAGTAGAAGAATTGATTAAGAAAGCTTTGAGGTTTACTAAGAGCTGAAGGTTATAGGTTTAAGGTGATAGGTGGTGGGGTCCCTACTACCTACCACCTACTTCCTATGACCTTAATTTAGGATTTTAAGAAATGGCAGAAAGAATAACATCACCCCAGGTTTCTACTGAAGAGCAGGAATTAGATTTAACTCTGCGTCCTACTCGCTTTGAGGAGTTCGTGGGGCAGGAGAAAGTCAAGGAGAACCTGAATATCTTTATTCAGGCAGCCAGGAAAAGGAAAGAGTCCTTAGAGCATACTCTTTTCTATGGTCCTCCAGGACTGGGAAAGACTACCTTAGCTTTCATCATAGCCAAGGAGATAGGGACGAATATGAAATCTACCTCAGGTCCTATTTTAGAAAAACCAGCAGACTTAGCCGGCATTTTGACTAATCTTCAAAAAGGTGAAGTTCTGTTTATAGATGAAATACACCGTCTGAATCACGTAGTCGAGGAATATCTTTATCCTGCAATGGAGGATTTTACCTTAGATATAATGATAGAAAAAGGTCCTTCTGCCAGGTCAGTGAAAATTAACCTGAACCATTTTACCCTGATCGGTGCAACAACACGAGCTGGACTCTTGACTTCGCCTTTGAGGTCCAGGTTCGGAGTGGTGAGCCGGTTGGATTTTTACACTCCTGAGGATATATATAAGATAGTCCACCGCTCGGCTAAGATACTGAACATTTTCGTCACAGATGAAGGAGCAATGGAGATAGCCAAAAGGTCAAGGGGAACACCCAGGGTGGCTAACCGGCTTTTGAGAAGGGTAAGAGATTATGCACAGGTAAAAGCAAAAGGGAAGATCGACCGTAAAGTTGCCATAGAGGCTCTAAAGATGTTAGACGTGGACGAATTGGGCTTGGATGAGATGGACAAGAGAATTTTAGAAGTGATTATTCAAAAATTTAAAGGGGGTCCGGTTGGAATAAATACTATTGCAGTGGCAGTCGGGGAGGAAGAGGACACCATCGAGGAAATCTACGAGCCTTTTTTGATCCAGGAAGGTCTTTTAGCTCGAACACCCAGAGGGCGTGTTGCAACGGATTCGGCTTACCGTCATTTAGAGATTCAAAAGGAGTCAAAATCTCAACCGGAGCTTTTTTAAGTCGTCATAGAAGGTAAGAAAGTATGAATATTCTTATGCACGTCTGCTGTGGTCCCTGCCTGATGTATCCTTTAAAAAGGTTGACAGAGAAGGGACATAAAATCACCGGTTTCTGGTATAATCCTAATATCCACCCTTACACTGAATACCAGAGCAGGTTAGAGGCGGTAAGATATGCTGAATGGGCTAAGGGTTTTTCCGTTATCTATGAGAACTCCTATGACCTCGAACAATATCTTCAGGCGGTATTGCCCCACCTGACTGACAGTTGCAGGTTCTGTTACCAATTAAGACTGGAAAGAACCGCCAGGGTAGCAAAAGAAAAAGGGTTTGAGGCTTTCTCTACCACACTTTTAGTAAGCCCGACGCAGAAGCATGAGCTGATAAATGAAATAGGTGAGGAGTTAGCTAAAAAATATGACATCAAGTTCTTCTACGAGGACTTGAGACCTGGATATTATGAAGGGAAAGCTATGGCTAAGGAGTTGAACCTGTATCGTCAAAAATACTGCGGGTGTATTTTCAGCGAAAAAGAAAGATACTGCGATAAAAAGGGGTCAGATCCGGTCTGGCGGGAAAAGGGCTTCAGACTTCAAGAGCGAAATGATTAGAAAGTAGGTCGGGTTGCGAACCTTCGGGTGAGCTACCCGACACTTCAATTTTGTAGGCAGTCTTCGACAGCCCGACCTACTTCTCTCTCACTTCCTCGATTTTGCTCAGCCCAATTCTTTCCTTGCTTTTTGTTCTGTTTAATATATTTTTCAGGAAATAAGGGAACCGGCGGACAGTCAATTCGTCGGGAAGCCTTTGGCAGCCCGACCTATAGGGCTGACCCGACGAAAAAGGATGCCCAATGAATTGGGCAATTACAAAATATGAAGCTGGCAGATTTTGATTTCGAATTACCTAAAGAACTGATTGCCCAGTATCCTGCGGAAAAAAGGGACCATTCCAGGCTTTTGGTTTTGCATCGGGATACTGGTGAGCTGGAGCATAGAAAATTTTCCGATATTATCGAGTATCTTAACCCTGAAAATGCTCTGGTGATAAATCAGACTAAGGTCTTTCCGGCAAGGCTTTTTGGTATAAATCAAAAGAATGGGATAAGAGCAGAGGTTTTCCTGCTCAGGAATTTAGAGGACGGTCTGTGGGAGGTTTTGCTAAAACCCAGAAAGAAAATCACACCTGGCTCAACCATCAATTTTAATCAGGGGAGTTTGAGCTGTGAGATTCTGAAGGAGAGGAACACAGAAGGAGATTTAGCCCGGTTCGATTATAAGGGGGATATTTTTGAACTTCTGGAAAGGATAGGGAACACCCCTTTGCCTCCCTACATCAAAAGAGAAGCCGATTTGAAAGACAAGGAAAGATACCAGACCGTTTATGCCAGAGAGCGAGGAGCAGTCGCGGCTCCAACTGCAGGTTTACATTTCACGCCAGAGCTTTTGGAGAAGATAAAGGAAAAAGGAATAGAGGTTATCCCGATTACTCTGCATATCGGCTGGGGGACTTTCAGACCAGTCCGGGTTTCGAATTTTGAAGAGCATAAAATGGAAGAGGAGTATTTCGAGATATGCGAAGAATCGTTTGAAAAAATTAGTTCAGTTAAAGAGAATGGTGGGAAGATTTTCGCAGTGGGGACCTCAGCAGTCAGGGCGCTGGAGACAGTGTTTGAAAACAACAACGGATCGTATAAAGGCTGGACCAGAAAGTTCATATATCCTCCTTATGATTTTAAAGTAGTTGGTGGGATGATCACCAATTTCCATCTTCCCAAATCGACATTGTTTTTACTGGTATCTGCTTTTGCAGGAAAAGAGCTTATTTTCAGTGCTTACCAGGAAGCTATAAGAGAAAAGTACAGATTCTACAGTTACGGAGATGCGATGCTGATTCTGTAGGATATTAAACATCGAAAGAATAGATCGGGTTGCGCAAGCTACCCGATACCTGATCTGGAGTAAAAACATGAATGTAAGAGCTATCATTGCGGCCGGGGGTAGGGGAGAGAGAGTTGGGGGTAGCTTACCCAAACAGTTTATCGAAATTAAAAAGAAACCACTGCTGGTTTACACAGTTGAGAATTTCGAGAAATGCGAGCTGATTGATGAGATAATGTTAGTCGTGCCGGAGGAGTACGTAGGACTTTGCTCCTATCAGATCGTGGATGTATTTAATTTCAGGAAGATAAGGAAAATCATATCCGGTGGAAAAGAAAGGCAGGATTCGGTTTACAAGGCACTCTTGTCCTTACCTGGGGATACTGACATAGTGGTTATCAACGACGGAGTCAGACCTTTTATCAGAGTGGAGAAAATTATTAAGTCTATCGAGATGTGTCAGAAGGATAAGGCGGTTATTTTAGCTCTGCCGATAAATGAGACGGTGAAAAGGGTCGAAGATAAATTTGTCGTAACAACTCTGGATCGGGAAAAACTATGGGTGGCTCAGACTCCCCAGACCTTTGAATATAAATTGATTTTGGAGGCATATAAAAAAGCCAGCGAAGCTGGTTTTATTGGAACAGATGATTCCTCTTTAGTCGAAAGGATAGGATTCAAAGTGAAGGTTTTAGAAGGAGATTATGAGAATATTAAAATAACAACACCGGAGGACTTGGTTTTGGCGGAAAAGATTTTGGAGAGGAATAACTTATAATCTTAAAAGAAGGACCGAAAAATGACAATACAAGAAGTTATATTAATTATGTTGAGAGAATCTTATGAAGCAATGAAAGAAGAAGGAAAAGAGTCAGTGGTAAATGTTTTTGAAATAGGTAAAAAGCATGGTATATCGGAAAAGTTGTGTGGGTTGGCTTTAAGTTATCTTGATGAAAAAAATCTTCTTGTCGCTTCAGATTCTGGAGGTGGAATAATGTTGAATGCAAATGGCATTGATGCTTATGAACTAAGAAGCATTCCTAATACACCGTTATATCAAATGAATCAATATGTGATTAATGTAGGAAGAGATATGTCAGCCGGAGATATTCAACAAGGCAGTAACAATATTATACAAAAATTAACCTATGAGCAAATTTTTCAAAAGCTCGAAGAGGCAATCACTAAGTCTAATTTAAAAGATGAACAGAAGAAAACTTTACTTACTAGATTGAAAGAATTTACCTCTCATCCGTTAATAGTAGAATTTTTAAAAAGATTGATCTTTGGTCAATTACAGGTATAATTAAGAAATATACAGTGCTTAGGTCGGAGTGCAAGAGCTTGCTCTTGCTTTTCTAAAAAAGCATCAGCAAGCTGATGCACTCCACTGAAACTCAAATAGGGGATAAAAGATGTTTAAAATTGGCTTCGGTTATGATGCTCACAAATTAGTCAGGGGGAGGGACTTGATTTTGGGTGGGGTGAAGATTCCATATAAAAAGGGGCTTTTGGGTTATTCGGATGCGGACGTTCTTTCTCATTCAATCGGGAATGCTATCCTTGGTGCTTTAGCCCTGGGTGATTTAGGTAAGCATTTTCCAGACACGGATAAACGTTACAAGGGTATTTCGAGTCTAAAGCTTCTGTCATTAATCAAAGGAAAGATAAAGAAAGCTGAGATTTTGCATATCGATTCGATGATCGTGGCAGAAGAGCCAAAGATGGCGAAGTATATTGATAAAATGAGAAAAAATATCGCAGATTCACTGGGAATATCCAAAGATAAGGTTTCGGTTAAAGCGACAACG
>Ga0209777_10006692_pt1 | contig 12919 bp, 11 predicted proteins | sample FrelakmetHBP12HB_FD_187147 | JGI IMG/M metagenome (GOLD analysis project Ga0209777, IMG submission 187147) | Freshwater lake sediment microbial communities from the University of Notre Dame, USA, for methane emissions studies -HBP12 HB (SPAdes)... | ecosystem: Environmental > Aquatic >...
TCCCCGCGAGCCGCAAGCTGCGGGAACTCTTGGTGGTGGAAATATCAGGGTACTGCGGCTACAGGCGTTCCCGCAGCAGAGTTGAAGTGCGAAAAGCAGATTCCTCGACTTCGCTCGGAATGACATGGTATGTGACGCTCGGAATGACATGTGCGGAAGCGAAGGTGGATTCCCGCGTTCGCGGGAATGACATGTGCGAAGGGCTGTGCTTCTCTTTCCCTACATTTCCCTTTCTGGCTTTCTTGTTTTCTGGATTTCGCGGTTAATCCCTTCCCCCCCGCTTTCGCGAGAGATAAGACTGGAGCTGTTGGAAGATGATACGAGATGCAATCCGAAAAGTTGTCGAGGGGCTGGACTTGACCCAAGCCGAGGCGATAGCCGCCATGACGGAGATCATGGATGGTGAGGCCACGCCCGCGCAGGTGGCGTCGCTTATCACGGCGATGCGAATGAAGGGCGAGACGGTCGAGGAGATTACCGGGTTTGTGCGAGTAATGCGGGAAAAGGCCGTCAAGGTGCGCCCAAAGGCCACCAATTTGGTTGACACGTGCGGGACGGGCGGCGATAAGCTGAATACGTTCAACATATCGACCACGGCCACGTTCGTGATCGTCGGTGCTGGGGTGACGGTCGCCAAGCACGGCAACCGGGCGGCATCCAGCACGTGCGGCAGCGCGGACGTATTGGAAGCGCTGGGCGCTAACCTCTCGCTGGGGGCAGAGCAGATAGCGGTGAGCATAGATCGGGCCGGGCTGGGGTTTATGTTCGCTCCGATGATGCATCCCGCAATGAAACACGCCGTCGGCCCGCGTAAGGAAATCGGCGTGCGGACGGTGTTCAATATTCTCGGCCCGATGACCAATCCCGCTGACGCCAAGAGACAGGTGATCGGGGTTTTCTCGCCTGATCTCACGGAGACTATGGCGAACGTGCTGGCGGCGCTGGGCACCGAGCGTGCGATGGTATTTCACGGCATGGCGGGGCTCGACGAGCTTTCCACGCTGGGTGAAACGCGCATAAGCGAGCTTAAAGACGGCGGGGTGCGCACTTACTCGCTGCTGCCGTCGGATGTCGGGCTGGAGACGGCTCGCGCGGAGGACCTCGCGGCTGGAAACGGCGGGATCATAGACAATGTGCGGGCTCTGGTCGGCGCGCTGGACGGCGAAAAGGGCCCCAGGCGCGATGTCACGCTGCTCAACGCGTCCGCCGGGCTGGTCGTGGCGGGGATGGCGGAGAATCTTCGAGAGGGTATCGTGCTCGCGGCGAAATCGATCGATTCCGGCGCGGCAATGCAGGCCCTGCAGACGTTTAAGACCGTGACGATGGAGTTGGCCCAGAGTTGATACTGGACACGATACTTGCCGAGAAGAAGATCGAAGTCGAGTCGCGAAGCGCGGCGATGCCGCTGCGCGAGATCAAATCGCGCATATCGGACGCGCCGACACCACTCGGGTTTGCCCGCAGGCTCACACGCAATGCGAACGGCATTCCGGCGGTGATCGCGGAAATAAAGAAGGCTTCCCCGTCCAAGGGCCTCATCAGGCCGGACTTCGATCCCGTGGCGATCGCACGGTCATACCAGGCGGCCGGGGCCGCGTGCATATCCGTGCTGACGGATGAGAAGTTCTTCCAGGGCTCGCTGGACTATCTGAAAGCGGTCAAGCGTACGGTGTCGCTGCCCGTGTTGCGCAAGGATTTCATTATCGATGATTATCAGGTCTTCGAGGCGCGCGTGGCGGGAGCGGACGCGATATTGCTGATCGTGGCGGCGCTGGAAAAAGGCGCGCTGGCCCATCTGATGAACGTGGCCGCGAGGCTTGGAATGGACTGCCTAGTCGAGGTCCACGATGAGGCCGAGATGGAGACAGCGCTGGATGTGGGCGCGCCGCTGATTGGGATCAACAATCGCGATCTGCAGACTTTCGAGGTTTCGCTGGACACGACCGCGCGCCTGCTGTCGATGGTGTCGCGGCCACGCGACAGCGCGCGCAAGGGGGTTTGGGAAACCGTGGCCGCGCCTGGAGGCGGGCCGAGGACGGTGAGCGAGAGCGGCATTTTCACACGGTCGGACATGGAGGATTTCGGCAAGATCGGGGTCGATGCCGTGCTGATCGGCGAGGCGCTGATGCGGGAAGTTGACATAGAAGCCAAGTTGCAGGAGTTGATCGGATGACACTTGTTAAGATTTGTGGGATCACGAATATCGAGGACGCCCTCGCATGTGTGGAACTGGGCGCGGACATGCTCGGGTTCATATTTGCCGACTGCAGCCCCAGGCGCGTGGACGTGGAGACAGCGGCGGGGATTGTCGAGGCGGTGCGGACCTCACCGCGTGCTTCGACGGAGATCAGCATGCTGGGCTTTACTTCTGCTACAGCGCAGCCCCCTCACCCCAACCCTCTCCCCCAGGAGAGGGGGTCTTGTTCACCTGCCCCCATCCCCCATCCCCTATTCGTCGGCGTATTCACCGAGCAGTCAGATGATATTCCAAGCATCGCTCAAGAATGCGACCTGAGTCTGATCCAGCTTCACGGCAGCCAGAGTGATGAGTTCGCCAAGAGCATCGGCGAGGAGCGCGTGATCCGGGTCAGTCGGGTAAGAGACGAGTTCAGCATAGACTACCTGGCTGAGTATCCGTCGGCGGCATATTACATGCTGGACACGTATAAGAAGGGCATGGCCGGCGGGACGGGAGAGACTTTCGATTGGAGCCTCGCCGTCTTGGCACGCAGCCTGCTGAAGAAACCGATCATCCTGTCCGGCGGGCTGAACCCCGGTAACGTGTTCGATGCCGTCAGGGCCGTGCGGCCTTATGGCGTGGATGTTTCGAGCGGGGTGGAAATTTCGCCCGGCCGCAAAGATATTGCGAAAGTAAAGGAGTTCATTGACCATGTCCGAGAAGCAGACGGCGCTGCCTGACGCGCGCGGCCATTTCGGGCAGTTCGGCGGCAGGTATGTCCCGGAGATACTGATACCGGCGCTGGACGAGCTTATAGGGGCCTACGCGAAGTATAAGGATGATAAAGATTTCCGCACGGAGTTGGACTACTACTTCAGTGAGTATGTCGGCCGGCCGACGCCGCTTTACTATGCCGAGCGGCTGAGCGAGACCCTCGGCGGGGCCAAGATATACCTCAAGCGCGAGGACCTCTGCCACACCGGCGCGCACAAGCTCAATAACGTGATGGGGCAGATATTGCTCGCGAGACGCATGGGCAAGCCGAGGATTATCGCCGAGACCGGCGCGGGCCAGCACGGGGTCGCGACCGCCACGGCATGCGCTCTGTTCGGTCTGAAGTGCTTTGTATATATGGGCGTCGAGGACATGGAGCGGCAGTCACTCAACGTGTTCAGGATGCGGCTGCTGGGAGCTGAGGTAATCCCCGTGACCAGCGGGACCCAAACCCTCAAGGACGCAACCAGCGAGGCGATACGCGACTGGGTGACCAACGTCAATGACACGCATTATATAATCGGCTCGGTCGTCGGCCCGCACCCCTACCCCATGATGGTCCGCGACTTCCAGAGCGTGATCGGACACGAGACCAAACAGCAGATCACCGAAAAAGAGGGCAGGCTGCCGGACTATGTTATGGCGTGCGTGGGAGGCGGGTCGAATGCGATGGGGATCTTCTACCCGTTCACGGGAGATGACTCGGTCAAGCTGATCGGAGTCGAGGCCGCCGGCGAGGGCATCGACACTCCGCGCCACTGCGCGACTTTGAGCCTCGGCGAGCCGGGGGTGCTGCACGGGTCGATGAGCTATCTTCTTCAGAACGAGGACGGCCAGGTGCAGCTCACGCACAGCATATCGGCGGGTTTGGACTACCCCGGGGTCGGCCCCGAGCATAGCTATTTTAAGGATACCGGTCGGGCGACATACGTGAACGTGACGGACAGCGAGGCGCTGGACGCATTCCAGCTTCTGTCGAAGACGGAGGGCATCATCCCCGCGCTGGAATCCGCGCACGCGATTGCATACACAACCAAGTTCGCGCCGGGTCTGGGTAAGAACGAGATAGTGGTGATCTGCCTGTCCGGGCGTGGCGACAAGGATGTCCACACCGTGGCCAAGGCCTTGGAGGTGTCGCTGTGAACCGGATAGGCAGACGCTTCGCCGAGCTTAAGGCGGCTAACAAGAAAGCCCTGGTGTGTTTCCTGACGTGCGGTGACCCGGATTTCAGGACGACCGAGAGGCTGGTCGAAAGGATAGCTGAAGCAGGCGCGGACATTGTGGAGCTGGGGGTGCCGTTTTCGGACCCGCTGGCGGACGGCCCGACGATTCAGGCGTCGAGTTTCCGCGCGCTGCAGGCCGGGGCGACCGTGCGCGGCGTGTTTGGGACGGTGAGATCGATCCGCGAGCGATGCGATGCGCCGATTGTACTGATGACTTACTTCAATCCGGCGCAAAAATACGGCCTGGAACGGTTCGCGAAAGATGCCGCCGAATCCGGGGCGGACGGCGTAATCATGACTGACCTGCCCGTCGAAGAAGCCGACGACTGGAAAATCGCGGCCGATGGGGCGGGTTTGTCCACGATTTTTCTACTTGCGCCCACGAGCACGAAGGATAGAATAGCGGCGACGGCGAAGATGGCTAGCGGGTTTATCTATTGCGTTTCGCGCACTGGAGTGACCGGCGCACAGGACCAACTGCCCGTCGAACTAAGGGGCCTGGTCCAGACGATCAAGGCCGCATCGGACCTGCCGGTGGTAGTCGGCTTCGGGATTTCGAGGCCGGAGCACGTGCGGCAGGTGGACGCATACTCCGACGGGGCGGTGGTCGGAAGCGCGCTGGTGAGCGTGATAGCGAACGCGGCGGACTCAAACGAGGCCGTAAACCGCGCGGGCGAGTTCGTCCGAACACTTAGGCAATAAGAGATTAGGTGAGCAATGTTTTCGAAAGAGCAATTCGCGAAGCTGATGGATTCCACGCTGTTGAGGCCGTCGGCGACGCGGGATGAAATACTGAGATTCTGCGACGAGGCCGCGAAATACCACGTGGCGACGGTCGTGGTGTTTCCGTTCTGGCTGCCTCTTGTGCGGCGGGCACTGCAGGACTCGGATGTCAAGATCGCGACTGTGATCGGGTTCCCGTTCGGGGCCAGCGGGCGCTCGGTGAAGGTATTCGAGGCGCGGACCGCGATCACCAACGGCTCGAAGGAGCTGGATATAGTCATAAACATCGGGGCGCTCAAGTCGGGAGATGTGAATATCGTCGAGAGCGAGATTCGCGAATTGGTGGACACGTCCCGCATCACCGGCATGACCCAGGATGCCAAGCGCACCGTCCTCAAGTTCATCATCGAGGCCTATTACCTGACCGACGACGAGAAGAAAATGGCGTGCGAGATCATCCGCGATGCCGGCGGGGACTTCGTGAAGACCTCGACCGGCACCGCCCCCGGCGGGGCGACTGTCGAGGATATAAGGCTGATCCGCCATGTGGTCGGGCCGGATATGGGCGTGAAAGCCGCCGGTGGAATCCGAACGACCGAGCAGGCGATGGAGATGCTGGACGCCGGCGCAAGCCGCATCGGAACATCCAGCGCGGCGGCGATTATCGACGGCTACGTGCCGGAGGATTATCTGGAGAGCGCGGGGCGGAGAAGGGGATAGTCACGAGATAGAGCTCGGAAAGGCAATTATGAATTGTGAATTATGAATTATGAATGGGGAAGGGAAGGCAGCATACGAAGGTGTTTCGGGATTTGAGCGGAATGCAATGGAGCGGAAATCCCGAAACTTATGCTGTAATCTTACTGTGCCGGTTGCCGCCAGGTCTGTGCTATCAAGAGTTCCCATCGTTTCAAATGCTGCGGGCACAGGCCTTTCCCAATTCCCTTTCCGGCTTTCTTACTTTCTGGTTTTCGCGATTAGTCCCTTCCGGGCTTTCTGCTTTCCGCCTTCCACTGTATAGTATCATGCGAACCTACACCGCCAACTCGATAGTTCTGCGCCGGATAGATCTGGGTGAGAAGGACCGGATTCTCACACTGTATACTCGAGAGGCCGGCAAGCTGAGCGCTGTCGCCAAGGGGGCCAGGCGGCCGGGCAGCAAACTCGCGGGGGCAAGCGAGCCGTTTACCTACAGCAAAGTATTCCTCTCGACAGGCCGCGAGCTCGACGTCCTCACGCAGGCCGAGATCAAGGAATCGTTCCCCAACGTCCGGCAAGACATTCGAGCGGTCGCTCACGGCATTTACATGCTGGAACTGACGAACCAGCTCACCGACGAACGCGAGCCCAACCCCGAACTCTTCGACACTCTGCTGAGCGCGATGTATGTCCTCGAAAGCGGGGCCGACCCCGAGATCACCGCCCGCTACTTTGAACTCCAGCTTCTGGATATGCTCGGCTACGCGCCTCAGTTCGACGTATGCCTGAGGTGTGGGAAGGCGTCGAAGCAGGAGCGGATCGGTTTCAGCCCATCGCTCGGTGGCCTGGTCTGCGACGCCTGCGGGACCCCTCCGCCGGACGTCATCTGGGTGCCGTCCGCGATAGTGTCCTACGTGAATGCGCTCCGAAACGCCGAGCCGCCAAAACTCAAGGACATGAAGTTCCCGCCAGGGGCACGAAGAGACCTCGCGAATATCCTCAAGTGGCACATCCGTTACCGTCTGGAACACGACCTCAAGAGCACGGATTTTATTGACTCGATTTCGGGGTTTGAGGAAGGGCGGGTTGTTTGAACCGCTGAGACACTGAAGGGGAGGAAACACTGAAGCCGGGGAAGGGGGCATCAGTTCTTCGCAGGTAAGTCGGTTAGTTTCGGGATTTCCGTTCCGCTACGCTCCACTCAAATGCCGAAACACCGAAAGGGAAGTCTATCGCGGAAGCACGGACAACGGGAAACACGGAATGAGGAGGCGGAGTCATGAGCAGGAAAACAGTCGGGACGATGATCGGAACGGGCTTGCTATTATTGGTCCTGGGCCTCGGCTACCTCTGGCTTACAGTTTTCGGGCGGTTTGATGCCACCATCTATGCCCCAGGGTTCACCGAGAGCAAATTCGGGCTCGTTTCAAAGGGCATGTCCAAAGCCGAGGTACTGGCCGTGCTCGGCAAGCCGCTTGAGGGCAATATCGAGGGGCTACTGGCCAACCGGTGGTTTTATGCGAACCTCGATCACACCAAGATCCCCAATGACGACAGGGTAACCAACACGTGGTTCAAGGTGCGCGAAGTCGATTTCGACGGGTCGGGACGGGTGGAGAAGACGCTGAGTTCTATGGAGCAATTTGAGTGATCCCCAACACCCCTACCCAACTCTCAAACACTTCCTCACCAGCCCGGGTCTACAATTCGCTAAACGGCACCCCGACCACATTGAGAGCAAGCGGCAGGATGGTGCTGCCCAGATGGACCAGCCAACCCTTGTCGGTTTTATCCGAGTAGTCAGCCATGAATGATACCAGCCCGGAAGCCATCGCCGGGCGCGGGGTGGCTGTCTGCTTTGTCTCCACGGGAATCAGGCGGCCCTGCCGCTCGATGACTATGTCTACCTCCGCCCCGTGGCTGGTCCGCCAGAAATACACCTGTGGATCGTGGCCGCCGTTCATCGCCGCCTTGACGACCTCCGACAACACAGCCGTCTCCACAATCGCGCCCGAAAGCGGGCCATTGGCTGCATGCTCGGGGTCTCGCAGCCCAGACAGATAACACAGCATGCCGACATCGGTGAAGTAGACTTTCGGAGTCTTTACCAGCCGCTTGCCAACATTTCCAAAATACGGCCTCAGGACGACTACTTGATACGTGGCCTCGAGGACGGATAGCCACGCTTTCACGGTGTTGACGGCAATTCCCAGGTCTCTCGATACATCGGTAAGATTGAGCAACTGTCCGCTGCGAGCTGCCAGGACTCGCAGGAAGGTCTGGAATGCCATGAGGTCGCCTATCTGCTTGAGCCCCCTCACATCCCTCTCAAGGTAGGTTTGAACATAGCTGGAATACCAGAGGCTAGGGTCGCGATTTGGCTCGACAGCCAATTCGGGATACGTGCCTCTCAGGAACTGCTTCCAAAGGTCCGGTACGGGCACCGTCTGTGCTGTTCCAACATGGCCCTGCTCCCAGGGCAGCTTCGCCCGTGGATCGCCCCGCAACTCGTGGAATGACATGGGGAGCAGTCTGAGAATGGCACTTCGACCGGCGAGGGACTCAGTAACCCGGCTCATCATCAGGAGATTCTGTGACCCGGTGAGCAAATACCGGCCCTTGCGGGACCTTTCCAGATCGATTCTCTCCTTTATGTAAGGCAGGAGATCGGGAGCATATTGCACCTCGTCGAGGATGACAGGAGGCCCGTAAATGTCGAGAAATCCGCGCGGGTCGGCATTTGCCGCCGCTCTCACGTCCGGAGGTTCGAGTGACACATAGGAGTGGCTGCTGCCAAACAAGTGCTTCAGCAGGGTTGTCTTACCCGACTGCCTCGGACCTGTCAAAACGACAGCGGGAAATTGCCGCGCGGCATCAAGCAATACAGGCTCAATTGTTCTCTCCAGGTACATCGTCGAAGCCCTCCTTGTGCAATTTTGCAATCATGATGCATGATTACACAAGGATTGTCAAGTGCCAAGCTCAGAAAAGTTGTTTGGGAGGCCCTTTTCCCGAAACTGGCCGGTGCCCTACCCTAACCTGATTTGAGGAGCACGGATTCTATTGATGCGATTTCGGGGTTTGAGGAGAGCTGAGACACTCCCTCACGGGTTCCGGCAGGGCGCGGAGGATGAGCTGGACGGCTTCGCTCGGGGAGTCAGTCATCTGAAGGAAGTCGAGTTCGTCCTCGGCTACGGTTCCTGATTTCACCATGTCAGCCATAAGTTCGCGCAGGTCGCGCCAAAACTCGGTTCCGAAGCAGATGACCGGGAATGGCCCCATCTTTCGGGTCTGAATAAGGGTGGCCGCCTCGAACATTTCGTCGACGGTGCCGAGCCCTCCGGGCATTATCACGTAGGCGCAGGAGTACTTGAGTAGCATGACTTTGCGAACGAAGAAGTAGTGGAACTCGATGCACCTGTCGAGGTATGGGTTTGGCTTCTGCTCGTGAGGCAGAATGATGTTGCAGCCGATGCTGATGCCGCCCGCCTCGCGCGCCCCACGGTTGGCGCCTTCCATTATCCCCGGTCCCCCGCCCGTTATCACGGCAAAACCGGCTCCGGCCAACTCGCGGCCCAACTTGACGGCTTGATCGTAATATCGGTGCCCCTCGCCGAACCTGGCCGAGCCGAAGACCGTGACCGCCGGCCCTAGGTCGTAAAGAGAGTCAAACCCCCGCACAAACTCCGCCGTGATGTGCTCCAGGCGCGATTCCTCGTGTTCCGGCGTGCGCGTGTGCATCAGGAAGTCGCGTTCGTGAGGGATCGGGCTGCCGGGCGGAAGCTCGTAAGTCGTGGCGCCGCCGTCCGCCCAATACTTCCGCCAGCCAGCCTCCCACTCTTTGAGCCGCCTGGCTCTGGCATCCGCCGCGTCGCTGGGGTCTGTCGATGATTTCGCCATAACATATAGTTCTGTGTGATGGCTGGGATGTCCTGCCGATAGCGATCGGGAAAGGGATTTCCGACGAGAGCACAGAAGCGGGCTTCGGAGATCCCGGATTGGCGTTGGGGTGGCGATTCGGGAGATCGCCACCCATCATACATCACATGCGGTGGCTGGAGCCTACTTCGATATCTCGATCGCCCGCAGATTGATCGCTTTCCACTTGCTCTTATCCAGCGGCTTGACGCTCAGCGTGTAGACTCCGGGGTCCGCGACATGGATGGTCCCGATTTTCACGGGTTGGTAGTCCGTCCAGCCGGGGGTTTGCTCGACGCGCGCGGTCAGGGTCTGCCCGGCCAGCGTGACCGATATGTCGGATGGGCCGCCCTGGGCGGAGCAGCTTGTCGTGAGGGTGTAGTCGCCTGTGTCCGTGAACTTGACCTTCCACGACACCCAGTCATCGGGGTTGTCCCAATAGCCCAGGTTGGGCCGGTCGCCGTCGCCCATCTGTTCGACCTTGACCGAGCCCTCGCAGGCCGCGGACGACGGGTCCAGGGTCGCCTTGCCGTTAGTCTCGATAATCGTGTTGTCGGGCGGGGCCGGACTCACGGGTTCGAGGTCTTTGATGTTCTTGCCGGTAAGTTTGACGGCGGCAGTATAAACCGACGGGTTCTTGTCGGGCAGCGTGATCGTGAGGCCGCCGGCGTCACGCGTCCAGGTGACCTTGCCCTTGTACCCAAGCAGCGAGACGTCTGTTATCTGATCGCCGCCCGCTGTGCCCGCAAGCGACTTGATGACCATCTTGCCGTCCTCGGGCCAGCGCATGGCTATGGCGTAGAGAACATCACCCTTTGAGGTGAACCGGATGTCTTTGGGTGTGTAGCCGGCTTCCCCGCCTTCGCCTATGGCAAGGCCCGGACCTTCGCCGACGATCTTCCACGGCCTGGTGGAGAATATGGCTTCGCTGTTGGCCTGCATCCAGGTGGCGAGGCCCTCGAGGACCTTGACCTCGCGGTCGTCTATCGTGCCATCACCCCTGACGGGGATGTTTAGAAGCAGGTTGCCGTTCTTGCTGACAATGTCCACCAGCATCCTTACCACCTGCTCCGAGGATTTATAGTTAATGTCCCTCTTGTAGTGCCAGTCCCCGATGCAGGTGTCGGTCTGCCAGGGGTCGGGCATCGCCTTGTCGGTCCTGCCGCGTTCGAGGTCCCACACCACGGCCTTGCGGATATCGGCGGGGACTCCCTTCACGTTCTGGACAGCTTCCTCCCTGCCGTTGTGCCATTTCATATTGGCGTTGTAATAATGGGCGAGGATCTTCATTCCCCAATCGCCGTGCGGCATCGGGCCGTCGTCGAAGTAAAGCAGGTCGGGATGATACTTATTGACCAGGTCCATCGTGCGGTCGTACCAGGTCACGACAAACTTATCTTGAGCCTCGGGGGTGCGCGCGGCTCCGGCGGGACCGTAAAGGTCGGCGGGGTCGAGCCCATCCCACCATTGGCCTTTGCCGTCGGCTTTCGTGAGGTTGCCGTCATAGGGGACACCCGCGCGGGGGCCGGTCTTGTCGGACCCGTGGCTGACATCGAACCAATCCCATGTGCGGGCGGCGTGAACGGTGACGCCAAACCGCAGGCCGTATTTGCGCGCGGTCTTTGCCCATATCCCGATCACGTCCTTCTTGGGCCCCACATTGACCGAGTTCCACGGCTGGTATTTGGAGTTCCACATGTCGAAGCCATCGTGATGATTGGCAAGGGCCACGAAGTACTTCGCCCCGGCGCGCTTGTAGAGCTGGATCAGCTTGTCCGGGTCCCAGTTCTCCGCCTTGAACTCGTTGCAGATGTCTTTATAGCCGAACTTGGATGGGTGCCCGTAGTGCTCGACATGATAATTGTACTGCCCCGAGCCCTGGATGTACATATTGCGGGCGTACCAGTCGCCATCCTCGGGTTCGCACTGCGGACTCCAATGCGCCCAGATGCCGAACTTGGCGTCTCTGAACCACTGGGGGCATTCATATTGTCTCAACGAATCCCAGTTCGGCTGGAACTTGCCCGCAGCCATAGGCTCGACATAGATTTTCTGCTGCTCGGCGGCCACGGACGAAACCGATGGCGCGGCGATCAGCACACAGATCAATGCTATCAGGAAGAACCTTGTCATTTGTGTCTCCTCGTGTTGGTGTTAGGGGAAGTATAGGCTCGACGGCGGGGGATGTCAAGAAGGGGATTTGGGATTGGCAAGAATGCAGATAAGGTCGTGCTATAATAGCGCATGGGCTTGCGCCCCAACCGGAGAGGTGGATGAAACGCGATAGGGTATTGTTCATAATACTGTGCGTGGTGCTGGCGGCGATTACTGGGGCGGTTTTTCATCGAGTAACCAGTTTCGATCTCACCAACCTCGATGACTTTGATTACGTGACCCAGAACAAGCACGTGCTGTCGGGCATGACGTGGGACACCGTTACATGGGCGTTCACAACGACGCGGTCCAGCAACTGGCACCCGGTAACGTGGCTTTCGCTTGCTCTCGATTGCGAGCTGAATGGCCTGGACTCCGGCGCGCTTCACCTTACGAACCTGATCTTGCACATCGCGAACACGCTGCTGCTTTTCGGGCTGCTGAGGTGGCTGACCGGCAGGACGTGGAGGAGCGTATTCGTCGCGGCGCTGTTTGCCGTGCATCCCCTGCACGTGGAGTCCGTCGCCTGGGTGACTGAACGTAAGGACGTACTGAGCACGTTCTTTTGGCTTCTCACGATCATCGCTTACGCTCTGTATGCCCGCCGGCCGCGCGCTCGCACGTATGCTCTCGCGCTGTTCGCATTTGTCCTTGGGCTAATGGCCAAACCCATGCTGGTATCGCTCCCGATAGCGCTGCTGCTTATGGACTATTGGCCGCTGGGACGCTTCGGCGGAAAGGGGTCGGCTCGGAGGCTGATTATCGAAAAGACGCCGTTTATCGCGCTCGCTGGGGCGTCATGCGTAGTCACATTCTGGGTCCAGAGAGTGACGGGCGCGGTGGCGACTCTCGACAGGTTTGGGATGGCCGAGCGCCTTGCGAACGCAGTCATCAGCTACGTCGAGTACATAGTCATGATGCTCTGGCCGGCGCGATTGGCGGCCTATTACCCATTTCCGACGAGCGGACTTACCATACTAAAGGTGGCCGGGGCGCTGGCGCTGCTGGCCGGCATCACCACAATCGCGTTCAGACTGCGCAGGTCGCGGCCGTACGTTCTGGCGGGATGGCTGTGGTATATCGTGACGCTGGTGCCGGTGATCGGCATAGTGCAGGTGGGAAAACAGGCTGTGGCTGATCGGTACACCTACGTGCCGCTGATCGGCCTGTTCGTGATTATCGCATGGGGCGTGCCGGACATTCTCGCGCGTGGGAAAGGTAAACTGAGTAACGCGTGGAACGTTGCTCT
>Ga0209777_10006693_pt1 | contig 12919 bp, 15 predicted proteins | sample FrelakmetHBP12HB_FD_187147 | JGI IMG/M metagenome (GOLD analysis project Ga0209777, IMG submission 187147) | Freshwater lake sediment microbial communities from the University of Notre Dame, USA, for methane emissions studies -HBP12 HB (SPAdes)... | ecosystem: Environmental > Aquatic >...
TCGTAACCTTAATATAGGCTGAAAAGGAGTTTTTTACATGTCAGGAGTTCTCGAGGGAGTAAAAGTATTAGAGATGGGCCATGTTGTAGCTGTCCCCGCCGCGGCGGCTGCCATGGCAGACTGGGGCGCGGATGTTATTAAGGTGGAACCACTGACCGGAGATATGGCTCGTGGCATTGGTTTACCGATCGTACCCGAAGAAATTGCCAAAGCTGAAAAGGACTACGGTAATATCGGCTGGTATTTTCAATTTCTTAATCGTGGTAAACGGGGCATAGCGCTAAATTTAAAATTAAAAGAAGGCCGCGATGCCTTCCACAAACTTGTGAAATGGGCAGATATCTTCATATCCAACTATGAGGTAAATACCCTGGAAAAACTGGGGGCAGATTACGAAACTCTAAAAAAAATTAAGCCCTCGCTGGTTTATGGCGTACTTACCGGGTATGGCACGGAGGGTCCCGATAAGGATGAGCGTGGCTTCGATTATGCCGCTGCCTGGGCGCGCTCCGGTTTGATGTACATGATGGCGGAACCTGATGGGACTCCTCCTCCTCAGAGGGGCGGTATGATGGATAGGGTCGTTGGCGCCCACATCGTAGGCGGTATGCTGGCCGCTCTTTTACACAAAAATAAGACAGGAAAAGGACAAAAACTGGAGTTCTCTCTGTACCAAACCGGGGTCTGGACAGACGCTGAAGACATTCAACCGGCGTTATTGGGCAGAGAGCCAATGAGACATGACCGGACCAATGCCCGTAACCCTATCTGGAACAATTATAAAACCAAGGACGGGTACTGGTTCTGGTTGGCCAATCTGCAACCCGACCTCACCTGGAGCGGTTTCTGTAAGGCGCTAAGCCGCCCGGAATTGGAAAAAGACCCGAAATTCGATTCAATACCTACCCGTTTTGCCAATTGTGCAGAATTGATAAAAATAATCGACGCTGAAATGGCCAAGAAAACCCGGAAGGAATGGGAAGTGTTGTTCCGCCAGAACAATGTGATCTACGGACGAGTACAAAGCCCGCAGGAGGTCATCACCGATCCACAAGCGCTGGCGAATAATTTCTTCGTACCTCTTCACCATCCCACCGCTACGAATGTTCAGGTGGTCATGACTCCTGTAAAATTCATTGAAAATCCCGCTCAAGTGACTAAGGCAGCTCCAGAGATTGGACAGGATACCGAAGAAATATTACTTGGCATAAATTATTCATGGGAAGACATTGCCGTTCTAAAAGAAAAGGGTATCATCTTGTAGTCATCCTGTTGGCTAAAACTCTAAGGGGCTGCGTTTCTACAGCCCATTTTTTCTGGCAATTATCTGCTATAACGGGTAGAATAGACACTTAGTAATATTTTATTTTGGAGGAATTATGACACGCGTTAAATATATGGAAAAAGCCGATGCCCATCCGTTAGTGAAGGAGCTTTACGATAAGATTGAAGGGCGCGGACAAAAGGTGATCAAACTCTGGAAGGTCTTGGGGCATTTGCCATATATCGGATTGAATTATCAGCGTATGGGGAATTCCATTTTGAAGGGTGAAGAATTATCGCCCAAACTACGTGAAATCGCAATTATCCGCCTGGGGTTTATCGACCGCAGTCAGTATGAGTTCACCCAGCACTCACGTATCGGGACAAGGGCCGGACTGACACAAAAACAAATAGATGAAATCGGGGAATGGCAAAAATCGAAGTCGTTTAGTGACGAGGAACGCGCCGTTTTAGCCTATACCGACGAGGTAGAAAAAAACATCCAGGTGAAAGATGAGACGTTCGATTCGTTGAAGAAATATCTCAACGAACATCAGATCGTGGAATTGACCGCCGCTATCGGGTTTTACGGTATGACCTGCCGCATTTTGGAAGCCCTCAAAGTAGATATGGAAGACTAACCTCTTTCTACAATAGGGTCCTCTACTGAAAAAAGCCCCTGTTTTAAGCAGGGGCTTTTTTATTCATTGTTTGGCCATGAACTCATGGTATGCGATGAATTTGCTCAATGCACGCGCCGCACTGAGGGTGGAAGGATATGCCGCAACACCGCTCATCGTTAATTTTTTCAATAGTTCCGTCCTGGTTTTCACTGAGTCCAAAGAACTGTTGATACCACTTAGCGAGATGATAATGGGCTTTGTAGACCGATATTTTGTAATGAATTCGATCAAATAGTCATTTACCTGGTCAAACTTTTCTTTTTTGTCCGGCTGATTCCAAACGAGTCGGTCAATAATCGCTACATCTATATTAAGATCATTAACAGTGATTTCAAGGGTTTTATTGAAGATATCAGGTGTATCCTGTGCCGACCAGGCGTCCACCGGATTCCGGACACTATTTCCAGCTAATCTTATGAACTTGTTAAGTTCAAGTCGAGTATTTTCACTTAATCGAGGTACATCTAATCCCTCGCGGCTGCAAATGTCCGCCAGAGCAACTGAATTCCCACCTCCACCCCCAAGTAATAAGACCCGTCTGCCGGTCGCCGGTTTTAAATACTGAAAAGCTAGTGCCATATCGGCTATTTCTTCTAATGAATTCACCGGTACAGCCCCACTTTGAGCGTAAAACGCCTTCCATACCTTTTCTTCTCCCGCCATTGAGCCGGTGTGCGATGAGACAGCGCGGGATCCGGAAGGAGTCAAACCGCTTTTCCAGACAAATACCGGTTTGGTTTTGTTGATACTTTTAATTAGCTGTGTGAATTTACCACCGTTTTTCATACCCTCAAAATAGCAGGCAATCTTTTTCGTGGCTGGATCTGTTTCAAAATACTCCAGGAAATCAACCGCCTGCAGACCGCTCGCGTTTCCAAAGCTGATGACTTTACTAAAATAAATCCCGAGTTGCTGAGCATACTGGGTCAGAAATTCTCCATGCCCGCCGCTTTGCGATATTATAGATAAATCACCTTCGCCTCTGGGTTGGTCTCCCCAGTACGTTAATTTACTGGCCGGGACCCAAATTCCCATGCAATTTGGACCTACGACACGTAGATCGCTATTTTGAATAATATCGGTTATTTCGAGATCCAGTTTTCGACCCTCTTCTTCTCCTGTCTCAGAAAATCCGGAGGTAAAAATATGTACATTTTTGGCTCCCCGGGCAATACAGTCACGTAGTACCTGCGGCACGCCGGGCGCCGGAATGGCTATAATCACAAGGTCAGGAGCCTCAGGAATTGATTTCACATCCGGATAACAAGTCAAACCGGAAATCACCTGAGCTTTGGGATTAACCGGAAATACTTTACCGGCATAGCCGCGTTTTATCAGATCGGTCAGGAAGCTGGAACCACCCCACCCGGAAGGATTAGCGGAAGCGCCCACCACCGCCACAGATTTAGGGAAAAACAAACTATCGAGAACACGTAGTGATGCCATAAAAAATAACACTCCTCAGATATACTGTTAAATCTTATGCTAACATACGCGCCGCCGGTCAACAAATAGCCAGTTGATAATATCTCAAAGAGTATCGCTGACTTATTCCAGGATATTAACTTTTAAACCCACGTTTTGTTTTATGGCTTTTTCATAAATCAACTGCGCGGTGGCAATATCTTCGATAGCGACTCCGGTAGAATCAAAAATAGTGATTTGATTTTCACTCATTCTCCCGGGTTTCTTGCCTAAAATAATATCTCCCAGCGCAGCATATATTTCGTCTTTGGTATATAAACATTTTGATATAGGTACATTCACCTCTCCGGCGTGGACTGCCTGTCTGAAATCATCTACTACAACCGTTGCCATTCTGAGTATGGCCGGGTCCAGTTCTTCTTTGCCTTCAGCGTCTGCGCCGACTGCATTTATATGTGTGCCTGGTTTCACCCATTCTTTTTTCACCACCGGAGCGTGGGCTGGTGTTAAAGTGCAGACAATATCGTTATTCATCGCGGCTTCGATGCTCGTGGCGGTTAATTTGTATTTAGGAAGTGCCTTTTCTAATCGACCGATCGCTTCAGGGTTGATGTCGTAGACACAAATTTCTTTGATATTGAAAATTTCGGTATGTGCCAGTATTTGCGTTTCGGCTTGTTTACCGCCCCCGATAATACCCAATGTCCGGGAATTTTTCTTAGCCAGGTATTTCGCCGCAATTGCCGCGGTCGCACCCGTACGGTAGGCTGTAATATCGGTGGCATCGATAATGGCCAAAGGATAGCCGGTAGCCGGATCGCTGTAAATTATCACCGCCATCACTGATGGCAAACCCTTCGCTCGATTACCGGGATGAACATTTACCCATTTCATTCCCGCGGCTCCGGGCAATGCGGCCGGCATGGCACGAAAATCCCCGTCTTTCACGCTGATGTACGCCTTGGGTGGCATATCTCCCTTTCCAATAGACCAATCGCGAAATCCCTGCTCGACGACATTGATAACATCTTTCATTTTCATCAGGTGGAGCACTTCGTTTTTATTCAAGATCAGTGTTGGCATGTTAACTCCCCTTTTTTCGTTTAATCCACGATACATTATGTCAATTTATTTCACAAGGTTCATTTGCAAGAAGGCATACACTCGCTTGAAAATGCGCGGGTAAAAAGCCCATATCGTGGCATGAGTCGACCTTATCCAGATCAAATCTCGCCCTCCGGTAGCCTTCCAGAATTCCTCGGTAGCTTCACTGGGAATGAACTCGTCCCACCGTGCGTTTATCATTAATATCGGTTTTTCTTTCAGAATATAAGCATAGGTCAGTGGATCGTTAAGATATTCTTTTTTATCGGGATATACATTCTCCCAACCTTGCAGAGAGACGCGGGAGAGAAAATCGTAATATGTCCGTTGATTTTTTTCATATTGCAGAGGAGACACCGCGTACTCTTTGCGAAATATACTAAAACGGCTGAATTGTGATATTTTACCGGCATTCCCACCACTCACCATCAAAACGCCCGCTTTTAATCTTTTATCTATGCTCATGGCTATCGAGCTCATAAAAGCGCCTAAACTCAAACCGATAATACCGATGTGTTTGGAATCTATCTCCAGCCGCGTTTCAAGCCAGTCGACCAGGTGAACGATATCTGTCACCCCCATTTGATAACAGACATACCATTCCTCAGTAGAAAGATGAGTTCCTTTTCTTCTAACGGCTTGTGGCGCCCGCCGTGAATGAAACGGCAGATATAATACTATTGTAGCGATACCTCGGCTAGCGAGATCATCCGCCATTTTGATAAGCGGTAAGGCGCTACGATCACCCCATCCGTGTACCAGTATTACACAGGGTTTCTTTCCTGGTGTTACCGGAGAGTAGTAGTCGGCGACGGCTAGCCTTGCTTCAGGGAATTGACTCTCGGAGACTACCGGAAAGGTCACCACCGATTTTGCCCAGTGACCGTTTTTCTTTTCAGGCCGCAGGTTGAATTCTTCAAGTTTTTTCGTATATATATACGGATTCATTTTATCGTTTTAGTTCACAAAGAACGTTGTCTATAAGCTTCGTACATCACCACCGCCGCTGCTACTGACGCATTTAACGAGGTAATTTCCCCTTTCATGGGAATTTTTACCAGCGAATCACAGCGTTTTTTCACCAGATCGGAAATACCTTCTCCTTCACCGCCAATGATAATGGCCACTGGTAACTTATAATCGATTTGAGTGTATTGCTGTTTACCGCTCGCATCGATTCCAATCGTCCAGACACCGCTTTTTTTCAGTACTTCCAGGGTTTGGGCAATGTTAACCACTCTGGCAACAGGCACATATTCGATAGCTCCGGCCGACACTTTGGCCACTACTGGAGTTAGACCGACCGCACGTCGTGAACGGATGACAACACCGTGAAAACCGGTCGCATCGGCTGTGCGTAAAATAGCTCCTAAATTCTGCGGATCTTCGATGCCATCCAGCACACAATACAAGGCGGGTTCTTTTTTGTCCCGGGAAATAGATAAGAGTTCGTTAAGGCTAATATATCCTTTCATTGCTGCGTAGGCAATGATTCCCTGGTTGGCAGGCGAAACACTAATCTTTTGGATGGCCGGTTCAGGGGCATACTCCAACGGAATGCCATTCTGATGAGCTAGATTGATAATATCACCGATTACGCCATGCCTTTGGACGTTAGCAGACAAGATAATCCGGTTGATGGGACGCCCGGCACGTAATGCCTCGAGAACAGGGTTTCGACCTTCGATTATATCTGGCATCAGTTGGTATTATAGTTGAACCGCCGGCAATCTTCAACGGTAGGTATTGCATAAAAGATGGCATAACAACCCGGACATCGAACGCGTACGCACTAAGGGTATTGACAGTGCTGTAAAAAAAGCCTATCGTTTTTAGTTAGTTGGGGGATGTTGTTATCCACAGATTGCAGCTTGGATTGGATACCATCATCGCCATGGTGATCTATACTCCTTCGGTAATGAATGGTTGCTGACCAGGGAGGTAATTAAATGATTATATTAATGGACGATGTTTACACTCGCGTTAGTAAACTTGATATCGGCGGCACAACCTGGCCGAATTCATATCTTGTCACCTACCAGCAAACTGGAGAAAGTGCCTTGGTTGATATCCCGGGTAAATATGAAACGGTTTTCGATCAGGTAGCCAACGTACCACTGAAATACGTGCTTCTGACTCATAACCATAAAGACTACGAGCCGGCTTTAGATAAGTTGAAGTCTACGAAAAATATTACAGTCTGTGGCAAGATAGAAGATTTTGAAAAATATCTGATTACGCTTGATCGGGAATTAAAAGCCGAGGATAGGATTACCCTCGGCAAATTGGAAATAAGAGCCATTTACACACCGGGACACACTCGAGGCAGCATGTCCTTTCTAATTGGGAACTGCCTATTTTCCGGAGATACTCTTTTAAAGGACGGTCCGGGTTATACCGCTACCCCAAATGATTTCGAACTAATCATGAGATCGCTCACGGAAAAGATCTTTGTATTGCCCGACGATACGGTGGTCTATCCCGGGCATGGCAGCTTGACAACTCTAGGCCAAGAAAAGAGCCAGATTACTGCCTTTTTAGCGCGTCCGCATACCGGTCTATGCGGCAATGTTGTCTGGCAAAGTAGTTGATAACTGGATTAGGCACGGGGGCATATCATGGAAAAATCCTGGAAGTCTCATGATGCCGGATTATTAGATATAATAGCCGGGTTGATCATTACCGCAATTGGCGTGCTTTTCCCTATCTCAATTTGGCAAATTGGCAATCAAGGTTCTCCGTTGAATCATGATCCGGTATGGGTATCAATCGCTCTGGGAATTACATTATTATGTCTCGGACTAATAGCCATTTACGGGGGTGAAATGGCAATGAAACAACGCCGATGGTTTTTCGCCCTGATCGCTTCCATTTGCGCGTCTCTCGTTCTTATCGGTATACCCTCAATAATACTAACTATCCTCTCTCGCCACGAATTCCAAAATTAATTCTTTTTGCTTAATGCCTTTATTTACATCGGTGATATTGCAGAATGTGTCCTTCGATAAATTGGTAATTTTTCATCTGGACATATGCGGTAACTTAGAAAGAGTCGATTGTAAAGAATGGTAATCCCATGGTAGAGGCTTCTGTGGTTTTACAAGGAGCCACTCCTTGTTTAGCACGCCGTGCCCCAACTGTTTTTGGAGGTCTTTCTTGAATTCATACCAGGTATAATACAATGCTTTTTCCATCTATCGCTCCAAACGTACCCTTTATTTACTAATCTTATACTTACTTAATTTTACTTTACCTTCAATCGTAGTAAATGGGCTATTGGTAATGGATTAGGCGTTACTAAAGTAATGTCCTTATCAGATAAAACACAAAAATAAGGCGCACCGAATTTTGTTAGTGCCAATAACCAAATAACTTTCAATTGTTCTGAAAATTAGTGCCAATTTGGCGAAATTAAAAAAGAAGAGCCCTCAGGTTCTGATGACCTAAGGGCTTTTTCGTATCTAATTTAGTGGAGCGGGAGACGAGATTCGAACTCGCGACTTTTTGCTTGGGAATTATACACTAGGCTAAGAATATATGGTATTTGAAGCTAATATATGCAATTGTGTAAAATCGTAGTTTAGCCTCAAAAGACTATATCCCCATCATAGATAGAAAAGCATTAAGGCAAAATTAAGGCAACTTTTCAGCTATGACTTGAACGTGACCGTTAATTAAGATTCCGGGGTTTCACCGGGTTAGGTGTTAGAAAGGCATCCGTGCCTGATTACTTCAACCTTACTGAACGAACGGTTTACGCGATTGGATAAAAGACTGATGCCTTAGTTGGAAATCCTGTATAGTGTACACAACCTTCGAAGTACTCTCATAATTCGCAATCCCGGAGGATTCCTTCTTTTCTTGACAGGGATAACAAAGTATATCCTCATTATATAAGGATAGCCTTGCGCCACACGTCCTGCATTTTCTGTTATTATTAGGAGCCTTATTCATTATTCCACCTCATGTTAGATGACATTTGTGCTCCTACATAATATGAACATCACTAAATTACCCTAGAATTAATTTTACTTCATTTTGCATAATTAACAATGGGTCAATCGTGTACCGAGGATTAGTGCTATAGTCCACATATGAAAGAAAAGAGTATATAAGAAAAATCTAGCATTTTGGCAGGTGGGAAAATCTAGAAATGATACAAAGGCACAACAGAAGTATCAATTGTCAGGATAGCTTAAAGTTTTGTAAAGCACCACTATCTTAAGGTTTGTGTTATATGTTACCTATGACTCAAATGTGACGTTTATTGGGTGAAACCTGTCAAGTTATCATATCTTGAACAGAGGTTATCAGGCGAGTCTGATTTTATTGGTAAATTCTAAATACCTGGCATTAATGCGGAGTATTCTTCCTTTCAAATGAGGGTTTAAAACTACCCCACCGTCAAGTTTAACTAGATATTCATCGGTATGCTCGGCGTTTGGTAAGGCTTCGATATAACCAGTTTGATGATGTAATGTTCTATCGATGGGATAATCATCGGATATTCTAACGTAGCTTCCAACTTCGATTTTCATTCAAAAATTCCTTTCAGTTGTTTCACTTCCCAGCACTCCTCTCAATCGCAGCCTTGAATTCGGTTATATCCAACGGATCCACCTTCAAGATATCGGATAATTTACGAATAATCTTGAAGGAAGGTAGCCAAGCCCCGTGCTCAATCTTATTGATCGTACTCGCAGAGACACCGGTTTGTTTGGACGGGTCCTGGACCGTTAATATTAAATAGCGCCGGCAGTTTCGTACTTGTCCGGATTAAAGACCAGCAACGGGATGTTAGAACCTCTGAGAACTTCTTCAACATTACTCCCCAAGAAAAGCCTTTTCCAGCCTTTATAAGCTTGAGCAGCCATCACTATAAGGTCAATAACATTATCTTTAGCGAATTTGGCAATATCGTGTATGCTGATACCCCTGTTGTTTGTTTGTTCTATATTAATACCTTGTTCACTCAATTTCGCTGTGATTTCTTCAGCGTGTTCATTGAGAGTATAATCTTCATATTCCATTACGTTTACTACCCCCGTTGATAAATACACGGGGAATTGTTCAGGGTTAATGGCAACTTGCGGAGTGATATCACTTTTAATTTTTACAAGAACGACTGTGCACTGGCTTTCTTTCGCCTGGGTTTTGACATATTCTGTAAGTTTCTTAGGGAATTCCATGTTGCCGATACATACTAAAATTTTCGTAAACATATTGTTCACCCCCTTAACGCTTGTTAACATGGTAATCATTTATTACCTTTAGAACATCGCCCAAAAGGCTGATTATTTTAAAAAAAGGATTAATCTTTAAAAAGGCAGTTACTGCCAGGTTGTTAAGCAACGGTGAACCTTTTGTGGTACGCGTAAGATAACGCGCTCTGTGAGGGTCTCGGGAGGGCATTGAGACACAATTGGCAATTAAGGCTGTGACCGACTTATAGATTAACGGTAAGTTGTTACCTTCCGATAATCAAGTTATACTAGCCAGATTGTAGTTTACAAGCTGCCTGCACGTTGAAAAACCGATGTTTCTCACGATTCCTTGGCTACGATGGTGGTGAAAGGTGGCTTGCCACGATCTGCCGTGCTACTTCAAAACTATCCTCCGGAACTTGTAGTGTCACGATACGTCCAGCACTGCCATTTATCCGAATCTGGCTTTGTTCTTTAGAAGATGTGAAGGAATGGAATGAGTTCCAATACTCGATGCACCTGTTCGCAACTAAACCTTCCTCGCACAATACAAAACGACGGGGGAAAGCTGCCCGAATTAAAAAGTAGAAGATAGAAAATAGCGCTCCATAACGAAAGTCAAACCAAGCCTCCGCTACAGGATTCAATTTGACCTCCATCCTGATGGCTAACAGAGGAGTGACAAAAACATTACGTGTAGTTAACATGAGAAGGGCGTTTGTAGCTAGTATAGTTAAGGTTCCGATTACGATTAAGATCGCCACTACCAATAAGATGAAAATGGCGATTGGTAAGTTCTTCGGAGCACCTTCAATGACAAATCGCATGCCTAGCATGAGAAGAATAAACAGTACTATAACGAGAGGAACGGCCGTCACATAGGTCAGACAGCCTGGGCGTACATGGCAACGTAGATTCGCCTTAGGTTTCTCTTGTTCACCCATCTGCAATTACCTCGTATAAACTGTCCGTTACTTCTTGCCTATTTGTTGAACAGGTTTTTTTACCTTGTTCTGTTTAGGTTTCTTGACATTCTTTCTTCCTTTGGTTCCCATAATTTCCTCCTAACAGGACTAAAAACATTTGCAGTGACCCTAGTATAGAACGAAACGATTTAATGCACAATTATTGAGAATAAATAACTGTCTTTCTCTAAGCTAAAAATAAGGGAATCCTATCAATTTACTTTCTATTATTTCCGATGTTATTAACTATTGATGACGATGATAAAGGAATCGTATACGAATGTCAATAAACTGAACCGATATGGGAATGGTTGACGAGAACTATTGTATTTAAATTTTAACTCGCGTAAAATGCGCCTTCATTTTTGGGGATTTCAGGTAAAGCTAAGTGGAATAAGTACGAAAGTATAGGCTTTTTTGTACTATCGGGGTCTTCCCACGACATAAATATTCTTTTATGGTATAGGTGGATATTCTTATAGACAAGTTTTATTGCCTATAAACACGTGCGTAAAAATGCATCGTAAATAGGGGTTAATGAAATGAAAAAAACAATTTGTTTAATCATGTTAATATCAACTTTGGCATTGATAATGTCTGGCTGTGGTATATCTAAGGATAAATTTGATGCACTGCAAATTGAAAATGATACTTTGCGGGCACAGTTGGCTTCCGCCCAGACAGGGTATGAAACAGCGAATACGGTTATGCGGAATAAGCTAGACGCCATCACCGCCGAGTCTAATGCCAAATCAACTCAATTGACTGCCAAAGCGGACGAGTTAGCGGCTATGCAGGCTACAAACGCGCAGCTCCAAACTACTATTTCTGGCCTAAATGATCAAATTAAAAGCTTATCGGATGTAAACATAACTAATGCCTATTCGATTACTTACCTCAACCATCGCTACAATTGGACACTCCCGATACCCTTTGGGACTTACTATTATTACAAGACTCTATCGAGACCAAGTGATTCCACGAAATATAGTGTCATGTTATCCGATACGAAGGGAGACGATCTGCTAAACGTTATTGTAAATAATATAAAAGATGCCGCACTAACTTATGGATTGACGAAGATCGACATGATAAATATGGTTACTATTTTCGTCCAGACTTTGCCTCGTACAAACAAAGTCGTCACCACACCTAATGATAATTATGCGCGTTATCCCATCGAGACATTGTTAGAGAACGGCGGTGACTGTGAAGACAATTCTATTTTGGCAGCTGCTATCTTAACGCGATTAAACTGTAACGTTGTCTTTTTCGTCTATAACGATCTGCAACATATAGCTCTGGGTATAGATTATCCCCCTTATTCAGGGCTCACCGGTTGGGACTATCAAGGTACGAAATATTTCTACTTAGAAACCACCGGGCAAGAAGGACTGCAGTTGGGACATAGTCCCAGTGCTTATGAAACAGTTAAACCAGTGATAGTACCAATAAAATAAAAATTTCTAATTCAAATTGATTGCCGCTCAAAGGACAAGAGCCTCTACATCGATTGTAGGCGCCTTCTACCTTTCATGGCGTCGCGCTCTGCCCTATCGTGGCTGATTAATTTATCTAGTTTATCAACGAACGATCCAAACACTTTTCTTTCTTCTTCTGAGAAAGAGTCTTTGAATTTTTCTATCAACTGATCACTGGTCACCCGTGCAACCTTAATTATCTTTTTACCTTTCTCCGTCAATGCGACATATACTATCCGTCTGTCTGTCGTATCTCTAGTTTTCTTAACTAAGCTGTGTTTCTCCATCCGGTCGAGTATCATACTGATGGTATTAGGATTTCTTTGCAATAACCTCGATAAAAGGGTGGCATTGGCTTCCTTGCCAATTGAATTCACCAATAGTAACACCACGAATTGTTCGTAGGAAATTTTGTTTATACGAAAAAATGTACTGTCAACGTAAGACGATATTAAATCGCTGGCATGCTGCAAAAGTATCCAGGTTCTTTGTCCTTGGTCTTTAGGGAGATATTTTTCGTTTAACCTATTCATGAAGTACTCCTCAGTTATTACTTGTGGATTAAATGTCGACGGTATTATGCAATGGTATAAGAGTTTCACCTGACTGTCAAGAGTTAAGAAGATCTCTCCATAAGCCAAAAACAAGGGCATCTATAATCCTAAATAATCGCACTCTTTTCTAATCGAAGAATGAGCCTGGAGGAAGCCGGTTAGCTTCACTAACAGAGAATCCCTTGGTTTGTTTATATAGATTGTAACGTGCTTTAACCATCCTTTCTGCACATTGATTAT
>Ga0209777_10006694_pt1 | contig 12918 bp, 8 predicted proteins | sample FrelakmetHBP12HB_FD_187147 | JGI IMG/M metagenome (GOLD analysis project Ga0209777, IMG submission 187147) | Freshwater lake sediment microbial communities from the University of Notre Dame, USA, for methane emissions studies -HBP12 HB (SPAdes)... | ecosystem: Environmental > Aquatic >...
TTCACTGCCTCCGGCGCATTCGGATGCGCGTCCAGGCGCTGCTGGAGTGCCGCGAGGCGCTCGTTAAGCCGCGCCAAACGGCCTTTTGCTTTCTGGCCTTGGGCCGCTCTCGCGGCGGCCTTGTGCTTGTGTCCGTTTTTGCCTCCTGCGAAGGCGGAAGTCCCCGCCAGTGAAAGGGCCAGGGCCAGGACGAAAGGCAAGCGCAACATGATCGTTTCTCCCTTTGTTGTGCAGGCTGTCCAGCCTGCTCCACAATTGCCGGAGGGGCTCTTGGCCTTCCTCTGCCCCTCACGAGCCCTAAAGGCTGGCAAGGCGGCGCGTGTTTGCGGGAAAAAGTATGGAATCCAGCGCGGCAAATCTAAAATCCAGAATCCAAAATCGAGAATCCCCGGCTTGTGTTGTCCCCGCTATGGCGTTACTCATTCATCCCATGGCTTATGTTCCTCCCGAATTCTGGGTCGTTGTCTTCGGCTTGCTGGGCGCGATCCTCGGCAGCTACGTGAACATGGCGGCCTATCGTCTGCCCAGGAACATTTCCACAGTCACGGTCACGCGCTCGTTCTGTCCCTCCTGCCGGCATCAACTGGCGTGGTACGATAACCTGCCAGTCTTCAGCTTCCTGCTCCTGCGCGGCCGGTGCCGGTACTGCGGCCAGCCGATCTCTGCCCGTTACCTGATTGTCGAACTGTTCGTGGTGGCGCTCTTCGCCGCCGCGGCCTGGCAGTTCTTCAAACTAAACAACAGCACGGGGCTGGCGGTTTTCGCGGTACAGTTGTTCTTGATTGTGGACTTGATGGTGCTGGCCGTGGCGGACCTCGAAACCTGGCTGATCCCGCCCGCGACCACGATGCCCTGGATCATTGCGGGCCTCCTGGCCGCGCCAATTTTCCCGAGTCTGCATCCCGCCGCCAGCAACTGGACGCAGTTCCTGCGGATTAACGCGCTGCTGGACAGTTTCGAGGGCCTCGTGCTGGGCGCCGGCATCCCATGGACCGTAAACCTTGGGGTGATGGCGGCCACTTTTGCGTGGTACAGGGCGCATGGCTCAAAGGCCCGGCCGCTGGAAGGCATGGGCGCAGGCGACAGCCACCTGCTGGGCATGGTCGGCGCGGTGCTGGGTTGGAAGGCCGTGCTAGCCACGTTTTTCATCGGCATCTTTCTGGGCTGCTTCACGGGCGTGGGGAAAATACTGTGGGGCGCCTTCCAGCGCTGGCGCTTGGGCGACAAGTACCGCCCCTGGCAACCTACTTTTGATGTGGCGGATGAAGATGCCTCCCGGCCACAGGCGCCCGTGGTCTGGCCGCTCCTGGCGATGGGGGCCGTCGTGCTCTTCGGCTCATTGGCGCTGTGGCAGCAGAGCGCTGACACGTTTTCAGAACGCTGGCGGCAAACCGAGGAAGAGGCCGGCCAGAGGGCTCTGTCTCAGGTATTCATGCTTCCCCGGGACTACGACGCGCGCATGTTCCCCGTGTGGGCGATGCTCGTCATCGGCCTGCTGCTGCTGCTCGCCTATCCCTTTCTAAAGTACCTGGCCGCCTCGAACAGCTTGCCTCAAGGCGAAATTGTCGAGGACGAGAAAGGGGAAAAGCAGGAGGTCATGCAGCAAGGCCACTATATTCCCTTTGGCCCTTCGTTGGCCGCTGCGGCGCTCCTGGTGGCCTTCTATGGGGTGCTGATTCGTAATTTCGCTTTCTGGTGGCTGGCTCTGGGAGGGAGCGGGCCGCTGCCGCCCTGGCCCTGCCGCATGCTTGGCGAGAGCGCCATACTGCGAGTGCTCACCAGCCTCGTGTGTGGGCTGAACGCAGTGCTGCAGGGCCTGGCTGGATGGCTGGCGCAGTTGGCGGAGAACTGGTGGGCGCTGGTGGTGCTTCTGGTCATCTTCCACGTGGCCATGTTTCTGGGCCTCCTTCGCTGGTTGCGGAGAAGGAGGAAACTGCGCGGCTCTTCGCGCTAGTGCGCCTGCAAAAAGGGGGGCAACAAGCCTGCCGGCGCACCCGGCGCGTGCAGCAATTGAGTTGTTGCCTACTCATGGCACGGCGGGTGCTCCGCTTCCGGGTGGAATGTGTCTTCGTGGCTCATGGGCCCCCGCCAACGCTGATATGCACTTCGCTGATACCAAGAGTATATGGGGCACGACTGGTCGCGGCAAGGCTATCCGCCCAGAGGTGCGTGGCGCGTCTGCGTGGCCGTAACTGTGGCGCAAGAGCTGGGAATCAAGAGACGTGCAAGCCGTTGCGACGCAAAAAGGACGGAATTATCCGGGGACAAGGGTTCATGGTCCTGATAAGTGCGAAAGTCCACAGGCTGAAAATAATGAATCACAAGTGCACTTCACTAGCATGGTTAGATATCACTGTCAAAGCTTGTGCGCGATTCATATATGCAAGCTCCCCCCAATATAGTGTTTCTGGCAGCAACTAGCGAACTGGAGGCAAAGCCGGTTATTTCATAAACGGTCACAAATGTTCAGTATTTTCGTCAACACCGCTGATTTCCTCACCATAACGAAAAGATCAGTAGGGGTTCCAGTTCCGGAGGAACCCAGAGCGTTCGATCGGAGGTCCTTTCCGGAGGCCCAATCACCGGCCAGGGCATCGAACAGACCAGCACTACTACGGAGCTCTTCCGGCAACTCGCACAGCCAGCGCGTATCAGGCCGCAGCAGGTCAGGCGCTTGGAGAGACCGCGCGGCGGCTTGCTTACCGCGCATCGGTCATACATAAGGGATCGTCCGCCCAGCTTCCGGAAGACGGGTAGAAACAGTTGACTCCGATGTCGTGAACGGTCACCATTGTCAAAGTGAGCGTTCAGCGGGTACAGGGTAGGTATCCGAGACGGATGGCAAGAAGTCCGACTATGCGCGGCCGCTGTTTCTTCCCTGGTCTGGTGATGCTGAGTATCGTCGCCGTCGTGCGGGCCGCAGATCCGTTCGGCGCGGCGCTCGATGCTCGCACCGCAGTGGCCAAAGCGCCGGGCCTGCCCGCGTACAGCGCGTGGCCGTTGACGGCCGAATGCCGCGTGAAGCTGCGCGGCAAGGAATCGTACAACGTCATCGTCGCCAATGAGCCGAAGTCGTCGCCCACGCACTGGGAAATCTTCACCTTTCCGCAGACCGGCTACGTGGCCGCGTATCTGCCTGGCTGCCAGCCCGATCACGCGCGCAGCACGACGCCGGTGGTTGACGAGCGCTGGCATTACGTCGCTCTGGTTCTGGCCGAGCCGCGCGTGCGCTTGTACGTGGATGGCGTCGAAGCGGCCAGCGTGGCAGTGACGCACGACGCGGCGGCCAAGCGCTCAGGCGGCGACCTGAGCCTCGGCTGTCTGAACGACGGCGCCCTGCGCTGCGATGGTCTCGTGGATGAGGTGCGCGTCTCGAACATCGCCAGGACGATCGAGAAGCTGGCCGCACCGTTCGAACCGGACTCGAACACCGTCGGGCTGTGGCACTTCGACCAGCCGCCGAAGAACGGGAAGTCGCCGGACGCATCGGCATCCAAGAACGACGCCGTCGTGACAGCGTCGGGCACGCCTCCCGCGCAGGGCGCCGGGCGTCCGCAAGTGGCCGTCGTCGCGCCCGAGCCCGATCTGCCCGCGGCGCGCGCACTGCTCAATCAGGCCCTGGCAGAGCTGAACCTGCCGGCGCTGCAACAGGCGCTGCAGACACGCCACGGCGTGCTGGCCGACTGGGAGGAGCAGTACTGGCACTTGGGCAACCAGCTCAGCGGCGCCGAGAAGCTTCCGGCCCGGGCGGCTGAACAGGTCTACGATGCGCAGGCGCTCATCCAGCCGGCTGACGGCGATCAGCTCGGCGTCGTCTTGCGCCGCACCGCTGCGCTGCTGCAGCGTTTGAGGGGCCTGGCCAAATCACCGGACGCCAGCGCGCTCGAGCAGGACCTGGCGGCGCTCAAGAGCGCCGCGCAGAAGGTTCCCGGACAAGAGATTTCGAAACGCAAGGGCTTGTACTTCGCCGCGTGCGCGCTGAACCGGCAGGCCGCGTTCGCCAACCCCCTTCTGGATTTCGACCGGATTCTGTTTGTGGCGCGCGGCGTGTACAACGGCTCTCGCAAGGAGGGCCTCAAGCCAACCGTTGACGCGCAGGGCCAGCATTTCCACACGCAGTACTTCGTCTTCAACGCTATTCCCGGCGGCGGCCTGTTCAGTGTCAACAGCTTCCGGACAAAACCGGAGATTGTCAACGTGCTGCGCGGCTCCGTGGTCCAGAACGGGCGGCTGAAGGGGCAGAAACTCCAGGGCGGCGCATTTCTCGCCCCCGATCTTTCGTACGACGGCAAGACGGTTCTCTTTTCGTACACCGAAAACAGGGAACACCGCTGGGTCTGGAGCAAGCAGACGAGTTGGCATATCTTCAAGGTCAACGCGGACGGCTCGGACCTGACGCAACTTACGGATTCCCCCTGCGACGACTTCGCTGCGTGCTGGCTGCCGAACGGACGGATCGTGTTCATCTCGGAACGGCGCGGCGGGTACATCCGCTGCTTCGGCGGGTTGGACGTGCCGCAGCACACCCTGCACAGCATGAAAGCGGACGGCAGCGATATCTATCCCCTCAGCTACTTAGAGACCGGCGAGTTCACCCCCAGCGTGAACAACGATGGAATGATCGTCTACACGCGCTGGGACTATGTGGACCGCGAGAACTGTCTGGGCTCAAACTTCTGGATCTGCGGCCCCGACGGCACCAATCCGCGCGCGCCGCATGGCAACTATCCGTACCCCTGGCACACCTTTCCGGACAATCGCGCAGGCGATTCGCGCATCGGCCGCCCGTATACCGAGATGAACATTCGCGCCGTACCCGGTTCGCATCTGTACATCCTGACGGCCGCGCCGCATCACGGCGAAGCCTTCGGCAGCCTGGCGATGCTGGACCTGCGCGTGCCGGACGACGGCTGCATGTCGCAGCTCAAGCGTATCACGCCGTACGTGCGCTTCCCGGAGTCCGAAATGTCCGAGAGGCTCCAGTACCCATACGGCACGGCGCGGCCGCTCAGCGAAGACTTCTACCTCTGCAACTGGTGGGAGAATATCTACCTGCTGGACCGCTTCGGCAACCAGGTGCTGCTCTGCGAAAACAGCCTCGTCTTCGGCGGCGAAACCAACTGGGACATGCGCCTGGTCGACCCGCTTCAACTACGCTCGCGTCCCGCGCCTCCTATTGTGCCCACGCGAACGAGCCAGGGCCAGGACGCTCTTCCGGACGCGCCCAAGGCGACGCTTTCGCTGGTGAACGTCTACGACTCCGACCAGCCCTTCCCGGCGGGGACGAAGGTGAAGTACCTCCGCGTAGTGCAGAACATCCCTAAGTCGAACGCGCAGATGGCGCAGCCGCTGATCGGCTATCACTGGGAGAACACGCCGCGCGTGCCGTTGGGCATTGTGCCCGTCGAGGAAGACGGCAGCGCGTATTTCGAAGCGCCGATCGAGCGCGAACTGGTTTTCCAGGCGTTGGACGACAACCACATGGCCGTGCAGTCCATGCGGTCGGTGGCCTACGTGCACCCAGGCGAACAACTCGCCTGCCAAGGTTGCCACGAGAAGCCGCAGAAGCGGCCGTCGGTCCAGAGCGTGCCGCTGGCCATGCGCCGAGCGCCATCGCGGCTGCAAGCGGAGGCGGGACCTGTCGAGCCGATCACCTACTACCGTTTGGTCAAGCCGGTATTCGAGAAGAGTTGTGTGCCCTGCCATCAGAAGGAAAACAAAGAACCGCTCAACATGAGCTACGAGAAGCTTGAGCCGTACGCGTTCTACTTCTCCGGCGGCATGAAGGGCAGCTACAGCATTCCCCTTCACGGCGGCTCGCGTTCCATCCCCGGCCGGTTCGGTGCGCGCAATTCGCGCATGGGACGCGCCCTCCTGGATGACACTCACAAAGGCAAAGTGCCGCAGGAAGAGTACCTGCGCGTGGTGGTGTGGCTGGACTGCAACTCTCTACGCCTGGGAGCGTTCCGTAACGAGAAGGAACAGGTGGCCGGCCAACTCGTTTGGCCCCTGCTGGATGTTGACCCTGCGGACCCACAGGGTTTGCAGCCGCTCCAACGTGGTGCAGCCGTGGACAGCCCGCTGACCCGCTAGGGTCAGCACGCCGGTTCGGCCCCGCGGTGAGCGCCAGATCTTCGCGGTAGCGGCGGGCGCCGATGACGCCGCCATCCAGAAGGTCAGCGACTGGGACCGCTCACCGCCTGCATGCCCGCGAGGATGGACTGGCGGCGCTGCTGCCGGTCCGCGAGGTCTTTCACGGGCCGCACTTGCCCTTGGGCATCGCGGAAGACCAGGAGATTCGTCTGCGGCAGGCGAGATGAAGCGCCTGCATTGACGGGCTCGCCTTCGGCGGTCTTGGCCATGAAAGTCCACGTGAGGAGTCCGAGCACGATGAGCGGCCAGCCCGTCCGCTCACCGCACGGGAAGCTCTGGGGGCCGTGGGCCATGCGCCGGATCATCCAGACAGCATCCCAAACCAAGACCGGCGAAAAGCAAATCCAAGCCGCAACGGCTTCAGACAAATGCCACCCGTCCAAGATTGCCTGTCTACTTGCTGACTGTTAAGGTCGTCGGCTCGGCAGTGATCTTCAAACCGGGAATTGTCATGAGTCCCTCGGCATCGGCCTTGCCCTCGCCTCTTGCGGAACCGAAGGTCCATTTGAATGTTTCGCCGGGCTTGACCTGCACGTTCTGGATTCTGCGCAGGGAAACGTCGGCGCTCGCTTCCTTGGGAATCTCAAAGGTCGTCTTAAGCTCCGCGGGGGATGCCAGGAAGAGCGACATCTCGAGCTTGCCCTTCGTGTCACCGATGTTCTTCCATCTGAAGAAGGCGTTGACCTGTCCCGGGGCTTTGCCATTCAGATCGCCGGGCCACGGAAGCTTGTTGTTGCTGGAAGCATTGGCGAAAACCGGATACGCCTCGTTCATCCTGACGTTCAGCCAGTCGAACGAATTGATCAGATCATTGACCTTCCTGATCTCTGCATGGTTGTTGGCGTGACCGAACGGTCCCCAGTAGAAATAGAGCGCATACTTCCGGTCATTCATGGCCTTCACAAAGCGTTCATGGCCAAGGGACCAGCCGTCATTCTGGGCGGAATAGTCAACTGCAACCGGCGGATCGGGAAGCCTGACGTTTTCCGGAACCGCTTGGGGCGGGAAGTACATCCGATTGGAGACGTGTTCAATACCTGCGGGGACATTGGCTTTGATCGCGGCAAAAACGTCGCCGTTGCGCATGCCGATTCCGAGCGTGCCACTTCCGCCCATTGAGTTTCCGCAAAGATAAACGCGGTTCGGATCGATGTCGTATTTCTTGATCACCCATTTGACCGTGTCAACCACACGCCTTTCCACGGGAGTGGGGGCTCCGCCGGAATTCTTTCTAATCAGATTGGCATCATTCAGGTGCATGCCGCCCCACCACCAATCGCCGCTGTTGCCACGGCAGTCGAGATAAAGCGCGTAGAATTCATCCGGCGAGTGATAGATGTCATGGTTGCCGGCGTTGCGTGTGCATTTGACGCACGAAATGACATCATGTCCCGCCGAATGAAGAACAACATAAAGGGGTGCGTTCTTGCGCTCATTCTTGGGATGGACTAAAATGAAGAGATCCTGCTGAGGCGCCTTGTATCCCCATTCCTGTTTCACCCCGTGCTGAAAGATCTCCAACGCTCTTCCGTTGATCGTCAGGTCTTCGAACGGTCTGTTTTTGTTCGTCAGGTCTTTGGATGGATTCCAATCATTCTCTTCGGCAAAAAGCGGAAGTGACACTGCCACGAGAAGTGCGATTAATGAATATTTCATCTTTCTCCTCTTCTTGATGTTTCGAACTACCGGGTTCGTTTACCACAGTCGTTGAACCACTTCAACGAGTTGGGCATGGAAAAACAACCGCGCGCTCAGGATCCTCGCCGGGCGCGGCTACGGGCCGGGGGCGGGGAAGGTGTGCTGGGCCGCTTACAGGCTCCGGCGCAGTTCATCCCCGGCCAGGACGGCCAATCCCCGAGCGAAGTCCTGCCACGTATACACCGGACGGGGAGCCACAGCGCGGCGACGCGACTGCCATTCAGGACGCGAGCGGCAGGCGCCGGGCAGTGGTTCGCTTTCCACAGACATGCTTTGCCGGCGGCTGCCCTTCCTGGTACACATTACATCGTCTACACCGGCGGATAGCGCATGGCTGCCCAGCTGATCTCTTCGAAGGGCATTGAGATTGCAGCCGAGATGCTGATTCCGCGCCGAGACCTGCAGCCCGCGGGAAGACCAGGAGCAAGGAGAGTCAACGATGCCCGCCAACGGATCCGCTTCCTCATGTAGCCTCGGTTCTGCATTTCAGCCAGGACACGTCATCCTGGATTACAGGAACCTTGCGTACAATCCCTGCAATGACCTGATCTTCCCGAGCATTTTCAAGGCCGAAGGATGTATCTCAAGACCTGCGGACGCCTACTACCTGTATTATGCCCCCCACGATACCCCGGGCGGAATCTGCCTGGCCTACGCCCCCTCCATAGGAGGACCGTGGAAGGAGCACGCCGGCAACCCCATCATCCGGAAAGACTGGGCGCCGCATTACCACGTGGGACACGTATCCGCGCCCCACGCGATCTGGGTGACCGAGGAGTCCCAGTTGTTCGTGTTCTACCACGGCGACAACGACCAGACGCATTACGCCGTCTCGAAGGACGGCCTCGGTTTCACCTATGGCGGCGTGGCGCTCGACCAGACGGCCTATGCGGACTTCCTCAAGGGAACCTACGACCGTGTCTTCTACGGCCGCGTCTTCGCGCATCGTATCCCCTCAAAGAGCAGCAAGTATGTCATGCTGTTCGCCCGCGAGAGCAACCAGGGCCCGCACAAGCACGGGATCTACCTTTCCTGGTCGAAGAACGCCCGAGACTGGAGCCAACCCATACGCATCATCCAGCCTGCCGGCGGGGCCAGGTTCGTGTGCTCTCCGTGTCTGTTCGCCTTGCAGGGCAGGTACTACGTGGCCTACCACGCGGAGTTCGGCAACGCCGAGGCTGCTTCTGCAGCCTATACCGACATCTGGCTGGATGAGTTCGACGCGGAATTCGCCACTCGCAAGCCGCTGGGCAAGTTCGTGGACCATCGCCTGTTCGGGGAGGCGAACCCGCGGGTCAGCGACCCGCTTGTCATCCTCGAGGGAGACGCGGCCTGCCTGGTGCTGGCGATCGAGAAACGGCTCAATCAGCGCTTTGCTTTGGCAACGGCGAATCTGAAGGATCTCGAGCGGGCGCTCATTGGACAAGGTTGACCTGCAGACCCGGGAGGCCCAGCGACGTGACAAAGCGGCTTGCGATTGTGGGCCTGGGCGGATGGGCGTCCAGCATGCATCTGCCTGTATGCCGGCGCCTTCAGGAAGAAGGGAGGGCCCGGTACTGCGGTCTATGCGATCACGACAAGGCAAAATCCCAGTCTGCTGCGGCCAGTCTTGGGGGGAAGCCCTATGGGGATCTGGGAGAGATGCTGGCTGCGGAAAGACCGGATGGGCTGATCATCCTTGTGAAGCCGGAGGTCACGCCTCGCTTGATCCAGAACGCGATTGAGTTCCGGATTCCTTTTCTTACAGAGAAACCACCAGCGCCGTCGGTCTCAGTTCATCGCAGGCTCATGGAGGGAGCCAAGGGACTGCCTCATGTGATCGCCTACAACCGGCGGTTCACTCCTTATGCCGCGAAGGCGCGAGAATGGCTTGTCGGACAGCCGCTGCAATCCGTGGAGGCCAGCCTGTGCCGTTTTCGTCGCCGGGAAGCCGATTTCACGGGTACGGCGGTCCACGCGATTGACGCGGCTCTCTTTCTTGCGGGCAGCCGAGTCGTGGAAGCTCGCGTCGAAGCCATCCGGAAGGACGCCATCCTCAACCTGTTCATGACCGCCTGGACAGCCGAGAACTGCCGCATGCAGTTGGTCATCACCCCCGATTCGGCCTTCACGGAAGAGGAGTATTCCTTGCGAGCCACGGCGCGCAACGCAAGGATTGTGCATCCGCAGCAGGGCCTGGATGCGGGACGGGTCCGTCTCTTCGAAGATAACGAATTGCGGCAAGATCTGTCGGCACGCGATTTCGGCATGGCGGAGAACGATTGGCCGTCGCTGAGCGGCATCCTTGCCGAACACCAGAACTTTATTGAGCTCCTGGAAGGAAAGCGCCCTTCCCTTGCCACCCTTGAGGATACGCTGAACACGCAGATCCTGCGGGAGGCCCTCGGGGGGATTCCTGCCGATAGGCCGCGGCATGTCAGGGAGGTCGTTTTCTGACGGCACTCAGGCCTCCCCAGCGGCCTAAGCCGCCCCGTTCTTCCCCATGATCCAGCGCTCGAACCAACGATACGCAAATTCGCAGGCGTCGCGCGGAATTCCGTGGCCGTCGCCGTGATTGAGAGTGCAGAAGCATTCGGGCTTGCCCAGGAGACCGTACGCGCGTTGGCCGCTCAGGTAGACCTGGAAATTGGCCGCGAGAAATGGGTTGTACGGGTCGTTGAAGGGCTCGATGATGAGCAGCGGCCGCGGCGCAGCGAGGGCAATGATGTCCTGGTAGTCGTAGTGTATGCTCCCGCTGCGAACGTAATCCGCCCACTTTGACAGCCGCTCTGCACCGGAGCGGTAGATGTTCGTGAGGTTGGGACTCACTCCGGTCGAAGGCACGCCCGCGCCGATCCGCTTGTCGAAAGCCGTCAGGAAAATGGCGCTGCGGCCTCCGAGCGAGTTGCCGATGACCCCGTAGCTCTTGGGTTGCACGAAATCCAAAGTGTCTAACACGTCCAACAGCCGCTGATGATCCCACAGCCGCCGTCCGTCCAAGGACCATTCCGGGTGAGTGTGCCCGAACTGCGCATTGGCTTCGTTCCAGCGCTTCTCGACCTCCGGGTAGGGCAGGTCCTCGCCGCGGGTCAGGAGTTCCCCGAAGATGTAGGTGTCCGGGGCGACCGCGACGAACCCGCGCTGGGCCAGGTCAATCGCGTAGCCGCGGAAATCCGCGGCCCCCCGCGTGAGGACGCTGTACTTGCCCTCCGCGCGGGCCGTTCCGTGGCACACCACCACCGCGGGCGCGGGCCGTTGGGCGCTCACGCCTTCCGGCAGCACCACCACGGCCAGACCGTACTCGTCCGGCAGGACGCGAAACCGGATCTTCAGATGCTTCAGCCCGTAGTTCTCATACTCCTTGACCACCTGTACCTCAGGCGCCACCTTCACCTGGGGCTGCGTGCCCATGCAGCCGGCGACTCGCTGGTGGATGCGGGCACGGATGGCAGGCCATTCCTCGGGACGAGTATCCTGCAGCACAACGTCGCGAAACATGCTTGCTCCCTCCAGCGTGGAATCAGCGAGAGTTCCAGAGGTCCTGAGTCCACCCCACCTCGCGCCCGATGTCTACGCCTTCCTGCGCCCGCGGCGCGGCCGCGGCACGGATCTGCGCTTCAGCCAGGCGTCCAGATGCCGCACGAGTTGGTCGAGCGTGCGGGCAAAGATCCTTGCCCCGCGCCGCGAATCCGCGTCGCGGGGATCCTCTGCGGCGGCGACTGTACCCGTGTGGCGCCGGCCGCTGAACGTGTCGCCATCCACGATCGCCCAGCGCAGATTCCGCAGCGCCACCCCTCGCCGCGGGAGCTTGCAGAGGTCGGTGCATTCCGGGTATCGGGCCATGAGCGTTTCGGTTTCCTCGCGCGTGGCATGGCCACAGTCACCGTGCGGAAATCCCAGGACCGGCAGCACCGTCGCAACCCTCACTTCGCCCCCCGCTTCATACTCCAGCCGCAGGCGGTTGATCACCGCCAGATGATTCTCCCCCCCGTGGCCGTTGACAATCACGATGCGGCGGAACCCCCAGGAGCGATGTATCAGCTCGAGCCATCCGCGAAGCACCAAGCCGAACAGCTCCTCGGAGCAATACAAGCTGCGCAGACTGCAGGCCGGGAAATCCATGCCGACGACGTATTCATCGCCCTGGAAGCCGATACGCCGCAGCATCTCGGGAGCGCGCTCCCGCTCTGTCCCCATGTAGAGGGTAGGCAGTGCCACGCCTCCCATCACGCGGGCCAGTTCCAGCGCTGCCATCTCGGCGCGCAGCGGGTCCACCCCCAAAGGCAGATGCGGGCCGTGCCACTCCAGCGGCCCGAGCGGCAGGAAGGCCAGACTGGTTCGCCGCCGGATGGCAAGAATCTGCTCGGGTCGGAGAAACTGGGCCTGCACAGGCCCCGATTCCATGGTGGCGGCGTCAGGAATTCGTCCTGGCCTGCTCGGATTTCGGCCGGTCCTCATGTGATTCCCCCTAATCTTTCCTCATCACAAATCAGCAGGAATTGGTGGGCTTACACGATGCTTGCCTGATCGTCAAGGATCCGCAGACGGTGGCTTTGAGGGGATGTGCGATCATGGGGAAGCAACCCCCTTGCCACGTGCGATTGAGGAAGGGGCATGCTCACGCGCTGCGGCGTAGCAGCGAAAAGGCTCTGTGTCAGAAAGAGAACGGAGAGGGCGGCTTGAGCGAGTGTGCCGGTACGGTGTCGCATCGCGTTCCCTAGGGGAGAAGTGCTCGATTAGCGGCCCAGCGCAGCCGCCGCGGCGGCCTGGAAGTCCCGCCGCACGTCGGACCCGTCGGAATTTGGGAAGTCCGCCCTCTGGATCATCAGCACGTACGCCGCCCCCTTCACGGGGTCTATCCAGGCCTGCGTGCCGAACGCGCCGCCGTGGCCGCACGTGCCGGGCGAGAGCATGGCCGTGGGCCCCACAGGCTGGCGGACGACGCCCCCCCCGAGTCCCCAGCCGCTGCCCTCGAGGAACCCGGCCTTCAGGTCGCCGCTCTGGATGCTGGTCATCAGTTCGACGGACTCGGGCTTGAGGTACTGCTTGCCGTTGAGCGAGCCCTGGTTCAGGATCATCTGGCAGAAG
>Ga0209777_10006695_pt1 | contig 12918 bp, 10 predicted proteins | sample FrelakmetHBP12HB_FD_187147 | JGI IMG/M metagenome (GOLD analysis project Ga0209777, IMG submission 187147) | Freshwater lake sediment microbial communities from the University of Notre Dame, USA, for methane emissions studies -HBP12 HB (SPAdes)... | ecosystem: Environmental > Aquatic >...
AATATACTTCAAGCTTTCTAAAAACTTGATACCAGTTTGATATGAAATCAATTTGGCAGTTTCAGCTTCTAGAATAGCCGCAGTTAAAAGGGTCTGACTTTCCTCGTTATTCCAAGGAGTAATCTGGGTAGTGTCAATTGTAAAATCCGATTTTACTAAAGCTGAATTGGATTCTTTATTAAACACATCCTTAAAGGTTGTTCTATGTTCTTTTGCTTGTTCGAACAAAGCCTTTACTTCGTCTTTTGAAAGTTGTTTCTTAAAGTTCATTTTTTTCTAAATTATTTTTTAATTTTTTTTATACTTAATACTTGTTTGACACGGTTGGCTGAAAAATCTGGTTCAACTTCTTCATCATCAATTTCTAAAGGGTGAATAGGTTTTGCTGGACTTGTCTTTGAGAACATTTCCACTAATTCCTTTTTCATTGCTGCTGTTTCTTGTTTTACCTCGTTTGTTGCCAAAGTCGCGTCATTACTAGTTCCTTCAAGTTTCGTCAGCCTATCTATTACGGTGGCTAATTGTGCTTGTAAATCTTGGACTATGCTTGATACTTCCTCCAAAGACATAACAACAGATTTCTCTGTTTCTACTGTTCCGTCTGCTGGTGGTGTTTTGTCTGGCTCGTTGCCAGTCGCCGTTGTTTTAGTGTTATCTAAAGCGGCGTCATCTTGAAAGTTACTTTCCATTATTAGTTCTTCTTTTTTCATAGGTGAGCTGTTGCCAGATGAAATAACTGGTCCAACCATACCTATTGCTCCGTCTGCTACCCAAGGTGGGGTTTCTAATGGATTTGGAGTTGGTTCTGAGGACAGAGGTTCAACTATTTCTTTAATTTTACCTCCTACAATCTGTATAATCCTACCATCGTCTAAAGAATAGGCCCCATCGGGCAATGCCTTTATTCCCTCGCTGGTCTGAACGGACACAGATACGCCCAAATCGAACTCCCCATCTACAATTAAAAATGTCCCATCTTTTAGCCTTATTTCTCCGCAAAACTTGGAGATTTTAAGTGTTTTCATTACTTTCTCAAAAATGGAGTTCATAAAAAAATATATTATTTTTTATTATATATAATGATTATTGATAAACAAGCATTTTCTTATTCTGCGAATTCGCAGAATAAGAATTATTTATAGAAGTTGATTCCTAATTCCTCAAGTTTTTCTATTTCGTCTGTTGCTCTTTTTAATGAATAAATATCATATTCTAATCCCATTCCTTCAATACTATCTACTATTTCTTCTGCTTGTTCTATTGCTTCCTCTATTGTGTCTGCTGATGCTGTAACTGAACCAACAAAACCACCGTCGTTTTTACAAACAAAAGGTTGTTTTCCTTTCATAGTAAAGTGATTTAGATAAACATTATCTCTATATTCGTCTGGTATATAGAGTGGTAAAAAGTTTGTCTCATTTATTCTTGAAGTCATTAAAAGTTCAACTCCATATTCGTGCTCGTATTCTGGTTCTACAACCATACCAATTGCGGTTTTATATATAATCTCGTCAAAGTTCTTATACATATGTTGCATAAGATAACCCGGTGGTGTTGGAAAACGGCAAGTCGGGTCAATCAAATATCCTTTACCGTCTTTTGTAACTCTTATTTCGTCACTATAATTTCCTTTATAACCAAAAGCCTTAAAAATTGGAGAGAGTTTATCTGTAATGTCTGTTATGACTTTAGGTGCTTTACCTCTTTCAAGCACTCGTCCTATATACCCCTTATTTTTTATTTCAATTCCATAAAGGTTTTTATTTTGCCATAATCCGTTTGAACAAATAAACTCTCCTCCAATTTCTATTCCTCCGTCTAGGTTTTCGTCAATCATAAACTCAAAAGTGTCACCAACAGCGCCTAGTTTCGCTTCTATCATATCTATCCAATGTTCGGTTAAATCATATTTGTTGTTGTGTGTAGTTTCAAATAGTCCTCTGAACTTCGCGTCAATTTTTACCCAATTATTTTCGTGTTTTTGTAAGTAACGGTGTAGGTCTTCTGTCCCATTCACTATTTCGTATTTGGCTACTGGTAGTCCTAAGGATGTAAGTAATTCTTTCGTATAACTGCGGTCTATTTCTAAAATCTCAGCTTTACGTGCTCCATATACTAATTTTCCAATACTTTCTAAATAAACTTGAAGGTCGCCGTGTAATATGTGTGTAAAGATGAATATATCTGTGTCATAAATATAATCAAATATATTATCAACACTTTCAATTCCTTCTATATTTTGTCCTACGTAATAGTCCTCTACTTTGGGATAACCATTATTCCTCCACTCCATAAAATATAAAACTCTACCGAATGTTTTTGATAATCTTTTCGCTAGTTCAACTTGGTATCCGTCATCTACTACCATTACCGTCTTATTTTTAAGTGGGTTTGGTTGTTCAAATCTTTTCATATATTTTCAGTATTTTTTTCGTAAATGCCCCAATTTATTCCTAATTCATCACATATCATTCTTTCTATTTTTAGAGCGAACATATGTTCTGCGTGATAAGGAGCATCTGGTAGTGAGCCAGGGTCTTCTGCTTCTATGTTGTTTAAATCAAATTGTGTTATTTCCATTTCACTTATTCCTCTGTATCTTGTCATCATTTCCTCAATAATTTCGTGTATGATAATGAGTCGTTCATACCACTGGTTATTACAATCTGATACTCTTATTTGTAATGTGTCTAATTCATCATAAAAATAATCTCCAAGAGTATCGTATCTTTGTTTATGAGGTTTAATTGTTTTTATTTTAATTTTCTGTTTCATATTAAGATTTTGTCAAAATTGCTGAAATATGATGGATTATTTCTTTTTAACCGGAGTATATGGTGAAGGATTTTTATCAATTATATGTTTTTTTATTCTGTCGTTAGAAAAATCAACATATTCTTTACACATGTCTATACCTATATATTTTCTATTTAAATCTATACAAGCAATTGGAGTTGTTCCAGTTCCAACAAAATTATCCAATACTATCGAATCTTCAAAACTATATAAATCTACAAAAAATTTAGCAAAATCTGTAGAAAATGTGGCCTTATGAATATCAGTAGATCCATCATTATTTTTAGCTTCTAAAAAATTATAGTATGTTTTAAAATACTTTTGTCCAGTTTTACTAACGCTACTTACAATTTTATTGCATTTAAATTCATCAATAAAATCTTTTTTAACAAAAATATATACGAATTCACATATTCTAGTCAATCTATTTGGATGACCAGAAAGCGGAGTGGCATTTCTTTTTTTCCACGCCACGGTGTCAGCTATCATGAGATTAGTGTCTGAAAAAATTTTAGCTATAGTTTTATACATTAAACTCGGAAAAAATGTGTTGTATGACATATTATAAGCTATAGATCCTTTATCATCTAATATTCTTTCATATTCTTTAAAAACATTCAATGTCCAATTTACATATTCTTCTTCTGATAAATCATCTTCGTAATTTCCACCAGGATATTTATGGTTATCTTTTCTAACACTCGAATTATACGGTGGTGATGTTAAAATTAATTGAATGGATTTATCTTCAATTTCTTTCATTATTTCAATAGTATCTCCTAGATATATTTTATTTATTTCTAACATTTTTAGTGATTATTTTTTTAATTACAAAGATAAAACCCTTTCCATATAACATCTACAAGTATGTTCGCAAAAAGTATTATAAGGTCCGTAAAGTCCTTTCATAGACATTCCAGCTACTTCAGTTCCATTTTGTGTTCTTGGTAGTGCTGTATGTATCCATTCTTTGAGTGTCTTTACTTGTCCATTAAATCCTTGACAGCTTGGACAGGCGTCATCACCTTTCATAACCCATGTAAAGTTTTGATCTAAATCTTCTTTTTTAAAGTCGCTTGATTCTTTAATTTTATATTTAGCAAATTCTTCTTTCTTATCAAGAAGTTTGGATGTGAAGTATGCTTCCATCGAGAAACCAACTACTTTCTTTTGTTTAATATAACCCCATAGTTTATCTGTAACTATTTTATAATCACACCACCATTCTGTTTGTTCTTCTGCTTCTTTTATATACGAGTTTAATAAAATTGCGTCGCCTGTAATTTCGTCTGTGTGGTGTATAGTAAGTTTGCGGTTCATACCAAAAAGTTCCTTCATTTTTCTAACACTCTCTCTTGAAAAGTAAATATAGCCGGGGTTGCCCTCACCATCGGCGTCTGCTCGCGGAATCCAACTTCCACTCTTCATAACAAGACCACTTATAATTCTTTTTTCTTCATTAGATACTGAAAAAACTACTTTATGATTATTTGTGCAATTTAAACAATCTGCTCCGCATTTATGGTCGTTTGAAAAGTAACTGAACATCTGTTCGTTTGCTGGGTCCTCCACTAAACTATTAGCCTCTATATCCTCAGCAAACCATTCTCTAACGGTTAGTGTTTTTGCCACGGTCAATCTTTTACCATCTATATTTCCTATTTCCATAGTTTTATTTTATTTTATAATGTGCTTCTTTGTTGAAGAACATTTACTTTATTTTGTGTTTTGGTTATATCATATTCACTTACGAATACTTGTTTATTATTTATACCTGCTATTATACTATTTATACTATCTGGGTGTAAAGTTGTAGTTGTTTGTATTTGTTGTCCTGTGTTTAAAGCATTTACGGTATTTACCATACCAGGGGCACTCATTGCTGTTGAGTTTAATACTCCTTCGTTTGGGTGAAGTATTGCTGGTATTCCATTTTGGTCGCCATAAGGACTTGTAAAACCTCCTGATGCGAAACTTGGAACTTTACTTGTTCCTGACTTATATGATAATGGTTTTGAAGCTATAATTGCTGCGTCTGCCATACCTAATGCTAATGTTACACCAGCCATAACAAGACCTAATGGCACGGTTGGCATTGTTGTTGCTAATGCCATCGTGGCTGCTAATAATGCGTTTATAACTGCTTGTTCAAATGCGGCTTTCTTTGCTTTTTCTGCTGCTTCTTTCTTTGCTGCTTTTTCCCTTGTTTCTTTATCCTTATCTAATTTTTCCTTTCTTCTTTCATATTCTGCTTCACTGATATATTTATTCTTTAATAATTTATCTAAGTTATTTCCTTCTTTTGTTGATGCCTTATCTATTGCTTCTAATGTCTTATCTAATTCTTTTTGTATATTTTCCATTGCTTGATCAAATAAAGCGTTAATTGCTTTATTAGCGATTTCACCCAGTGCCATTTTTATGTTCTGGGCAATTTCTTTATTCATTTCCTCAAGTTCTTTGGCTTTTTCTTTTCTTACTTTTTCCCTTTCTTCTTCACTTTTTAATAATTCGTCATTTTGATCATTTTCCCATTTGATATAAGCTTCATAATTTGCCTTTATTTCTTTATTTGTTTCGTCATTTATTTTAACTATTTCACCTTCAATTTCTTCTATTTTCGCTAAACGAAGTTTTTGTTCGTCTTCTGTTTCTGGTCCTGTAAAGCTTTTAAGTTTATCTATTTCATTTTGTTTTAATACTACTTTCTTAGCACCAAGATTTTCTATAATTTGAAGTTGTTTATCAAAATCTTCTTTTGTTAAAAGTTCAATTGCGTCTATCTTAGCCTTTTCGTGGTCTATATCATTTTTTGTAATTTCACTATTTATTTTATCAAGTTCGTCCCTTACTTTAAGTGCCCTATCTACTTCTGGATAAGTTTCTTTTTTTTCTTTATCTACTTTTCCTTTTCCTGGAGGTGGTTCTTTACTTCTTCCATATTCTTTATATTGTCTTGTTAAAGTATCTATTCTTATTTTTTCATTTTGGTATTCTTCTTCACTAATTTTACCATTTCTTTTTTTAGTTTCATTTTGTTTTCCTTGCGCTTTTAAATCGTCCAATCTCTTAGCTATTATATCTGCTGAAATAACACCACTTTTTTTCATTAAATCATTTTCTTCGCCTATTATCTTAGCTTCTTTTGATTGATCGTGAATTTTTAATCTTTCTTTTAATTTATTATTTATCTTTTCAAGATTCTTTGCTTCTTCTTTTTGATATTTATCTGTTGATGCTGCTAATGCCTTTATTTGAACTTCATTCTGCGCTATTATATATTTCATAATAGCCCATCCACGTTCTTCCTTACCCATAAAAAGTTGATTCAATGCCTTCAATACATCCCTAACTATTGGAAGAAGTTTTGTTCCTAATTCATCTTCCAATTCTTCAATATCTTTTTTAAGCATTATAATCTGACCCGCTGTTGTTTCTAATCCTGTTGTAGCAAATTTACCATATTTATCCATAAGAATATCTACAGCCTCGCCATTGGCTAATTGTGCTTTTGTTAATTGCTTTAAAGAACCTTCAAATCTTCCTAATCTTCCAACTTGTCCTTCATATGTTTGATTCAATTGCATTAAAATGGTTTGAAGATCCTGACCAGTTACACGTGATAAACCCATAGCAGCTTTTGTCATTCTTTCAGTTTCAGTAATTGTTCTACCAAGTGATAAAGTTAAATTTGTAGCTCCGTTAATTTCTTCCTTTGTGAAGATTGTTGTTTTTCTTAATTTTTCTTTATAAGATGCTAATGAATTATACGCGTCCTTATTCCCATTTAAAGCAAATAATAATCTTTTCTGTGCCCCTTCTTCTTCTGACGCTTTTGATATAGATTCTTTTATAAAATCTATGAATTTCATACCAGCTTGTATAGCAAGATCATAAGCGTTAGTAGCTAAACCAATTGTGGCTGCCATTTTAGTATAGGATATAGAACTTTCGGAAGCTTTTTTACTAGTTTTATTTAATTCTGTGTTAGCCTTTCCAGCTGAAGTGTCTAATGATTTGAGTTGAATTACTAGTTTGTTTATAGCATCAACTGCTTCACTGGTATCTACTTTAACTTTAATTTCTTTTTCAGCCATTTTCAATTATTAGTTTTTCGTCTAAGATTTCAAACGCAACTCTGTTTGCACTTCTTGGTATATTCATTACATTATCAATAGCGTAATCTATTACCATTATATAATATGTTTTGTAATCATACCATCTTTTTATCTTGAACGCTCCGTAGGTTCTCCTTATTTCAATCATATCTCTAAAAGATACTTTCAGTTTTTCTTGCTTTATATATCTTAGTTTAAATAAAAAATCAAAAATCTGTCTCATATTTATATATTATTTTTAAGTGCTATACCAATTACTTCCGTCAGAGTATATCATTTTTACTCCGTTCGCTGTTGTAATTGTTGTTAGTGCTGGGAAAGTCATTTCCGCAAAGATTTCTATATTATTTATGTTGGCATTACCTTTTAGGTCGTGTATGAAAAACACTTTACCATCTACTCTATCCGATGATGATAAAGTTATTGTTCTGCCAGTTCCATTATAGTTGTCCCCAATAACAAATTGTCCTGCGGTCTTAAATGTTTGCGTTGTTTTTATATCATTATCAAAGGTTCCTCCTTTTGTCGCATAAGTATTGTCTGCGTATTGTATTGTGTCGCCAGTTTTTATATCAGTATAATTGTTGGATTCTATTAAAGTTTGTCCTGATTTACTATCTGTATAAGCGTATGCGCCTGTGAGAGTTGCTCCTGTCTTTATATCTACATATGAATAAGTTGTTAGAGTGTCTGCGTCTATGTTGTTTATATATGTTTTACCACTATCTGTCGTTGTAAAACCTGTCGTGTTTATTAAAGTGATGTTGTCGTGTTGTATATCATTATAGTTTGAGTTGATTAGTTGGAAAGAGTTGGCACTTATTCTATTACCTTGTCCATTTATTACGCCTGAACTATTATTTGGAAAATAATTCTTTATATCAACCATACCAGTTGTAAAACCTGAATATCCTGCGTATATTCCTATACCTGTTTGTTTATTATATGTTTCTACTACATTTGTTATATCTCTATAAGTAGTGGTTGAAATTGTATTGCCTGAATTGTCTGCTACGGTGTTGCCACTGGTTGCTGGGTCTAATAAAAAGCCTGCTCCTCCTTCAAAATAAGGACCGTTTATTCCTTTTTGTCCACCTGATGCTCCCTGTCCGGCTGGATAATCAGAGAGTTTAATAAGTTCGCATTTAGCACTCTTATTTGGTGTCCAAGTTATTTTGTTTAATAAATATAAGTTGTTGTCAATTAAAATCTTTGTCCTAAAATCAAGGTTCATTATATCGCTTATATTTAACCAAACGTAATATGTAACGTATTTACTATTAGGGTCAATATAAGTCATTACTTTATTCTTCCAAAATATATTAAAGACATTATTTGCGCTTGGATTTGAAACTAAATAATAATTAGCTAAACCGAAGTTTATATCTAATTGTGATACTGCTGAATAAGGAGAAAATAAAGTTCCTACGTATGGTTGGTATTGATAATTGCCTCCGTATCCGAATGTAACGTCTGTTATTGTTCTTAAAAGCCATTTATCGCTTACAGAACCATGAGTTCCTGAGCCTTGAATATATTTAACAACAAAACCTATATTACCACCTGAAGGCGGATTAAAGGTTCCCATCATTAGTATATTTTGGTCAGTTTCATAAACTACTATACCATCGACCCAAGTTGCTGGTGGAAAATATGGATATGAACCGTCAGCATTTACGTCCATTGCGAATGTAATAGTTGTTCCTGTTGTTGCTGGTATTGTTACGCTTGTAGCTGATTCGGCTACTGAGTTATTATAGTTCCCATATCCCCACACTTTCGATAATGGTTGGCTTGAAGAGGCTGGTAGTTTTAATCTAAAAAGTAATCTAGGCTCATATGTTTCCTCTGGTGGAATGTTTATACTTTCTGGTTGTTTATCTTTATTCCAAAGTTGTGCCATAGTCCAGTTTGTAGTTCCATATTTATTCATCATCGTTGATGCTAAATTGGTTGTAACTATTTTACTATCTGTTTTCAAATAAGGATTATGGACATTTACAGAACCAAATATACGATTATATTTTTTATAGTAATTTGATAAGTTTGTGTCGTTATTATCTTGTTTTGGATTTAACCAAAAGTCCTGATATAAAAGGTCTGGTATAGCCTCTATTGTTTTCTGTTGCGAATTATCAACTTTATCAAAGTTTGCTCCTCTCCACTCTATACAATCTGTTCTGCCTGTAACGTCATAAAACACGTCCCAAGGTTCTATTTTAATTGTTTTTGTGCCTTGAATTGGTTGTGCTACTAGGTTAAAGTAGTTCATTATATCTTTTATATAATCTATTTGGTTGTAGTTTGGTGGAAGTAATCTTTTCATTTCTACTTCCTGTCCGTAATAAAAATATGGTTTTGCGTTGTATTTATTCTTGAAAAAAGTATAACCTGCTTGAACATCAAGCCAAGTCCAGTTCCAAGTCCAGGTTGAAGTATAATCTAATCTATTCCATATACCAGCGACGACAAATATTTTATTACCAGCCCATAAATCTTCTCCTTCAATCGTAACTATAATGTTGTGCGTATTATCTAGAAGCATTCTACGGCTTTTTCTATTCGTCTGTCCTTCAAAGTTCTCAGATATAACGGTCTCGTTTAATAATCTTATTTGTCCGTCATTATATAAAACATATAATCTTACTCCAACATAAACTTGATTTACTTGACCTGGGTCAAATATAGTGTTAGATTGGTCGTTTAAACTCTCCCAATATATATTATAACCAAGATCAACTGATACGTCGTAATTTCCGCTTGTCATAACTTGCCAATAAGGCTTTGTGCAACAAGGGGTTTGTGCGTTAGGCCAAGTGCAATCTCCATTTACGCAAGTCGTAAAATCTAAAACTGCTTCGTCATTTACAAAATAATCTATTCCAATAGGAGTTGTTCCTCCTGTTGCCGACCAAGGTATAGTTTTCCAAGTCCAACTTGCTCCATAATCTCCACAGAAACTATTTAGAGTATGTCCTGAAAAGTTGTAAGGATTTGGAAAATGTGTTGATACTCCGTTATAACCAGAAAAATCTGTTTTAAGTCCAACATTAAACTCTTGGTCTGCTGTGCCATCTACATTTCTTGAAAAGTCTATATTTGTGTTGTCAAAAGTATATGGAATGACAAGAGATTTAAAATATGAACTATTTATGAACTCGCTTTCATAGTTATATGTTGTTCTGCTCCATATCTTATCCCATAATTCCTTTCCGTATATACATTGGCGAAAGTTTTGAACAAGTGCTCTATCTGTAACGGTTAAATTGATACTATTTGGTCCTTCTAAATCTATTAAACCATAATATACTCCTCTTGAATTGTTGTAAAAATTTGGAAAAGTAGTGCCATCCCACTGAATAGTTGGTGAAGTATTGTTGTTTGATAGGTCTATATTATTCCAATTGAAGGTATGGTTATATTCTGAAAAGTCTATATCATATAAAGCGTTGTCGTTTGTGGGGTCTAATTCATTACCAATTATCTTATGGTCTCCAAGTTCGTCTCCAAAACTCCTCAATTCTGTTGTAAAATGTCCTATATAAGTTATATTTCCATTATTATTATCTATTTCTGTTAGCACAAATTGCCCATAAATGAATGGTAATCCGTCAAAATCTATGTGCGCTGGTATGTTTTTATTTATGAATATGGTTGAACCTGTGTCTGGTAAGTAGAAATGTTCGTCAAAAAGTCCGTTGAATATATTGTTATTGTTTCCACTGCCTGCTAATGACATATCGTAGCTGAATGTTCCACCTTTGGTGCTTATATCTGTCATCACTTGATAAACCATTTGTAATGAACTATCGTCTAAAAGGTCTAATCGTTCGCTAGTATTTGTAAAGACTAATTCTAAATGTTTCATATAAGTTATTGATTTTTAATACGATTGTTCTATTCTTTGATTACTTGGTCTTAAAGTGCAAGTATAGTTTATTGCTAAGTCATTTACCATTTGTAAATATTGAACATCATTATCAACACAAATATAAGGAACTGTATAAGGCACGTTATTTACTTTCTGTAAAACAAATATAGTTGGTGATTGGAACATTCCCATTATACTTTGTGATTGTGATTGGTCGTTTAATAGTGATGTTGTTAGTGTGTATTCCTCTACTACTTGTATATTATTTACAAGTTCGCCTGCTTGTTGGAAGTTGTAGTTTGGAAATAAACTTTTCTTATATGTATCTCTCTGTATCTTATTCTTCACAACATTTCCTTTATCCCATACCATACCGTCATATCCTCCGTGTTTATTTAACCAGAAAACTTGATAATTTGGATATCGGCAATCTCTAGTGACGTTATAGATAATAAAATCAGTTTTATTTAATTTAGTTGAATTATAGTATAAACTGATTCTGCAATAGTTCCAACCATTAGGTGCTGCTATTCTTTGGTTTATTGTTGATGGTCCAATAGGAATATAATACATACCAATCTGGTTTATGTTTATTGTTTCTATTACGGTTGTTCCTGTGGCTGGTGCTGGCGGTGGAATAAAAGCATCTACATCTGGATTACCTTTTGTTAAAGATTGTTCTAAGATTTCAACGCCACTCTCCATATACTCAGGTCCTTTTGCTATTTGTGAATTACCAACGTCAAATAAGTATTGTATTTTATTGATAGTAGTTCCTGCTATAAAATATAAATTGTAATAATCATTATTTCCGAGATATACTTGGCTTATGTCTGATAAAAAGCCGCCTGTTGCTCCTGTGTTTATAACCCACTGAAGGTTGCCATCGGTCATCGCTTGATAGTCTATAAATTGCTGACAACCATTATAGAAATAAACGCTTGGTGTCATATAACCAAAATGATTTGTTGGAGGTGAGCCATAACTTTCATATATCATCATAAAGAAATCTTTTAATGAGTTTGGGCAAGCGGTAACTTCTGTTGAAGATAAGTTTAAGTCGTATGTTTGGTTTGAAGGCGAGAGATAGTTTTTATATAATGAAGTTGGATTTACATATACTACTCCACTTGAATTAGGATAAAACTTTTGAGAACCTATTTTTATACCTTTACAAAAAAACTCTATGTAAATAGTATAATTTGGTTGCGTGTAACTTGTGCCTGTAAGTATATAACTACATATATTTGTGTCATATGCACGAGAAAATTGAGATGGTTTGTAATTACATATTATTGCCATTTTATTTTATTATTTTTTTGCTTCCTCGTCCATTATATCTTCTATAATCGCTTTCTCTAAATCATCGTAAAACTCTTTTGATTTAGTTGCCACTAGGACTTGGTCTGTTGGTTCGTTCCATTTTCTAGGTGCTATATTATATGTTCCGTATGCTGTATAATCTCCATAAGCAACCCACATAAACTCTAAATTATTATTATCAACTATATAATCTACTGAGCGGTGTAATTTACCACTCTTATAGGCTCTACGTCCTTGTGGATAAGCGGCCGAATCTTTAATGTAATACTTCATCTCGTCTCTAATCTTTGCTCCCCAGTGGTTTAATGTGTCCTCAAGATGTTTTGGCATTATCTATTATTTTTTTTATTTTATTATCAAGTTCGTCTAAAACAAGATAATTGAAAAAATCCTTTAATGGTAGATTATAAACTTCTTTTATTTTTAATATATCATCTTTCGCAAATCTTTTTACGGTTAAATGCCATCCGTAGCCTCGCCATATTCGTTCGTGTTGCTTCTCTTTTCTTTCTGGTTTATCTTTCTCTGTTGATTTAACAAAAAGATTTTCAAATTGACCAATAATTTCATTCCTAGATAAAAAAAAACCTTATTGAGTGCTAAGAATATATTTACGTCCATGTTTAATAGTTCGTCTGCTATATCATTTACTCTTTCGGCATTAAAAGTTTCTCCTTCTGGGCGAAAGTAAATGGCTATAAATCTTGGGCTTATATCAACTCCACTGGCGAGCGTTTCGTTCATTACGCACCACTGCTCGGTTGTTGTTTTTGATATATCTGTGTCCCAATACCACCATTTTCCATTATA
>Ga0209777_10006696_pt1 | contig 12917 bp, 13 predicted proteins | sample FrelakmetHBP12HB_FD_187147 | JGI IMG/M metagenome (GOLD analysis project Ga0209777, IMG submission 187147) | Freshwater lake sediment microbial communities from the University of Notre Dame, USA, for methane emissions studies -HBP12 HB (SPAdes)... | ecosystem: Environmental > Aquatic >...
CCAGCCTTTATGTACCGGCCTCGGCTGAGACGTGATTCAAGGCCATTGACACAAACGTGTAAGAGCTCGAAATGAGGACGAATTATTTAAGACCCCCCCTTTTTGTCGCAACCACTTGGAAAGAACCAACTCGGGAGGATTTTATCGGAAAGGAAACTTTATGTCAAGGTATCATCCTTCCGAATCCTTCCGAAGAATCTCCCCTATTCCTCCTCTTTATAGAGAAGCGGCTTGTTTCTGCTCTCGTTTCATTTTGTGGGAGCATTCAGTGCCCGTCCCTATGGGAGGGCCAATTCCAGAAAGGAGGCAAAATAATGGCTGCAGGGTCGATTCCACGTCCAGGCAAAAATTATGGGCCTTGTGCTAAGGCCTGCGATCATATTGACTGCAAAGAGTCACGAGAGATGGCTTCTGCAGAGTGTCCAATTTGTGGCAAGACCATTGGCTATGAGGTTGATTTTTACTTTGACGATGGCAATGATGGAAAGCCTACACATGCCTTGTGCTTGGAGGCAAAGATAGAGAAAGAGAGGGGTTGAGTGTTCACTGGTCAGTTATTTGGATCAAAAAGAGGGTCCCCCCATTTATAGGGGAACGTCAATAGGTACCCTTGTTACCAAATTTGTGAGGAGGGCAATCAAATGAACTGTATTCACGGTGCCAAAAAGGGAACGATTTCTAATTTAGGGAAGGGACTCGACGAAAATGGGAAGTATGAACTGCAATCATTCGAGTGCAGAAAATGCGGTGTAATTGTAGAACGTAAGATTTATCCCGCTGTATTAGCGGATGTTTTTTCAATTCCAAAGGATAAAAATAGAGGCGAGAAAAATTAAGCAATTGGCCCTTGTCTCTAATTTGCGGGGAGGTGAAAGCGTGAGAAGAATGAGGAAAACTTATTGTCCTGGAAACTTCCGCATCGAGCCATGGGATAGCAGGTTTTACGCCCTATTCCAAGGGGATGATCTAATTTGCGTTACAGCCTACAAAACAGGGGCTGTGAATGTCATGGACCTGCTTTATAGCCTTCAGATTTCATTGGAGAGGCTTAAAACCCAATGGGCGGTGAAACCGTGATCGTACTCAGCCATAAGAGGGAGGTGAATCGGATGAAAGTGAGAATTGGTAAAAAGATGGGATCCAAGCAATGCGTAGGCTGCCTTAAGCATTTCCCCAGCAAACGACTTTGGACGCTCCCTTACGCCGGGAGTCGGTGCACCGAGTGTTCCCTGCGCTTCCTAAATTTCTATAAGGAGTATGCCACTCGGGGCATATTAAACATCCTTAATCGGGAATTCAAGGTCACCAAAGAAACAGCGGTTACCAAGAAAACAGCAGTCGAAGAGTCTTCCAAGTGTTCATGTTGCGGATAGAATGAAGCGGGCGTTTCACCCCTTCCCTTTAAAAACTAAACAATCCCTTCAGATCGAGAGGACTACAAAATGTTGGCATCAAGCATTCCATGATCATGCAGAGGGTGTCAACGTGGGCTCCTGAGTGAAGTACACCTACAACTCTTCATTCCGAGTCTGCTCTGAAAGATAACAAATACTGTTTGAAATGTGCAATAGGAAAGGCAGAGCCATCATGACCCTGCCTTCTAAGGGAAAATCAGCCTTCATTTCAATCATTCAATGACCACTTTCATGCTGCGGCCTTTCTCTTTCCCTATTTGATCAAACATCGCTCCCAAATTAGGAGGGGGCGGAACGATTTGTTCTTCTGGTTTGCGGTTTAAGGATATTGCATCTGTCGGACAGCTTGGTTTACACAATCCACATCCCATACAAAAAGCCGGATTGATTTTTGCAACGCTATTTTCCATCGAAATAGCCCCGAATTGGCATCTCTTAATACATTCTTCACAACCCGTACAAAGATCTTCCCCTATTTTTGCAAGATAATCGGAACGGCCCACTTGACTGTGCAATTTTAGATTTTTTACCGCACTCAATACACCACAGGAACAGGAACAGCAATTGCAAATAAACCATGGCCCAGAGGCAGTATTTTGAGAGGTATGCACCAATCCCTCTTCTTCTGCTTGTTTTAAAATCTCAAGAGCTTCTCCCTTGCTAATTTTTTTGGCTGGCCAGCCATTCTCAAGATAATATTCAGCCCAAGGTGATAGAGCCAGGCAATTCTGGATAGTGTGCCCACATCCTTTACCAACCATGTTTTGTTTCGTTCGGCAAATACAATCCGTCACCGCAATTGTTTCGGCCTGGTCAATAATATCCGCGACTTTCTCATACGATAAAACAGCCAACTCTGTCGGTATGCTTTTCTCGACCGGGATGACCCTGAAATAGGGTGTTTTGCTGCCCAAAACCTCAATCCCAAGACCTTCCATTCTATATTTTTCATGAAGGTCGATGAGCTCTCTGTCTAACCGGGCTATTTGGAATTCATACATCCCAACAAGATATGGTTCTAAATTGAATAGGTCCTTATTCTCTTTCCTCTTGCGCATGATTAGCCCTTTTCTGGCCATGCCATCCAATTTTTCAGCCATGCCCTTGGTCTCATAACCAAGTTTAAAGGCTATTTCCTCCGGGGTTTCTGGCTTAGGAGTCAAAGTCAGAGCAATTTTGGCTTCTTCTTCCTCAAACAATTTTTTCAGCAGAGAAATTTCTACCCCACTCTTGGTTGCCGGGTACCCCATCGGATGCTGGTGTAAATGCTCCTGCAATTTTCTATAAACGTCTTCTGCCATGACCTTTTCCTCCTTTCTGTTTCGATGAAATAAAAAAGGCTCCAGAGGACCACTAATCCTCCCAGACCCTTCACACGGGCACCTTCTGGAAATTCATTTTCATCACATCCTCCAGAAGATTAGAGGTTAGGTTGTTAAGTTAATTGGCTACAAGAGAGAAAAAACTATCAAAAAAATACTCTTAACCTCACGGTTAGTCAAGAGGAAAATTGTCTTTGGAAATGGGCTCGGTTCTCAAGCCCAAATTGAAGATTTGCATTTGGAATCTTGCATTCCGAAGGAAAATCCCAAAAACAACATTCCAGGAAGTACTCTACACCTTCGGGAATAACCTATCAATCGTTGGTTTAGGAATAAGGCAGCCTATTTGGGGTCCGCCTGAGGTTTCCTTTCTTGCCACCATACGTGCCAAACAAACGCTTATGAAATGATAAGCATATCATAGGAATAGCACCCTTCCTTGCAAAGTTTTTTGTCGATGCATAGCCTCTTTTCCCTGACCTCTTAACTTCTCACACCAGTCCCCCCCCATCTCTCCCTTTATAGAGGGGTTAATTTTCTACGTCCTTCGTTACCTTTTGTGAGGAGATTTCTATGAAATCCATTTGTGCATGGTGCTTTCCCAATCTCCGGCAAGGGGAAGGAATGGAGCAGATTACCCATGGCATCTGCCCTCGGCATATGGACCAAATTCAGCGGGAAACCATTGCTTATTGGAGAAAGGAGGGAAAAGAGATCAAAGAGGAATTTAAAAGTGGAAAGGGGACCAAGAACACCATCAGTAATTAGGAGCACACTTTAAGGAGGAAAAACATGGAATTGACACAATCAATTGACCCGAGAGAAGCGAAGCTGAACGAGATCATCGAAAGAGGCAAGGCCAGTCTGACAACGTCCCTTGAGGAAATTCAGCGGGAATTCGCCAACAGGCACGACATGATGGTCAGACCTACCGCTCTTGATTTTGCAGTGGAAGAGAAAGCGATCAGGCCTGTCATTCGTGACGATAGCTATCGCCTCACCACCCATTCCCAGAACCAAGTCCTCCAGAGGGCAGGCATTCCATCCCAGTTTGCAACCCGGCTGATGGATTTGGGAGAGAGTGAACTTTTACGGCAAAACCTGAAGAGGCTCACAGATCGCACACAGGGAGACGGCATTCAAATCAGGCGAGTCGGCGAAACGATCAAGGGCTGGCTATCCCCCGCCTACAGGCGGATGGATGCCGCCCCAGTGATGGAAGCCTATTTAAAGCGGAGTCTAGATCGAGGCTTCGTCCCGTACCGAGGCATGAACACCGAGTACCGGTATCAGATCTCCATGATTCAGCCCAGAGTCTGGGAGCCCATGGACGGTGAATTCGTAATCTTCGGGACAAGCCTAACAACTGGCGACTACGGGAACCAGGGACTTGAGATCGACCTGCTCATGCTCAGGGTAGTCTGTCTTAACCTAGCTGTTGGCTATGACCTCTTCCGCAAGATCCACCTTGGCTCAAGATTCCAGATGGGAGACGGCGATGAAATAGTCCCGATCAGTCAAAAGACGATGAATCTGGACGTCGACACCATCTCTTCCGCTGTAGCCGATGTTGTAGACGCCAGCGGGAATCACATCAGTCTTCTTGAAGAGAAGATCCAGCGAGCCAACGAAAAAGAGATCAAAGACCCCAAGTCAATCTATGATCTCCTTCGAAAAAGAGGAATCCGGAAGGAGATCGTAGAACAGGTCAAGTCCGCCTATGCCCTCCCGCAAGAAGTCGAGATTCTGCCGAAGGGGAATAGCGTTTGGAGGCTCACTAATGCCATCAGTCTCGTGGCAAACGGCGTGGTAAAGGCAGACGAGAAGCTCGATCTTGAGAGGGAAGCGATGCTCCTGCTGATGAATTAATGGGGAAACGCCCAATCGACCATGACACCCAAACAGCTTGAGAAAAAGGTCAGACAGCTCACCTTCCGGAGAAGGCTCATCGACACCGTGGAAGCACTGGAGGAGGCCATCAAGGCATTTATGGCCGTCCAGGGAAGGAATGAGATCCAGTCGGGAACCTTTATTGTCAGGCTCAGGGAAGGCATTTTGGACATCTCGATCAAGCCGGTCATTGACCCAAACCAACTCAAATTAGAGTTAGAAAACCAAAACAAGGAGGAAACAAATGAACAGACCACTATTGGAAAAACCATTCGAATCTATCCATGTCAAACAAAGACAGGGGAGTTTCGGCAACACCCTGGATTATGTCGAAGGTCATGCAGTCGTCGCCAGGCTGAATGAAGCCTTCGAAGCCAACTGGACCTTCGAGCTTACCGACCACTGGATTCTCAAAGAGACCGATGAAGTGCTGGTCCTTGGCAAGCTTACCGCCGAGGGGATCACCAAAATGGCCTTCGGCTCCATGCAGATTTCAAAGAATGAGGATACCAAAGCCATCATCAGCCTGGGAGACGACCTCAAGGCAGCCTCTACCGACGCCCTGAAGAAGGCAGCTTCCCTCCTCGGGGTAGGTCTCTACCTCTATTCCAACCCTAAGGATAAGGCAGGCGAGAAGCCTCCCAAGGACCAAAACAAAGGAGGAAACGGCGAGAAAAAGGACGGAGTGAATAAACCTGGGAATGGGGGCAACGGTGGAACCCGTCTTACCCACAAACAGCTCTCTGCCATCTTCGCCATCGGCAAGTTCAAGGGGTTCAAGAACAAGGACCTCAAGGAGAAAGCCCTGACCATGTTCAACAAAAACCTGGATTTTCTGACCAAAGCGGAAGCTTCCACCTTCATCAAGATACTTCAATCAAACGAGAATTAACAATCCGGAGGCCTAAGAAATGACCAAGCCAGAAGACTTTGACAGATACTTGCACATATCGAACTCCCAGCTAAAGACCTTCCTGACCTGCCCACAGAAGTATTATTTCCAGTACGTCAGGGGGCTGCCCTGGGAGTTCATCCCGGATTATTTTCCCTTTGGCCGGTCCATCCATTTTGCCGTCAAGGTCTTCTATCGATCCCTGAAGGATACCGGCAAAAGAATCTCTCAGGATGATTTAATAGGCCATTTCACCGAATCCTGGGACCAGGAGAGCCAGGGGAACATCCGGTATCAGAAGGGACAGGGGAAAGATTCTCTGAAGGATAAAGGCAGCCAGATGCTGGTAGTCTTCTATGAGAAGGTTGCCCCCCGGAAGATTCTCGAAGTGGAATACCCCTTCAGCGTCGATCTGATTCAAAAGAAGACCGGTGAAATCCTTCCCTGCAAACTATCCGGCGTATTCGACCTCATCGAGTCGGATGAAGCGGGCACCGTTATCGTCGGCGAATTGAAAACCGGGTCCAAGAGGTTTACCGAAGCACAGCTGGACCTGGATCTCCAGGGCACTCTCTACTCCTATGCTTTGAACCGGATTGGCTTTTCCACTAATGGGGGGAATACCCTGGTTAGGTATGACCTCCTTCTCAAACAGAAGAAGCCCGCCATGGAGCCCTACTATGCCATCAAGGGAAAGGTTCACTATCAGTGGGCATTCCAGCTCATAAGGAAGGTCCTAAAGGCCATAGAGTTAGGAATCTTCTTCCCAACCCCAGGCTGGCAATGCAAGGATTGCCCCTTCGGAAGTGCCTGCCGGAAAGAACAATAGCCAACACATCTCAGCAGGAGAAACCATGTCGATCATCTTCGAGCTCTACAAGACCACGGGCAAGAAGGTCTGCCCGCCCTTCCACGTCAGGAAGGGAAACTGCCCGCTGATCGTCCGGACAACCAGCGAGGATTTATTAACCGCCAACGTGTTCGGCATCCTGAAGAACCTGGACCCGAAAGTATGGCTCCGAAAGCTATTGGGAGAGGCGATCAAGGGAAAGGACTTCAGCCGCCATTCCTTTGAGAACCTCTCCTTTGAATTCTGGAAGAAGTACAGACCACCGATCAACAGGGAAAAGAAGGAAGGGATCTCGGAAGTCGATGTCACCCTCACATATAATGATGGCGTCATTTTTATCGAAGCGAAATACCTCGCACCAATCAGCCAAAAGACCACCCATGACGCCGACCGAAACCAAATAATCCGCTATCTGGACCTGGCAAGCTACCATCACTTGAACTATCCAGGCGGCGTTAGAGAGTTTTACCTGATCCTCATCACGGATACGGAGGAATCCCCCTGGATTTTGACTCATTACCGCCTTTCCAAGAATCTTATCGATGATCTTACCGGCCCAGGCCTTTTCGGAATCCGCAAGGATATCAATGAAATTCTGACCAAGGGCATCGGTTGGATTTCCTGGAACCAATTGAAGGAAATATTGAAAAAGGTAAGGGAAGAATTCCGTACCCAGGCGGAAAGAAAGTTTCTGGACGACCTCATACTCTACCTGAGCTACAAGCTCCGGGAGGCCGAGAGGATCAGGAATGAGAGGAAGCAGCTGAGCCTATTTTAGGAGGGATCGTCTATGAATCTCAAATCTCCAAGCCTTCTTGACTTCTTGATCCCGGTTTAGTATAGTCACGCCATAAACTGCCAGTCTTCAGTAGTTTTATGTCCATCAACCCATAACCTTCGCCACTTTCGGTAACAGGGAGCTTGGATGGTAGGGCAATTTGATGAACCCCATTTCTGATGAAGAGATGGGGTTTTTTTGTTTTGAATGAAACCTAAGAAATCATACAGCCAAGCCGCCAGAGTCCAAGGAATCTTAAGAACCCTTTGGACTAGGAATGGTATTACCATAGGCGAATTGTCCGAAGAGTTTGGAGTCAATAGGAGAACCATTTATAGAGATCTCAGGGCCTTGGAGGATTCAGGCTACCCGCTCCTCTCAGAAGTGGCTGATGGAGCAGCCCTTTGGAGCCTCGAACCCTCCTTTAAGCATGTCCCTCCCATTACTTTCAATCTAAACGAGCTCATTGCCTTATATTCCAGCCGAAACCTATTCAAGGCTCATGGGCTACCATTGAATTCCGATCTGGAAAGCGCCCTGAAAAAGATAGCGTCAGCTCTCCCCGCCAAGAACATAGCCAAACTAGAGAGAATGGAGGGGATGTTTCTTCCACTGGCAAAGGGTGGAAGGAGGCCAAGCATTGACAAGAACCTCTTCGAGGTTATCCAGCTCGCTCTTCTCTACCAAAATCCCGTTACCCTGGAATATAGGCCCAGGAGGGGGAATCAATCCTTCCAATGTGAAGTCCATCCGTACTCACTGGTTCATCATCGAGGGGATCTTTATCTGCTTTGTTATGTCCCAAAATGGAACGGGATACGGTACCTTGCCCTGGAGGGAATCAAGAAGGCGGATAGATCAAAGGAAAGGTTTGAGACCCGGGAGGATTTTTCGGTTTCAGACTTTCTCGATGTCCCGTTTGGGATTTTCCATGGAGAACCCATTTCAGTCAAGATCCTTTTCGATAAGGAGTTAGCGGATTACATCAGGGGCCGGACCTGGCATCCGACGCAAAAAGTCAAAGCAACTGAGGATGGGAAGATACTCCTCTCCATGACTGCCAGCGGGAAGGAAGAGATTAAGGCCTGGATACTGGGGCTTGGGCCGAAGGCCACGGTGATTTCACCCCAGTCCTTACGAGAAGAGATCAAAGCGGACCTCTCGAAAGCATTGGAACAATATTCTTTTTGACTTTTCCCTTTGAATTTACTATCTTATTATTCAAAATTCCTTTGGTTGCAAGGCAGTCCGAAGGAGGACCATATGGAACAGAAAGAGTTATTGATAAACAGTGTTTCGATGGTCACGGTTCATGACAGCACCAATATCCCAACCGTTTTATTCTATCCCCCCAAAGGAGATGTGCTAATTGGCTCTGAGGCGTTGGTAGCAAGCAGAGGCAACAGACGCCATCTCAATGCTGATTTTAAGATTGATCTGGGAAGGGTCGATCCCAAGGCTCCAAAGGAAAAATTCCCAACAGCTTCCGGGAAAATGAAGTCAGCGAATGTTTTGACTTTTGATTTCCTCTCCCGAGTTATTTCTTTTGTTAACGAGTGGTTGGAAGCTAACAATGTAGAGAAAGCTCCATACGTCCTTCTGGCTGAACCCCTGGCATTGGAGGGGGATTTAGCTCCTCCTGCTTGGCTGTCCAATTACCGGGGAAGCCTTGTGCGCATATTATTCGGGAAGTTTGACACGATAGATTTTTTGCCGGAACCCTTTGCGGTGTTCCAGTACTACCGGTACGGGCAAAAGCACCCAATAGTCTCTGAGCGCGGAAAACAATACGCTCTTGTTATAGACTTTGGGGGAGGAACTTTCGACGTTTGCATTATTGAAACCACCAAAGAGGGTGACATAAGCCGCACAGGAAGAAATTCAAGGCCTTTGGCTGCATCCTCTGTTCCCGTAGGGGGCTTCTTCCTTAATAAAATGATCGCCGAGGAGTTGTTTCGAAGTAATCTGGGAAAGGAAACCAAGTCAAAAGTCAACAAGGGATTGGATTCCTATAAGAGATGGCGAGACGATTTGCAAGACATTGCCACTCTGGCACCAGAGTATCGCAATTTCATAAATAACTTCCATGAAGCCATTTACTCAATTGAAGAACCAAAAGTGAACCTGTGCCGCAGCATCTCTAATTGGAAATTGGACCAACCGATAAATACAAGTATACGCCTTCAGATACCTGAGGACCCGTTTTCCACGACCAGCCAGCTCAAGACAGTTCATTTCTCCGGTGCCGATTTGCGCACCATCTTTATTAACAAAATATGGGAACAGCGATTGAGGCCTGTGATTAAAAACACCATTCAACGTGGCAGAGAAGAACTTAAAGGCGCATCAATTACAGTAGTTCTCTTGTCCGGCGGGTCTGCCAACTTGGGGTGGCTTAAGGAATTACTCCAACGAGATTTTGATGTTCTAAATGACGTTGAAATCCTCCATTTACATGACTACCAAGAGGTTGTCGCAAAAGGGTTGGCAATTGAGTGCGCTCGGAGATTTCATATGCAAGAAGGGGATTTCTCGTCAGTGACGTACAACAGGCTTTGCCTGGTATTGAATTCGGATAATACAGGTGACGAGGTCAAGACCTTTACACCCAAGACACACGGGGTTCCAGACGTTAAGCAGCCCGCTGTACTGTTACCGTCCGCTAGCGTTTTACACCGATTCTTGGAGATACCGATTACGTGGCAAGTTAAACTTGACCGTCCACCTCATCAGCGATTGGATTATTATTTCTTGAAATCAAATTTAAATCCGGACATAACCGAAGATCTGCAAAATGTCAAAGACCATGCAGTATATACTCCCCGCAACTGCCGATTTGATCCATCCATGCTGGTGCAGCTCACGATTAGCCAAGATGGTACCGCCAGACCCAAATTTATATATAGGCGAGGGCGCACTGAAGAAGAAAGCGTGGCGGTCGAGGGAGGAACTTTTGCTTTGGATATGACATGTATCCAACCCGAAACAACACCCTGTACCGCTTTTATTGGTCTTGATTTCGGAACAAGTAATTCCGCGGTCTCCTATGTTGATCAAACCTCAATGAGTACTTTTAGGCATCGCTCCGCCGACAAATATTGGATTAATTTGAATGACCTCTCGGCAAGCCTTCCTTATCCTCTCGCCGAGTCCCTTTGTTCATACATCGTCCAAACGGACCAGTCAAAGTTGGTAAGGCAGGGGTTTCTTTTCCTCGAAGATGCTCTAACTCTTGCCGCCTATATCACGTATTTGGACTACTGCAAAGGGAAAGGGAGGGCGGAGACAAAATTATTTAAGAATCTTACTCAACGGTCAGGGGGGCCTCTGTGGGCTTTTTTCCAAGATTGTTCCAAGTTATTGAAGGAAAAAGCAACATTTTCTTCTAAATATAGGGAACTCTTAAGTTCCGAATACTTCGGTATAATTAATGATGCGGTGAATAAGCTGGCGTCTTATAAACATGACAAAATTAATGAAATTAAAATAGATATTTTGACGCCTGTCCGCATAATAGCCAATATTAGCCAAAGAGTATTCTCTGACTATGTTTTTGGTTTTTTCGAGCAAGTTAAAAAGCGAAAGTTTGGAAAGGAACATTCGGGGCGATTCCGACACGCACACGGAAGACCTCCATTTACTAACGTCTCAGAATATACCGGATTCCAGGATTTTTCAGAGGATGAACTTTATATTTTGGATTCGACCGAAGGTGTTGCTCTTTCATTTACCCCTCTGATGTTTCGAGATAGCTGCATAACCCATCCTGACGTTGAAGCGGGACACCTTTATTTGTTTGATAAAGCAGAAAAGGAACATGGCAAATTCTCCTTTAAAGCTGTTGGATTTTCGTGTGCTTGTGAGGTTTCTTTAGTCAATGAATACAGTCCTTTGGCGGAACAATTGTGTAAATGGAAAGATATGGACCCGAAAATAGAGCCATTAGAGCTTGGGAGAGATTCGATTAAGGATATTCCTGAAACCTAAGGAAGATGAGACCGTTTTGCATCCCTCGCATCTAGCCACCTAAAGAGGAGATATGCATAGTAGCAATTTCGGCTATGGTGCAGTGATTGTTCCACACTGGCAAAGAACTTTCCGCTATTAACGTTTGGTGCGATGCAGATGGCTGGAGTGGCGTATTGCTGCATCTTACACTAGTGCTACGGAAAAAGGAGGGTCACCATGCCACTGGATGTTGTGTGGGGGCGTGTCAACAACCGATTGGCCGCTGAAGCATTGATCTTAGTCCTTAAGCGAATGGGCATCGATGGCACACTGTACTTGGGATACCCTGTACTCGCACAGGCAGATTCAACGACCACTGTTGAAGCTCTACTCGTCTCAAAGCACCCAGGCCTGGTCGCTTTTAACTTCCCACCCCCCGGTGCCAACCTCGAAGACCTCAAGCGCGATCAAGATAGTCTCGCCTATGCCGTTGAGGGTAACCTCGCGAAACACGAAAATCTGAGACGCGGCAGACGCGTCGGAGTTATTGTCAACACTGTTTCCTTCTTCGCAACGGAAAACGGGCTGCCTCAACATACAGAAGATAAGTATCTCTTTGCTTACCCTGGCAATATCGATACCTGTCTACAGCAATGTGAAGAAGTACCAGAACATTTCTTCAGGCCTCTGTGCGCAGCAATTCAGCGTGTGACTAACATTAAACCTGTCAAGCGGCGGGCTAATGTCCAGAAGACCGAATCTCGTGGCGCCGTGCTGAAGAAAATCGAGAAGAAAATAGCCAATCTTGACGAATGGCAACGTAAGGCGGCCATTGAAACTCCAGAGGGGCCCCAGCGAGTGAGGGGACTGGCCGGATCAGGCAAGACGGTTGTACTTGCCCTAAAAGCAGCTTACCTCCACCATCAGCACCCAGAATGGGATGTTGCCGTTACGTTTCACACACGGTCCCTTTCACAACAATTCAGGGACCTGGTTGAACGATTCATGCTAGAGCATTCAGGGGATAGACCTGATTGGGATAAACTACGCATCCTTCATTCTTGGGGCACTTCTTGGAATCCTGGGGTTTACTCTGTAATCGCGGCTGCTTTGAACATTCCACCACTTGACTTTGGTGCGGCACGTGCGAAGTACGGCCGCAGCAATGCGTTCGCGGGAATATGCAGTGAACTCCTCGTGTATGCTGACAAAACCCCTCCAGAACTTTTCGATGCCGTACTGATCGATGAGGCCCAAGATCTACCAAAGGAATTCCTGCGGCTCGTCCACTCGGCAACAAGGACGCCAAAGAGAATCATCTGGGCATACGACGAATTGCAGAATCTCAGCAACACAGATATGGTGCCTGTCGAGGAATTGTTCCGGGGAAAAGTGTCGATCGTTAACGCTCCTAACGCTGCGCAGCAGGACATTATTCTTCCCGTTTGTTATCGCAACACACCGTGGGCACTGACGCTCGCCCACGCCCTAGGGTTTGGTCTATACCGCCAGGCTGGATTGGTACAGCTCTTCGACGAGCTGGACCTTTGGCAGGATATTGGTTATCGTGTTGAAGCCGGAATACTCCGATTCGGATCAGAAGTGACTTTGAGAAGGCGTGAAGATTCCTATCCGGACTTCTTCAATGCTCTGCTTAAGCGTGATGATGCGGTCGTCGCACAACGCCTTGACTCTAAGACCGACCAGTACGAGCACATTGCCGCCCAAATTGAGAAGAACATTACTGAAGAGGAACTCGACCCAGACGATATCATGATTATCTTGCCGGATGCCGTTGGCGCACGCTCTGAATACCATGAGA
>Ga0209777_10006697_pt1 | contig 12917 bp, 9 predicted proteins | sample FrelakmetHBP12HB_FD_187147 | JGI IMG/M metagenome (GOLD analysis project Ga0209777, IMG submission 187147) | Freshwater lake sediment microbial communities from the University of Notre Dame, USA, for methane emissions studies -HBP12 HB (SPAdes)... | ecosystem: Environmental > Aquatic >...
CGACTTTCTGCAACACCCAGCTCTCCAACGGGAGAACGAGCTTGACGATGGGTTCCATGCAAATATTCTACAACTTGGAGCACTATTGTCAAACTGTGCCGGCAGTTATGCTAAACTAAATGACGTTCTGTTCAGTGAGAGATTTAACTCCCTTCTAATAAGGCATCCTCTTCACTTTCTCGAAATGCTACTTAGTCTATTGTCCCTTTGCATCTGACGAAACGACAGTAGATGTCGCCACATCTGGTATATTTGTGCTATAATGTCTTGGACTTTCCCAAGCGAGCATATACCAATCTGCAGAGGTGCTATGGAACCCGGTCAAAGCCTTGCCCGTTCAGTTCGTCTGACCCAAATACAACATCTTTTGTACAAGAATCCTGAGGGCCTCACCACCAGGGAATTGGCCCAACTATGTGGCGTGTGTGTTCGTACTATCCAACGAGACCTGCTTGACCTACAAAGTGAACTGGGAGTGCCGATTACTGAGAAAGCAGACCGCTATGGAATCATTGATGGCTATGTCCTTCCTCCTGTATCTTTCTCGTTGTATGAGGCTATGGCTTTGTTCCTGGCCTCCCGCCTAGTTCTGCACCAGACTGACGAGAACAATCCTCATATCCAGACAGCCCTAGACACGTTGTCAAAGGTCTTACCACAAGCGCTTGCAGAGCGCCTAGCGGATAGCATCAATGCGATTCGCAAAAAACCGCCTAAGTCCGACTTCATACGCATCTTTGAGCAGGTAGCCATAGCCTGGAGCACACAGCGCAGGATGATAATCCATTACCAGTCTCTGCAGAGCAAAGAGGCAAAGGAATGGCTCCTTGCCCCCTATTTTGTTGAGATGACCGGCGTGGGCTACTCAACTTATGTAATAGGCCAGGCCAGCCGTGAAGGCCGGGAAGGCATTGTTACTTTCAAGCTTGACCGCATAAGAAAGGCAGAACTACTAGAGGAGAGCTTTGAGATACCGCAGGGGCTAAACCTGGAGAAGCTGCTAGGCTCAAGCTGGGGTGTGATATGGGGCGAAGAAACCGAGGTAAAGCTCAAGTTCTCACCCAGGGTAGCGCGCCGGGTAAAAGAATCGGTCTGGCACCCCTCTCAGAAGATTGAGGAGTTGCCTGGCGGTGGCTGTCTGCTCACAGTCAGAGTAGGCAGCATTCTGGAAATGACGCCCTGGATACGGGGCTGGGGGCCTGAGGTGGAAGTGCTGGCACCCCAAAGATTGAGAGATGAATTCAGAGAATTTGTAAACCAGTTATATGAAATGTATCGGTAACTGTTGTTTGATGGGGGAGTGATGTCGGAACTTAATAATCTACTCTTGTTCTGGGCTAAGAAGAAAGAGGAGCCAGAAGTACGTTATCCCTTGCTATGTCATATGCTTGATACGGCTTTTGTAACCCAAGAGATGTGGAATACTACTCTACATTCAGGCTTCAGAAGTTTCTTCTCTAAGCAACTAAATCTTAACGAAGAAGAAACTGGCCTATACCTTTCCTTTTGGGCTGGCCTGCATGACTTAGGTAAGGCCTCACCGGGTTTTCAAAGTAAAAGTGAAGTCGTCAAAGAAGAATTAAGAAGACGTGGCTTCAGCCTCTATGATAGAGACCCTCCTGGTCACGGCTTGGTGACAACGCGGTTGCTCAACGATTACCTCAAGGATTTCATGCCAGCCAGCCTGGCCCGACAAGTAGCGGTGAGCCTAGGTGGCCATCATGGCGTGTTTCCTCGTTCTGCAGAAATCAACAGTGTGGTAACAGGCGATGGTCTCTGGGCTCAGGCTCAGAAACAAGTCTATGACCAGTATACCAGACTGGTTACCAAGTGCACTATATCCCTGCTGTCAGTTGAGCCCGGCCCCTCCTTCTTCATGTGCCTTGCCGGAATTACCTCGGTAGCTGACTGGATAGCATCAAACGAGACTTTATTTCCTTATGATATCCGGCACAGTCTTGAAGCTCACCCCCTATATGCTCAACAGCAAGCTGGACAGGCACTTACTCGGCTCGGCTGGACTGGATGGCGACCACCTTTGGAGTCAGCAGATTTTCAAAAGCTTTTCCCTTTTATTAAGACCCTCCGGCCGTTACAGCAGGAAGCTTTAGCTCTGTCTGAAACCCTTAGGGATAACCCTGGCCTCATCATCATTGAGGCTCCTATGGGCGAAGGCAAAACCGAGGCGGCTATGTATCTGGCAGATAGCTGGGCTTGGGGTTGTGGCCAAAAAGGTGGTTATTTTGCCCTGCCGACTATGGCTACCAGCGACCAGATGTTTGGTCGTGTCAGTGCGTTCTTGGAGAGACGCTATCAGGACAAGACAGTAAACCTGATGCTTCTTCACGGTCATGCTGCTCTTTCAGTGGAGTTCGACGCGTTGAAAAATCAGTTTGCTGAGTTTATCACAAGAAATATTAGTGGTGACAAGGGTTACGATGGTGCTACAGCTCAGGTGGTAGCTTCGGAATGGTTCACCTACCGCAAGCGCGGTCTTCTAGCACCCTTCGGCGTGGGCACTATTGACCAGGTGCTCCTGGCCGTGCTTCAAACCCGTCATGTCTTCGTGCGCCTTTTCGGATTAGCCAATAAGACGGTTATCATTGACGAGGTACATGCTTATGATGCCTACATGACCACTCTTCTTGAGCGGCTTCTCCAATGGCTGGCAGCCCTGGGTTCTTCAGTAGTATTGCTTTCAGCGACTCTCCCCAGGCAAAGGCGGGATGCCCTATTAAAGGCGTATCTTAAGGGTATAACTAAAAAAGATGTGGATATACCACCAGAAGTTTCCATGACCAGGTACCCGCGCCTCGCCTGGACTACAGCCGATAGACCCGATGCCAAAGAGATCGGCACCTCACCCCAATCCACCAAAACGCTTCATTTGAAATGGTTGGACGGCAAAATACCAGAAAACGGCGGTGATTTTGAACTGGGCAGGCAACTTAAGGAAGCACTGGCTGGGGGCGGCTGTGCCGCCGTTATCTGCAACACTGTCGACTGGGCGCAAAAGGTCTATATGGCGCTGAAGTCGTACTTCCCTGAACTTAATGCCGGTGATGGCTATCCTGAGCTCGACCTGCTTCACGCCCGCTATACCTACAATGAGCGCAGGAAGCGGGAAATAAGAACGCTGTGGCGCTTCGGTAAGAAAGATGCCAAGCTTAAAGATGATAGCGGTAAGGAGATGACCGTTCGAAGACCAAGGCGGGCCGTCCTGGTGTCCACTCAGGTGATTGAGCAGAGCCTTGACATTGACTTCGACCTGATGGTTACGGAAATGGCTCCGGTTGACCTCCTACTTCAGCGAGCTGGACGCCTGCACCGTCATGAGAGGAAGACGGCAGAACGTCATGGCCTGGTGGAGCCGACCCTCTGGATTTGCCAGCCGGAGATGAAAGAGGACGTGCCCAACTTTGGCGGCGGTACCGAAGCCGTCTATGACTACCATGTGCTATTGCGCTCCTGGATCGCCCTGAAGAACAGGCAGACGGTCGGAATACCGGGGGAGTTAGAAGACCTGATTGAAAAGGTTTACAGTGAACAGAAGTGCCCGGCGGATCAACCCGAGGAGATAAGGAAAAAGTGGGAGGAGAGTAAAGAAAAACATGAATTGGATATACAAAGCGAAAAGGAGGAAGCTAGGGAACGTTGGATAAAGTGGCCGGGTTACAATGGTGAAATCTGGCGGCTGAGTGCTGAACCCAGAGAAGAGGATGACCCTAGACTGCATGAAGCACACCAAGCCTTGACTCGCCTCACCGGTTTAACGGTGAATGTGTTCTGTTTGTATGGGGAAGAAACTCTTCCATATTTGGATGTAGCCTTCTCACATTCGTTAGATACAAAGGCATGTCCTAACACAGAATTGACCAAGAGACTGCTAACTCGTGCAATCGCTATATCCCGGCAAGGCCTGGTACAGAGAATAATTGAAAGCGGTTGGCCCATCCCCGTTGCTTGGCGAGAGCAATCATTATTGAGGCATCACTATATACTCTTCTTCGACCAAGCTAATAGGTGTCAGTTTGACCGGTATGTGCTCAATCTGGATGAAGAAAGAGGGCTGGTCATCGGAAATACCTAAAAAAGGAGATGACATGTTTAGTTTCAACCTAATAGATGATAAATGGATACCCTGCATTATGCCTGACGGTAGGCAAGAAGAAAAGAATTTGAAAGAGGTTCTGGGGCAAGCAGGCGAGATTAAGGAAATCTTCGACAGCTCGCCTCTGGTTACTATCGCCTTGCATCGTTTGCTTCTAGCTGTTCTACACCGCAACTTCGGTCCGGGCACTGCAGGTGAGTGGCAAACAATGTGGCAACAAGGAAAAGGTGAATGGCAAAGAGGGAAGCTGTCAGACTACCTTACCGCGTGGCGACATCGTTTTGACTTGTTCAGCGAAAAGCATCCTTTCTATCAGTGTGCCTCCTTACCTTTTTCAGTCGCTGACTCAAAAGGTAAGCTTAAATCTTACGAGAAGCCGATGGCCAACCTTATACATGAATTATCATCGGGAGACAACGCTACACTCTTTGACCATACTACGGAATCAGAGCCAAAGGCTGTTTCCCCCGCCGAAGCGGCGCGGCTGCTGGTAGCCTTTCAGTCTTTTGCCGTTGGCGGTCTAATAACTCGGCTGGCGGGTGAAGGCCCCTCGGCCAATAATGCACCTCTGGTAAAAGGGGCGGTAGTTTTGGCAAAAGGCAAGAACCTGTTTCAAACCCTAATGCTTAACTTACACCGCTACAACCGGGACGATGAAGAGCCTTTTTACCTGGAACGGGATGATGCCCCAGTCTGGGAGCGGGATGAGGAAACAAATGCGCAAGACCGCCCACCTAAAGGTTACCTTGATTTACTCACCTGGCAGAGCCGACGCGTCAAACTGCGTCCCGAGCAAGACGAAAGTGGGCAGGCTATTGTGAGGCGGGTAGTCATTATGAAAGGCAATCAATTCCCTGACGGTTTTTCGCTACATCAGAAGGAGCCTATGCTCGCCTTCCGCAAGGTCAGAAAGCCTAGCAGCGGGCAAGACCCATGGCCGCCTGTCGCATTTCAAGAGGACCGTGCCATGTGGCGCGATAGCCTTGCCCTGTTTCAATCGCTTGAAGGTGAAAGAGCCAGGCCCAAAATGATGAATTGGCTTCACGACCTATCCATAAATCGCATAATACCATTTTCAACTACCTACGACCTGTCAATCATGGGTCTGGTTACCAGCAAGGCGAAGGTATCATTATGGCGTCATGAACGTCTGCCGCTCCCACTGGTCTACCTGGAGGATGAGAAGCTCATCGCCAAACTTCAGGAGGCGCTAGACATGTCTGAATATGGAGGGCGATTGTTAGGCCCAGGTTTTGTCGAAGTGGCAATTAAAGGAAATAATGTACGATTACCTTCGCCTATGCGTGTCTTAGCACAAGAGCTTCTGCCTCAAGACCAGAAAGGTCTAGTAGACCCGAACGCTGTCGAGTCCTTTATTGATTCCCTCTCACCTGCCCGGGCGTATTGGGCAAGGCTGGGCATTTCCTTCAACCGTCTGGTAGGTGAGCTGGTAAAAGATAAGTCGGCTGAAGGCGAATATGGAGCCACTGTTTTGCCCTGGTGGGCTGGGGAAGTCCGCCTAGCTGCTCGGCAGGCTTTTGAAGAAGCCACCAATAGCTTTGACCGCAGCGGAAGGCTGATTAAGGCAGTTACTAAAGCAAGGGACGAGTTTAACCTCAGGTTAAACACTATTCTCAAACCATACAAGGAAAAAGAGAGGAAAGGGGGTGAGGAAGCATGAGTCTCTCAACTGAGACAGCAAGTCAGTTCATTGGCTACCTGAAATGGCTTCTGGAGGAAAGTGAAGACAGGCGGGGTGCTATGGCTAGACTGCGCCGCGGGCTGGGCAAGCCCGCAGCTACGGCTTACGAGATGGACAGGTACATCCTGCCCAGACTAACTGAGGGAGTTACCACCAAACAAGAAGAAGCCTACTACTTGGTGGCTGCCCTGTTTGCTTACTGGCACCAGGGTAAAGACAAAGCTGAAAATGCCGAGGGCAATCTGGGGAGTGCTTTGCGTCGTCTGGCCGACAGGTACGTCGCCGATGGGGCGACCCGTGATGAGGCCGAAAAACGGCTGGATAAGCGCCTTAAGGCTCTCCTGAATGTTCACAGCGACGACCTGCCTCAGCATCTGCGCCAGATAGTCAGTCAGCTCAAGTCCAATGATGTACCCCTCAACTGGGCACGGCTCCTGCATGATGTCCAGAACTGGGATGCTGAAAGTCGCTTTGTCCAGCATGAGTTGGCCAGGGGTTTCTGGATAGTACCCAGAGACAAGAAGACTGAGGAGCTTACTACTTCAAAGTCAATCAAAACAAAAATATGAACTTAGAATTATTATGAAAGGAGAACTAAAGTGATTGTAGAACTGCACATGTTGCAAAACTTCGCCCCATCGTGCCTGAACCGGGACGACACCAATTCACCCAAGGAATGCCAGTTTGGTGGCTATCGACGCGCCCGTATCTCCAGCCAGTGTATCAAGAGGGCCATAAGAGAGGATTTTAAAGGAAGTCTTGATTTGCCCCCTGAATTCCTAGCTAGGCGTAGTAAACTTTTTGTGGATAAGTTAACGGACAAACTAATTCAGGGAGGGAAACGTCAAGAAGAGGCGAGAGTTGTAGCAATTAGGGCTCTGAATAGCATTGGATTGGAAGTCGATGAAAAAGATAATACCACTCAGTACCTGCTTTTTCTCGGAGAGAAAGAGCTAAATAATATGGCTGAAATGGTCTTGGCTAATTGGGCAGGACTAAAATCGATTGACGCTAAAGAAAAGGCGGGCAAACAGAAGAGTGACCTCGGTAAGAAACTAAAGGGAACCCTTGATGGAGGCAAAGCAGTTGACCTAGCACTCTTTGGTAGGATGCTTGCGGATTTGCCGGACAAGAACATAGATGCCGCTTGCCAGGTAGCCCATGCTATATCCACCAACAAAGTGAACGTGGAATTTGATTTCTACACAGCGGTGGATGACATTAAGCCCAAAGAGGAGGCCGGTGCAGGTATGATGGGCACCATTGAATTCAACTCCGCTTGCTACTATCGCTATGCCAATGTTGACCTGGAACAGCTAAAGAAGAACCTAGGTAACGATGAAGCTCTTGCCTATAAGGCTGTAGAGGCTTTCCTGAGGGCTTCGGTCAATGCCATACCCAGTGGCAAACAGACCTCTATGGCTTCCCCAACCCCGCCAGACTTTGTTCTGGCGGTAGTCAGGGACTCTGGTGCCTGGTCATTGGCTAACGCTTTTGCTAAACCTGTATCGCCAGGCAGCAATGGTAACCTGGTTGAACACTCCATTACCGCTCTGGTGGACTACTGGAATAGACTGGTCAAGGTGTACGGGGATAAAGGCGTCAGGGCTAAGCCAGCATTGGCTCTGGTCACGGCTGAACTCACTGGTTTAAATCCGGTGGAGAACATGGACAAGATGATTAGAGAGGTCATGAAGGCTGTTACCGGTGGTAGCCAGAAGGGGGGCTAATATGTCTGTGCTTTATATGCGCATTGCCGGTGCTATGCAATCATGGGGGACACAGAGCCGCTTTACCCACCGCGATACCGGGCTTGAGCCTTCCAAATCAGGTGTTATTGGCCTGCTATGTGCCGCTCTGGCTAAGCCACGGGACGAAGAAGAACAATCAGGCTTGCCCAGCCTCAAGGAGCTTGCTAGTCTTAAAATGGGTATCCGTGTCGACCAGCAGGGTAGGGTGGAGCGTGACTACCACACCGCTCAAAACGTGGCAAAAGCTGGTGGTGGTATCAAGGAGTGCGAGCCCTCAGACCGCTTCTACCTGGCGGATGCCGTTTTTCTGGTGGTGCTTCAGGGGGATGATAACAGGCTCAAGCAGCTACATGTGGCTCTCAAGAGCCCGGTGTGGCAAATCTACCTTGGCCGAAAATCGTTCTTGCCTGACCCCCCGGTGTATTTGAAGGACGGCTTTCAGTCAGGAATAGATGACCTTGAAGAAGCTCTCAAGGCGTATCCCTTCCTTTGCCGTCATCTCCCGAACCATCAGGATAAGCTACGTACTGAGATAGAGGTCAACTTTGGACAGGGAGAACAGGTGAAACATGACCAGCCGCTATCCTTCAGTGAACGTCTGTTTGGATTGCGCCATGTGAAGACAGGTTGGGTAGATACTGCAAAGTTGCCCCAGCCTAAGGAGGAGCTATGTATCTTTCTAAGTTAATGTTTGAAAAACGCTTGCTTAGAGCACGCCGCCTTGTCGCTAGCGCTTACCAGTTGCATAAGGCCATTATGCGTGCCTTCCCGGATGCTGGTGATGGCGGCCCGGGACGAGTACTCTTTAGGGTTGACCACAACGACAATTCTGACCCAGCATATATTCTGGTGCAATCCGAGAAAAAACCTGACTGGCAGAAGGCAGAGCAACTCCTAGACTGTCTGGCTCTCCCACCCGAAAGCAAGCGTCTTGACTTGAAGTTCAATAAAGGTCAGGTGCTTTATTTCCGCCTGCAGGCTAATCCAACGGTAAAAAGAAAGATGGCGGACGATAAGGTAAGCAAACGTTTAGGACTATTACGTGAAGAAGACCAGCTCACATGGCTCAAACGCAAGGCGGAAAGAGGTGGTTTTAGCATGCTTTCTTGTGTTACGACTGCCAAAGAAATGCTTGAGGAAACCAAAGCAGGCAATGGAACTAAACACAAGCTGAGCATGCTTTCCGTCCGTTTTGAAGGAGTATTGAAGGTAGAAGACAATGAGGCTTTTCTGGAGACAGTAAGAAGCGGCATTGGCTCAGCCAAAGGACTAGGATTTGGCCTGCTTTCTTTGGCACCTATCAGAGGGTAAACCATGCGTACGCTCTATGAATTGCCGCGTTTTAGAGATCGGTGGAGCTATCTCTACCTCGAGATGGGAAGGCTGGATGTTGACGCCGATGGTCTGGCCTTTCACCAGGGAAATGGAGTGGTGCCGGTGCCCATAGACCAGCTATCTCTGGTCATGCTCGGCCCGGGCTCCACAATCACACATGCTGCCGTGAAGTCGCTTTCGCGGAACAACTGCCTGCTTGCCTGGACTGGGCAGGACGGGGTGCGGCTCTACGCTGCCAGCACGGGAGGCACCTATAGCGCCCGAAGGTTGATAAGACAAGCACGCCTTGTAAGCGATGAGGACAGCCGTCTCAGGGTTGCCTGGCGTATGTACCGCTTCAGGTTCAAGGAGTCCATACCGGAGGAGGTCACCTTACAACAGATAAGGGGCATGGAAGGTATACGAGTCAGAAGAGTATATGCTCAGGCGGCAGAAAAGTATGGCATAGAGTGGAAAGGACGTCGCTACGACCAGGACACTTGGTCTACCGGCGACCCCGTCAACCGAGCGCTGTCAGCGGCAAATGCATGTCTTTACGGGGTTTGCCATGCTGCTCTGCTTTCTGCGGGCTATTCGCCGGCTCTGGGCTTCATCCATACGGGCAAAATGCTCAGCTTCGTCTATGATATTGCAGACCTCTACAAGACAGAACTGACAATTCCGATTGCCTTCAGTGTTACCGCTCAAAAAACTGCAGAGCTGGAGAGAGACGTCAGAATGGAATGCCGCAAAGCATTTCACGAGTTCAAGTTTATGGAGCGAATCCTGCCCGATATTGCGGAGGTGCTTGGTGTTAGTAATGATACTGGAGAGGGCGCCGATGAGCTTGAGGGGCGCATTGTCACGCTGGCTACTGGAACCGAAGACTGGGATTTTTCTGGGAAACCCCAGTGCCAGAGTGCGTGATGAATTATGGGAAAGGAGCCTGAAAGCATTAATAAAAGGTGAGGGGAGTGTTGTGCAAATATGGAACTCTAATAATCCTCAGGGTTTCGGCTTCCGTCAGTTTGGACCCAACATAAGGGAGCTTGTGGACTTTGAAGGGCTGGCACTCGTAAAGAAGAACGACTCGCGGTCTACATTGGCGCAAAACGACGATACTACCAGCCAGTAAATGAACGTAGCGCGTTATTGGGCTAGGTTCAAAATGGCAGTGTATTCCCCACGTGTGTGGGGGTGAACCGATAGTAGCAATGATGGTCGATCCTAATGCCGAGTATTCCCCACGTGTGTGGGGGTGAACCGAAACGTCGGGATAAAAGCCTGCTTCTTCAATGGTATTCCCCACGTGTGTGGGGGTGAACCGGATACCTGGCTTTCTTCAAGCAGACCTTTCTAGTATTCCCCACGTGTGTGGGGGTGAACCGGTGCATTTGCTAAGACAGCGTTCTGAATACCTGTATTCCCCACGTGTGTGGGGGTGAACCGCACAACTGAGGCAGCCTCGGTTGCCCCCTTCATGTATTCCCCACGTGTGTGGGGGTGAACCGTTGGGGAACAGAGCAATGTGCAGGCGCATCAAGTATTCCCCACGTGTGTGGGGGTGAACCGTTTCCCGCTGAGGTAGCCTCTATTATTTTGACGTATTCCCCACGTGTGTGGGGGTGAACCGCACAGCGTGGCGCTGAGGGACACCGTGGCGTTGTATTCCCCACGTGTGTGGGGGTGAACCGGTCAGCGAGCAGATAACGACGGCCCTTCTCATGTATTCCCCACGTGTGTGGGGGTGAACCGTACAAGAGCCATTATGCTGCGATTCTAAACTGGTATTCCCCACGTGTGTGGGGGTGAACCGCCATTCAAGCATGTAGAATTAGTGCGGATATCGTATTCCCCACGTGTGTGGGGGTGAACCGGCTTCTAACTGTTTAGCTTTTGCCGCTATGCGGTATTCCCCACGTGTGTGGGGGTGAACCGCGCGTAATCAAACTGGCTGTGCAGGCTAAACAGTATTCCCCACGTGTGTGGGGGTGAACCGGAGACCGGGCAGGCATCAGCCACGTTGGTTGCGTATTCCCCACGTGTGTGGGGGTGAACCGTTGCGTGTTCGCCATGTTGCTAAATCGTTGTCGTATTCCCCACGTGTGTGGGGGTGAACCGCAATATCAAAAGCAAATAGAGCCTATCATGGCGTATTCCCCACGTGTGTGGGGGTGAACCGCATAGCTCTTAAACTAGGACTTGAAACCTAATGTATTCCCCACGTGTGTGGGGGTGAACCGGCCTAAGGGCGGAAAGTATTATGAAATCAAACGTATTCCCCACGTGTGTGGGGGTGAACCGTCTGCATCTTCACCAATAGTAGCTACAGCAGAGTATTCCCCACGTGTGTGGGGGTGAACCGAAACGCAACGGATACTAGGAAGGTAGTGTAAAGTATTCCCCACGTGTGTGGGGGTGAACCGGTATCCCCCTTTAGGCCAGAAGCAGAAGAAGCGTATTCCCCACGTGTGTGGGGGTGAACCGGTCATGTGCTCCGGGTCAAACCACGCTTTGGCGTATTCCCCACGTGTGTGGGGGTGAACCGCCTCTGCTGGGAGAAATCCTGCAATGTCTCCAGTATTCCCCACGTGTGTGGGGGTGAACCGATAAGTAGGCAATCAGGAAGGTACGAGTATCAGTATTCCCCACGTGTGTGGGGGTGAACCGTATGAACGCAATCATTTTCTGCTGAGTCAAATGTATTCCCCACGTGTGTGGGGGTGAACCGGCCCGAGCAAGGACGCACCTTACTTCTATACCGTATTCCCCACGTGTGTGGGGGTGAACCGAACACATGGTTAAACTGAGGCTTCTTTGCCCTGTATTCCCCACGTGTGTGGGGGTGAACCGGATGCTTATTATTTCACCCATGATTGTAATGCGTATTCCCCACGTGTGTGGGGGTGAACCGAGAAGAGCCGGCCAGGATAGGGCCAGCTCTTAGTATTCCCCACGTGTGTGGGGGTGAACCGTAAGCATAGACGGAGATGCAGTTGAATGTGGAGTATTCCCCACGTGTGTGGGGGTGAACCGAACATTCTTGCCCTTAAAAAGAACATCCTAGCGTATTCCCCACGTGTGTGGGGGTGAACCGCCGCAGTCTTAAAGGAACTCATAGCGTTGCCCGTATTCCCCACGTGTGTGGGGGTGAACCGAAATAACCATCGACAATATCCCCGGACTGTTAGTATTCCCCACGTGTGTGGGGGTGAACCGGCAACACTACCATTGCCAGCTGCATTACAGGCGTATTCCCCACGTGTGGGGGGGTGAACCGGCATAGCGATATTTTCGGTCAGGAGAAAAGGCGTATTCCCCACGTCTGTGGGGTGATAGGGCTTGGGAGAAATTACTTGTCAAATTCGACGTTTGATGCCTACCTGGATATCGAGACTACTGGCTTGTCGCCGGTCTGCAACGAGATTACGGTCATCGGCATCTGTCTAGTCAATGGCAGCGATTGCAGACTGGTTCAACTGGTCGGCGAGCAGGTGACCTTAGAGAACCTTGTCCAGGCTCTGAATCGCGTGCACACTATCTATACCTACAATGGCAGGCGCTTTGACCTTCCTTTCATTCGTGCTTGCCTGGACGTAGATCTGGCTGAAATGCACAATCATCGCGACCTGATGTACGACTGCTGGCACAAGAACCTTTATGGTGGCTTCAAGGCGGTGGAAGCCCAATTGGGCATACCGAGGAAATTGAAAGGCATCAATGGATATGATGCAGTAATGCTGTGGCGTAGATTCCAGCAGCATGGCGACAGGGCAGCTCTGGCTTTGCTGCTGGAGTACAACAGGGAAGATGTGATGAATCTAAAAATTCTCAGAGAAAAGCTCCTGAGAATTTCTAAATATTTAGAATACTATGAAGGGCTGAATGGATTACTAAGCACGTAACAAAATAGCGAAATGTGACTTTAACTTTAACCTCCGGACAGTTATTCAGTCCTGTAAAAACTACACATAGGTCTACGGAGTCGTCAACCATTCGAAACCATACTTCCATCCTTGATGAATCCACGGGTCTGGTT
>Ga0209777_10006698_pt1 | contig 12916 bp, 10 predicted proteins | sample FrelakmetHBP12HB_FD_187147 | JGI IMG/M metagenome (GOLD analysis project Ga0209777, IMG submission 187147) | Freshwater lake sediment microbial communities from the University of Notre Dame, USA, for methane emissions studies -HBP12 HB (SPAdes)... | ecosystem: Environmental > Aquatic >...
TGCCAACTGAGCCCTCCCGGTCGGTAGCCCCTATGATGGCAATCGCTTTGGGATTGAGCAGCGGCTCAAGGTAACTCAATAGACACCTCCGAGGGCAGCAGAGATCTGCAGGTTTCTCACGACTATCGTGAGTCGTGTGCCTCCACGTTGTTCTGAAGACGGCTCAGTATAGCAAATCCTCTGGACTTCAGGGCAGCTACCGTGGCGCCGAGCGTCAAGGTCCCACCGAAGCCGGTCCGGGGGGTGGATGCTCTGGCAGGATCATGGGGGGGCGCGGCGACTGCGAGAAATCGAAATCTTGCAGAAGGTCCCCAAGTGTCGGCGCGTTCTCGCGGACGTCGGGACGCGGGTCGGCGCGACCGTCGGTTGCCGGGTCGATTCGCTGGCCGCCGAGGAACAGGTCCTCAATAAACTTGACGTAGGCGTCGAAGCTGAGAGTCTGGTGGTCGATGTAGCCCTGCTTAGCGTACGGGCTTATGACCAGCCCGGGGACGCGTAGCCCGTAGCCGTTCTCATCCACGCTGGGCGGAACCACATGGTCGTAAAAGCCGCCCCAGTCGTCCCATGCCAGGAAGATCGCGGTGCTGTCCCAGTCCGGACCCTGCATGATGGCGTTGATCAGGCCCGTGACGTAGGCCTGTCCGTCGCTGACAAGCGCCGGCGGGTGCTCGCTAACATCGCCGTCGGGGGTGATCCAGGAGACGGCCGGCAGGGTGCCATCTTGAGCAGCTTTGTAGAAGTTGCTGAGCGTCTCGATGTTCCCCAGTTCTCCGTCCTCGCGCACTGTGTCGAACCAGGGCAGCGGGTTCCAGATACCGGGTGTGCCCGCGCTCTGAGCCTTCGGGATGCAGGCCATCTCGTCATTCTCACAGTCGGGCTCCGTTCCCTCGGCGACGTAGTAGGCCCAGCTTACGTTCGCCTTATGGAGCAGATACGTCAGGTCGGTCCAGGCGTAGTCAGCCCGCGGCACCGATCCATCGGGCCGGAGACCGATGCGAAGATCCGGCGGCAAGTCAGGTAAGTCCGGCGCGTTGACGCAGCTAGATGGGTCGCCCTCCCGGCTGCACTTGGCTGACCATTCCGAGACCATGAAAAGATGCGCGGGCAGGCTCCAAGACGCATTCGGTTCAAACATGCGGTCCTGGAGGACGAATTGCTCGGCGTACGTCCAGTAGTTTGGAATCTCACGGGCATCGTGGTAGCTCATCACATCTGGCTCGGCAGGAGTGACGCCGCAGTTCGGGTTGTTGGGAAAGATGGCGCAGGCGCCACCGGTCCCGCTTATTATCTGCTCGCTGATGAAGCCGTCCATCTTTCCGCCGTCGATGTCGGCGACCGCAGCGGCTGCCGCGTGCGGCCCGCCGTAGTTTAGGTCATCCGCGTCGTGGTACGGCTTCACGCATTGGTTGGTGCGGGGATCGGGCGCGCATACTGTCGGGAGGCCGTCCTTCATCGGTATGCCCTCCGCGCCGGGGAACGTCCCGAAGTAATGGTCGAAGCTGCGGTTCTCCTGCATGATTATGACGACGTGCTGGATCTTGTCGATGCCTCCCGGCTGCGATGTCTCGCTCGCGGCCCCAGGACCCTTCTCGTTGCCGCCGCAGGCTGCGATCAGCAGCAGGAGGCCAGCAATGGAGGCGACACGTCCTGCGGATTTCAAGTCGATTCTCATGCTATATCTCTACTCTCAACAGGGTTCTTCCGAGCCCGAACGGTCTGCGGGGATAGTACTACGAGACCCGTAGCAAGGAAAGACAGCAGCACCTGTTGTCGCACGACTGCGGCGCACCCCAAGGTCCCCAGAACTGACACTAAGTCCGGATAGTGGCATCTCCGGCGGCAGGAGGCCCTGGAGCATCTGCCTATCACGAGGAGGATCAGCAACGATCGTTTTGGGATCGGCGCTCTGTGCTACTCACCGCTCAGGGGCGATTGAGCGCGCGACTTCCACAGACACGGACGGAATGTTGGCACCCAACAGGCTAAGCGCGACGATGTCACAGTGCGTCGCGCTGGACTATCGTGCTATCCTGAATGGAGAGGCCATGTCTAGAAGGGATATAGGACGTTGCGCTCTGAGCCGACGGGCCTTCCTCCGTGGGATGGCTGCGCTGGGCGCGGCGTCCGCCGTCGGCCCGCTGGTCGCCGCCTGCGCTCGTGACTCCGGGGAAGAGACATCGCCGACGGGCATCTCGACGATAGCGGCGACTGCAACCGCAGAAAGCGAGGCGAGGTTGTCAAAGATCTCATTCGTCAAAGCGAAGACTCGCCAAGACGGGATTCGCCGCGCCGTCAATCTGCTGAAGCCCAACGGTCTGAGCGGCTCCCGGGTGCTCGTCAAGCCGAACTTCAACACCGCAGACCCTTCGCCGGCGTCTACCCACCCGGACACGCTTCGCGCTGTGATGGAGGTTGTCAAGGATTCGGGAGCAACGCAGATCACGCTTGGCGAGCGAAGTGGATTCGGTGGCCAGGGCAGACAGCCCGCCAAGCAGATCATGGCGGCACTCGGCATCCATGAAATGGCGAAGGAGATGGGCTTCGAGACTCTCGACTTCGATGACCTGGATATGGACGGCTGGCGGAGGGTGGACTTCGAGGGCAGCCACTGGCCGGAAGGGTTCTCCGTGCCTCGCCTCCTCTCAGAGGTCGATGCGGTGGTCTCGACCTGCAACCTGAAGACACATTTCTTGGGCCACTTTACCCTCTCTCTAAAGCTGGCGGTGGGGCTGGTGGCGCTTCAGCTGCCGGACGGGTCCCACAACTACATGGGCGATCTCCACGGCGGGCCGGGGGCGCAGAGCCCGCACCTGCGGTCTATGGTGGCTGAGATCAACACTACCTACGAGCCGAAGCTAGTCGTGATGGATGGCTTAGTGGCCTTCACAACCGGTGGGCCGTCCGAGGGTACCAGAGTCGATACACAGGTGTTTCTGGCGGGTACCGACCGGGTGGCGATGGACGCCGTCGGTGTGGCCCTGCTCCGTCGCTGGGGCACGACCCCTGAGGTGAGCCAGGGGCGCATCTTTCAGCAGGAGCAGATCGCCCGGGCCGTTGAGCTGGGGCTGGGGGTGGGCTCGCCGCTGGACATCGAGCTGGTCACCGACGACGAGGAGAGCGAGACCTACGCCGCCGAGATAAGGACCATCCTCGACCAGGGCTAGAGACACCCTTCACCAGCAGTGCTGCCTGCCGGAGGTCCTCCGCTTCTTCACGTTGAAGAACGACAACCTGTGGGGTGCCAATGTTCCATCCATATCTGGGAGAGGGGCGAGCGGCAAACCAGGCCTGCCGAATGCCGGCAGTGAAGCGCGAACCCTCTGCCCGGAAAGCAGATAGTCGCAGATTCGCCGCACGAACGGGTCGGGCAGGCCGGAAGGTGAGGAACCCAGCCGATGACGGATCTTGATTCGGCAGCCCAGGTTCCCGGCTACTACGATAGCCCGTTTCCCGGCGAAGACGGCGGCCCGCGGCGCCAGCTCATCCCACGCTCGCGTGGGATGGACCTGAAGCCGGGCGAGCGGCTCTCGGTCACGTCCCGCCCCGCGTTCATGGCCAACATGGTCGTGCTGCGGGAGCCGGGTGAGGTCTTCCTGCAGGGCAACTCGCAGCCGTTTGAGAACACAACGTCCTGGGTGGAACGCATCGACCCTATCACCCTGGCGCCACTCGAGAGTTCGCCGAACCTGCCCGGCGGCCCGTTCTGGGCGGGGGGCATACTGGCCCATGCCAACGGCTACCTCTATGTCACCTACGGGCGCTACTGTCATAAGCTGGACGCGGGCTGCGCGCTGATCGCGAGCCGCGAACTTCCGCGCCTGCAGCCATACAACAGCCTGCTTGCCCTCTCCGACGGGAACCTCGTGATGAAGAACTTCGTGCGGGACGGCTCGACCCGTTCGTACTTCTCGCTGCTCGACCCCGAACGGCTGGAGCCGGTTTGCCCGGAGGTGGAGATTCCCGAAGGCTCGATTGCCCGGATCTCGAAGGACGTGAACGCTGAGGGTGAGTTCGTGTACGTCGCGGGGGACCACACGATCTTCCGCTTTAGCTACGCGGACGGTACCCTAACACGGGACGACTGCTGGTCATATCGGTACCGGTTCCTCCCCGATGGCGAGCAGTCGTACGCCTGGGACCCGGTGATCGCGGACGGCAGCGCGTGGTTCATAGACAACGGCCACAACAACTTCAGCCGCGGCCTGGCGGGAACCGGGGTCGCCAGGGGGGCGCTCCACCTCCACCGCGTCTCTACGAGCGACGCGCACGACACGGAGATGTTGACCCCGTTCGGTCTTCCGAACGGCACGATCATCAACCCGCCGCTTATTGACAGCGCCCGCCGCATCGCCGTGGTCTACGACAGCGGCAATGCGCGTATCGCTGGCTTCCGCTACGGCCCGGGCTCGTTCGACCGCCTCTGGGACAAGGCATTCGGAGCGGCCAACCACTTCCTGCTGTACCCAGACAGCGGCGAGATCGCCATCAATGACTTTGACGGGGCGCTCGACCACCTTGTTCTCCTGGACATCGAGACGGGCGCAGAGAAGGGGCGGGTGGCGACGGGGAGCCCGCTCCAGTCGGTCGTGTTCCAGTCGCCGGGCTGGGCGCGCGACCTGTACACCTGCAGCTTCACGACGATCGCCCGCACGTTTGTCGAGGTCGATCCCGCCTGAGCGCCGGCTTTGAACTCGTTCTGCTCGGCACCGGCAGCCCGTTGCCACCGCGCTGACTCGACCAACCGGCGACTCGGGCGAGGACGATCTGAAGCGCGGCGCGTCACGAACCACAACTGAGGAGCAAGACCATGTCAGAGATGTTCGTCGATTCCCTCAAGAGACGGATCACCGCAATGAACACGCTGTGGCAGCGCGCCGCCGGCGACATGACGCTCGAGCAGGTAAACCACCGCGAGCGAGAGGGAGTGCTGCCCATCGCCTTCAACTTCTCTCACTTCATGAAATCGCAGGACTTCTCGATTAGTGCCTGGTTTCTGGAGGAGCGGCCCCTCTGGGTGCAGGGCGGCTGGTTGGCGAAGGTGGGCGTCAACGTCGATGCCCTCGGCAGAGAGGAAACGGTGGAAGAGATGCAGCACATCCGCTTCGCCGACTTCGATGCCTGGAAGGCGTACCAGGCGGCGGTCGTCCGTCGGACCGACCGGGTCCTCGAAACGCTGGACGAGCCGCTTCTGGCAGAGGTAGTGATGCCCGCACTGCCCCCAAACATGCAGAACATATTCTGCGGTCTTGTGATCCCCCCGGGCGGGCCGTTGCGCAAGCTGGAGGTACTGGAGTGTTTCGTCTACCAGCACGGTCTTCGCCATATGGGAGAGATTGAGCACGGGCGTGCGCTGGTCGGACTGAGAGGAATGACGAGCTAGGGGTCGGGTGCCGAGTCAGTTGCAGGCCTGTTCGCCTCGATTTCAATCAAGGGTAATGAGATACCACTATATTGTGAGGCTGTCGGCGACTTAGGGTTACTGCAGGGCAAACATAGAGGGCGGGCTCGTCATTGGGGGGCAGGTCACGGGCGGGAGCGCCGTTTTCGCATGGCGGAACACGTGGCCACTGCTGATCCTGGCGGCGCTGCGCTGCGGACATCGCTGGGCAATTGACCGCGCTGACCGTTTCGTGATAGATGGGGTGGCGGAAGACACGCGGCCCAGGCTCAGCTCGTTCGGGAAGGCCGCATCCACAACCACACGCGCATGCTCTGGGGCAAGAAGGTACTGGAATGGCCAGCGAGCCCTCAAGAAGGGCTTGAGACGATGATTGGGCTGAACAACAAATACGCCCTCGATGGGCGCGATCCGAATTCCTATGGCGGCATCTTCTGGGTCCTGGGGCATTATAATCGTCCTTTGAGCCCGGAGCGCCCGGCGTATGGGACAGTCCGCTACATGAGCTCGGAGTCGACTAAAAAGAGGGCCCATGCGCGGGAGTATGCGCGGAGGTACTCATCGTGACCGTGCCGGGGCAACTCGATTCCGGCCGCATCCTCCTCGCCGGCGGTACGGGCTATGTGGGCGGGCGTCTACTGCATGTGCTCGAGGCGTCGGGCCAGCCGCTAAGATGTCTGGCGCGGAAGCCTGAGTTTCTTCGGCCGCGAGTTGCTGCTTCAACCGAGGTCGTTGGAGGTGACGTCCTTGAGATGTCTTCCCTCGACGCGGCCATGAAGGACGTCCACACGGCGTACTACCTTGTGCACTCGATGGCAGCCGGCGGTGGTTTCGAGGAACGCGATCGTCTTGGCGCCGAGAACTTCGCCAAAGCGGCTCGAAAGAATGGAGTCAAGCGAATCATATACCTCGGCGGTCTCGGGGGTGGTGAGAGGCTATCCAGCCACCTTGCAAGCCGTCAGGAGGTCGGTGAGATACTGCGGAGTTCCGGCGTTCCTACGATCGAGTTCAGGGCGTCGATCATAATCGGCTCCGGCAGCCTGTCCTTCGAAATGGTTCGGGCGCTCGTCGAGAAGTTGCCGGTCATGATCACGCCGCGCTGGGTGCGGTCGCGGGCTCAGCCGATATCAATCGAGGATGTCCTCGCCTATCTTTTGAAGGCGCTGGAGGCGGCGGATGACAACAGCTATGTCTTCGAGATCGGTGGGGCGGACCAAGTATCATACCGGGATATCATGCGAGAGTACGCGCGCCAGCGGGGTCTGAGGCGGATCATGATCCCCGTGCCGGTGCTGACGCCCTGGCTCTCCAGCCTTTGGCTGGGCCTTGTGACGCCAATCTACGCTCGCGTCGGCAGACAACTGATCGAGGGCGTGAAGAACGACACGGTAGTGGAAGACGATCTCGCGCTGCGCGTTTTCGACATACGGCCCAAGGGGATCCAGGAGGCGATCGCGCGGGCGCTGTCGAACGAGGAGCAGGAGTTGGCTGAGACGCGCTGGTCGGACTCCCTTTCTTCCCGCAGGGCGCCTGCGGCGTGGGGAGGTGAGAGGTTCGGGTCCAGGATTGTAGACTCGGAGACGATCTCGGTGCCGTACAAGTCGGCGGTGGCGTTTGCCCCGATACGTCGGATAGGCGGAGAGACGGGGTGGTACTATGCCGACTGGCTCTGGCGGCTGCGCGGGCTAATCGACCTCCTCGTCGATGGCGCGGGGATGAGGAGGGGGCGCCGTTCTCAGGAGTCGCTTGTGCCCGGCGATACCGTCGATTTCTGGCGCGTCGAGGCGCTCGAACCGGACCGGCTGCTGAGGCTTCTATCGGAGATGAAGCTCCCAGGGCGCGCCTGGCTGCAGTTCGAAGTCGAAGGGGACGAATCCGGTTCGGTCGTTCGCCAAACCGCGATCTTCGATCCCGTCGGGCTTACGGGACTCGCCTACTGGTACGGTCTCTACCCGATACACAGGGCGGTTTTCAAGGGCATGTTGAGAGGCATAGCGAAGGCCGCCGGCCGCGGAGGAGTCAAATGAACGTTGTCGGAGTTATGATCAGCTATATCCTCACTGCGCTGGTCTTCTTTGCCATAGATCTTACCTGGCTTGGGCTGGTGGCGAAGGATATGTACAACAGAAACATCGGGCACCTGATGAGCAGCCAAGTGAACTGGGTTGCCGCGGGAGTCTTCTACTTGGCTTTCATCGTTGGGATACTGGTATTCGCAGTCTATCCTTCTGTGGACAAAGACTCCCTCCTGCGCGCTATAGTGCTTGGCGCCTTGTTCGGGTTCTTCACCTATTCAACCTATGACCTGACGAATCTCGCTACTCTGAAGGACTGGCCTCTGTCTGTCACGATAGTCGACATCACCTGGGGCATGGTACTGACAAGCGTGGTGAGTGCTGTTGGATTTTACATAGTCAGGGCTCTTACCTGAGACCCATGGTGACGTTTCTCCCAAAGCAACCCTCCGCTGGGAGACAGCGATCTGCTCGACGATGATACTGCGCCAATCAACGCTCAGCCCCGCGTGCCGAAGAAAACTTGCCAGGCCAAGGCGGACTTCGCGAATAGACTGAGCAGGATGTAGCCACGCTCTCCGAAGAGGTAGTCTCGCCAGGGACCGACCCGCTTGTACTGGAGAAACATGTTCACGGCGAAGACGTTGAAGAAGACGAAGAGCGAGGCGATGATGCCGTACACGAATCCGGGCACATTGCCATCATGCGACGTCAGGACGGCGCCGATGAAGTACCAGATGATGATGACCCACGGAACGCCCCCGGCAAAGCAGCCCATGACGAACGACGTCCAGTTGGTCTTCTCCGTCGTCTGGTTGTGCAGCTCCATCATCAGACCGAAGAAGATCATCGTGGCGTTCAGCGAGAAGAGGAGCACCAACGTTGGCAGGTCGAACACGCCGCTAAGCATGGCAATGACGACGATCATGACGGAGGAACTGAGGGCGTACTCGTACCAGCGGACGTAGTTGATGTGTCGCTTCAGGTTCTTCACATACCACGGGAAGACGCGAGGCGACGCAACGAGGAAGTGAGCTATGGAGGAGATGAGCAGGAAGGCGGCGACCATCGGCCCCAGGCGAATGTCAAAGACCGTCCGCGTCACGGTCGACGTCGCCGCCCCTGGAGGGCCAGAGCTGTTAAGGAACGTCGTGCGCAGGGGGAAAGTGATGCTGCTACTCAGGGCCAGCATGGCCAGGCCCTGAAGGAGATGCAGGACTCCCATCGCAGCGTTGAAAAGTCGAAGCCTTGCGTAGACTCGGTTCTCTGATTCAATCATCTTTCACCTCCTTGCATGTGGAGGGGCTTGCTCAGTTGGAGAACTCCGCTTGGTGAAAGTTGCGCTCCCAACGCTCCAGGTCGAACGAATGCGGAATCTCGACGCGCCCGCGTGCCACCTTGCCGAGTGGAGTCTGAGGCAGGGGCGTGTCGGAGACCACGAGCTCGCTGACGCGCTCGTGGAGGTCAAGCCTGGCGTCCAGCCGACTGAGCCTTTCCTTGAGTAGCATGCGGATGCAGTCCTCGTTCAGAGGCAGACCTTTCTCCCGGCAGGCCTCGTTCGTCTCACTGAACGCCGGGTGGACGACCGCACCCACGACGGTCCTCGCGCCGACCTGCAGAGGCAGCACACAGATGCTCTCGATCAGGGGGTCGGGAGTGACCAGGTCTTCGATCCTGTCGGGAATCACCTTCTTACCCGATTCGAGGACGATGACCGACTTGACGCGGCCGGTGATCCACACGTTGCGCTCGCCATCGATCCGACCGAGGTCGCCGGTCCGAAACCAGTCACCCACCTTCGCCTCTCGCGTCAGCTCCGGCTCCTTGTAGTACCCAAGAAAAACGTTGGGCCCCCGGACCAGGAGCTCTCCTTCGCCGTGAGATGAGATGCGCGGGCTGTCCCCAGCATCGTCCAGGACAGCGACGTCGACCCCGGGCAGTGGCGGACCCACTGACCCGGCCCGCCTCTCATAGTGGCGCGTGAAGAGGTACTTGGCGGCATTCCACCGCTGCACGCTGACGACGGGGGCTGTCTCCGTTAGTCCCCATCCCTGGATGATGGGCAACCCCAGCCGCAAGTAGTCGCGGGCAATCTCCGGGTCGAGCGCCGCGCCGCCGCTCACGATGAAACGCAGGTGACCCCCTAGTCGCCTGTGCAGCGGCCTGAACACGAGCGGCCCGATGTTGAGCCCCGTAGCGCGTTTCACGCGGTCCACGATCTGGACGGCTCGTTGGAATTGTCCAAGCTTCCCCTCCGCCTCAAGCTGGCGGGTGATCGCCCGATACATTAGCTTGAAGAGGGCGGGCACGCCACCGAACAGCGTCGACTTGGTCTCCTGCATGCGGTCGCGCAGTCTGGTGAGGTCGTTTTCCAGCGTCGTCTCCACGCCAAGGCTCGTAAACGCCAACAGCCCGACAGTGAAGGGCAGGGCGTGATGGAGCGGAAGGACCGTCAGCATTCGGTCGCTGCTCTGGATCGGAAGGGCGCGCCGGACGGATTCGACGTCGGCGGTGAAGTTGCCGTGAGTGAGCATCACCCCTTTGGCGCCGCCCATCGTGCCGGACGTGAAGACGATTGACGCGAGGTCACCGCTGCTCACCTGTGTCGACCGCACCATTCGACGGCTCTCGTCGGTCCCTGCCGCAGCGACGGCGTCGAAACCTACAGCGCCGCCCGATGGGCTCGCAGCGCCGTCTTTGACGTCTCGCCCCGCGACGATGACAGCCTCGACCCCCGGCAGGCGGTCGGGCAGCCGCCCGATGACGGCACGCGAGGCGATGACGTAGCGCGCATCTGATCGGCGGACAAGGTCTTGGATCTCGGAGCCCTTGAGCTCGCTGTAGAGCGGCACGCCCACGCCGCCAGCCATCGACAGGCCGTAGTAGCCGACGATCCAGTCGAGGCTGTTCTCGCTGACGATAGCGACCCTGTCGCCCCGACGCATCCCGGTCGCCAAAAGGCCGGCGCCAAACTCCCGCGAGCGCTGTGCCAGCTCGTCGAAAGTCAGCCGCTGGTAGCCCGATCCCACCTTCATCTGATAGGCGACCTTGGGGCCGAACCGGCGCGCCGACTCTTCGACCAGCTCGGGGATGGTTGACGGCGTGGTCATTGCTCAACGGGTGTGTCGCTCGATGGCGACGCTTTTCGCTGACGGGGGAACCAGGGGATGAAGGCGCTCGTGCTCTCGATGTAGTCTCGATACTTGGGCTTTGTGTCGACTTGAGCTTTTTCAAGCAAAGCCACGCCTGACACTCTCAGCAGCATGAAGGTGAGGAGAATTGGGCTGAAGACGGTCCAGAAGCCCCAGCGCGTTCCCGCCGCGATCAGGTACAGCCCCCACCACATCGTCGCCTCACCGAAGTAGTTAGGGTGGCGCGTGTAGGCCCAGAGGCCGCTGTGCATCACCTTGCCCTTGTTCGCGGGGTCGGCCTTGAAGCGGGCCAGTTGCCAGTCGCCGACGGCCTCGAAGAACAAGCCGATGCACCAGACAGCCGCGCCGACGAAATCCAGGACCGCGAAATGCCGAGGGCTGGCGTTGGACTCGGCCGCCATCAGCGACAGGGCGATGATCCACATCAGCAGGCCCTGGAGCATGAAGACCTGGAAGAAGCTGACCCACCAGTAGCTTTTGCCCCATCTTTGGCGGAACGCCTGATAGCGGTAGTCTTCGCCCTTGCCCCAGTTGCGGATCACGATGTAGCCGGCGAGACGAAAGCCCCATATTCCGACCAGGGTGGCAACTAGCGCCTTTCTGCCGACGAAGCCGTCGCCGCTGATGGCGAAGACCACAGCCAGTAGGACGAAACCAAGGCCCCAGAAGGGGTCGACAGTGCTGGCGTCGCGGCGGACGACGCTGATCAGCCAGCCGCAGGCCATATAGACCACGGTGACCAGAAGGCTCAGGCCGACGATCTCAAGTTCAGTCAATGTTCATCCCGCGATCGAGAGCCCTCACGCCGACCCGCATCTTGAGCTGATGTCGAGGGCCTTTAGGAGCGTTCGAAGGTCCTTTTCGTCCTGGACGTTACGCCTGGGTCCATGGGTTCGCTACACTCGCGGCTGGCAAAGTCGCGCTCATTTCGCCGTTGCCTTGACGCGCTCTTCCTGCGACATCGCAGCGAGCCGCTTGACCTCCTCCAGGCTCAACCCGAGCCCCTTGGCCACACGCTCCCCATATTCTGCGTCTGCCTTGTGGAAGAGGGCGGCCTGCCGTAGCTGGAGGCGCTTCTGGGCGTTCCGCAAGTGTGAGACGATGTTGGCGACCAGGTGCGCCCGGTCCTCATCCGTCATGACCTTGCGATAGAGGTCGCCCGCCTGAACGAAGTCGACATCGCCCAGCTCATACGCGTGGCGCGCGGCCATACCAGCGACGTCGATGGGCGGCGGCGCGACTGCAGGATCGGGAGCTGGTCCGCCGAAGCTATTCGGCCAGTAGTTCGGGCCGCCGCTGCCGTTGTCGTCAGAGCGCATGAAGCCGTCCCGCTGATAACTCCGCAACTCGGTAGCCTTCGGCGCGTTGACGGGTAGCAAATGGTAGTTGGGACCCAGCCGGTGCCGGTGCGTGTCGTGATAGCTGAAGAGGCGCCCCTGGAGCATCTTGTCAGGGGACGGGCCGATGCCGGGAACGAAGTTACCCGGAGAGAACGCGGCCTGCTCAACCTCGGCGAAGTAGTTCTCTGGATTACGGTCGAGTACCAGACGACCGACATCGACAGGCGGGAAGTCAGCGTGCGGCCAGACCTTCGTTATGTCGAAGGGATCGAAGCGGTAGCTCTTGGCCTGCTCAGGGGGCATGATCTGCATCTCGAGGCGCCAAGAAGGATAATCGCCGCGAGCAATCGACTCAAACAGGTCGCGAGTGACGCAGTCTGGATCGACGCCCCGCATAAGTTCGGCTTCCTCGCCGGTGAAGTTCTGAATTCCCTGCTCGGTCTTGAAGTGGTATTGCACCCAGCAGTACGCGCCTTCGCGGTCGTACCACATGTAGGTATGGCTGCTGTACCCGTTCATGTTGCGATACGTCCTGGGGGTGCCGCGGTCCGAGAACAGGATCGTGACCTGGTGAATCGACTCCGGAGTCAGGGAAAGGAAGTCCCAGAACATGTTCGGGTCCTTGAGGTTGGTCGCCGGGTTGCGTTTCTGGGTATGAATGAAGTCGGGAAACTTCAGAGGGTCGCGGATGAAGAAGACGGGAGTGTTGTTGCCCACCATGTCATAGTTGCCTTCTTCGGTGTAGAACTTGACCGCGAAGCCTCGCGGGTCGCGTTCGGAGTCTGCCGACCCCTTCTCGCCTCCTACCGTGGAGAAACGTGCCAAGACCTCGGTGCGCTTTCCCACAGCGGAGAGGAACTTGGCGCGCGTATACTTGGTGACGTTGTGGGTAACCTCGAAGTAGCCGTGGGCGCCCGCTCCCTTGGCGTGAACGACGCGTTCCGGGATCCGCTCGCGGTCAAAGTGAGCGAGCTTGTCGAGCAGATGAACGTCCTGGATGAGCACCGGCCC
>Ga0209777_10006699_pt1 | contig 12916 bp, 16 predicted proteins | sample FrelakmetHBP12HB_FD_187147 | JGI IMG/M metagenome (GOLD analysis project Ga0209777, IMG submission 187147) | Freshwater lake sediment microbial communities from the University of Notre Dame, USA, for methane emissions studies -HBP12 HB (SPAdes)... | ecosystem: Environmental > Aquatic >...
TAGTAACCCAGGAAATAGCCGATGATGATAGCGCCGAAAGCCGCCTGCAAAGCGAAAAGCAAGCTCTCTATTTCACCGCTAGGCGGCGTCCATACACTATGGGCCCAGGGTACGTAGGTCCCTCCTGTCAATTTATCTATTGCGCCCCCGGCCTGATCATCTGCTCCGCTCCATTCGTGATTTCCTGTTGAGCTGACATAAGCGAAGGCTGCGATGAATACTACAAGAACTAAAATGGTTATGTACTCTAGCTTCATGCGGCGGCCTCCTGCAGTTTCTTAATAACACTAGCAGATACTACATTGAGCCTTAACAGGACGTCGCCCCTGAGCTGGACGATGTATTTGAACAAGAGCGCACTTACAACGCCTTCAACAATAGCCAGGGGGACCTGTGTTATGGCGAAGACAGCCAGGAAGGCCTCGAAAGATGCCAACACACCTCCAGAGGCTGCTGGGAAGGCCAGAGCAAGCTCCATGGATGTAACAATATATGTGAACCAATCTGCGAACAACGCCGCCAAAAATACGGTGACGTACAAATTCACATTCCTCTTCATGCACGCTTTATAGACCAGATAGCCCACGATTGGACCAACTATGCCCATGGAGAATGTGTTGGCTCCCAAGGTGGTCAGGCCGCCGTGAGCTAAGAATATGGCCTGGTAGATCAGGACAATGATTGATAACACCGAAGTCATCCACGGCCCGAAGAGTATCGCGCCTATGCCTGTACCCGTAGGATGGGAGCAGCTTCCTGTTACCGAGGGCATCTTCAGGGAGGATAGGACGAAGATGAAAGCGCCGGATACCGCAAGTAAGGGCAAAATATCGCGATTCCCTTTGATCATTATGTTCATTTTGTAAGCTCCATAAGCCACAACTGGCAGAGCGAGTGCGTACCAGAACACGCACCAGTTGAGTGGCAAGAATCCCTCCATTATATGCATTGTATCACCACTGAAGCAATCCCAGTCTTAACATATAAAGTTTACTTGATTAAAGACAAAATAACTTTACTTAATAGGGTCAGCTTATGGTTTCAATCCCTACAATACGCGAGTCATGTAGACCTGGAGAGCCGACAAGGGCCACATAGATATCAAAGCTGAGAGCTGGCCACAAAGAAGATCCACTTATTTTGAAGTGATACCGGTCGATAAGCCCAAAGGAGTTCCGGTTTCTTGGCTTCTTCTTTACCAAAAGGATGGTGCTTCTTTTCCTCAATTTTACTTAGTGCATATTATGACCATGAAATTTGGGTACTACTCCAAAACTATTTATCCATCTCGCGAATATCATCCTTTATGAATGAGTTCACAGGTCTAGAATTGTCCCCTAAAAAAATCGAGTATATAAAATATATCCTAGAGCAAAAAAATACCGTTAAGACCACGGATATATCCTCTCAGTTCAAGGTTGATCCTTCCACGATAACCAAAACCATCAATGAATTATCATCTACGGGACTAATACAGCACATACCTTATCGTGGGATTAGTCTTACCGAACAGGGCAGAACCTACGCAGAGTTTCTAATCCGGCGTCACAGAATCCTCAGCTTGGTGTTGACGCATTACGGGCTATCAGCTGATGAAGCTTGTATTGCGGTCTCTAAGTTCGAGGGCTATGTACCTAGAGAGGTTGTTGACAAAATGTGTACATCGCTTGGGCATCCCACCATGGGCGGTTGCGGAAAGATCCAACATGACAAGAGTTGCTGTCCAGCATGTGATTAGATGATCGACTTTATACTAGCCCTAAGATTGGAGGCAGATTTCTATAAGCGAGTCGCAGATATCCGGCCATATACCAGATCTTGATCTGATCACATACTACAGCGAGAATAATCAGACTCTATTCTCCAGAATCAGCCCCTGGACGAAGCTATTTACCCTTATCTCAGTTGTTCTCTTCATAACTGTAGTTCAAAGCATTCTGCCTTTGGTAGTTCTGTACATAGCTGTACTAGCAATCTACTGGTTGTCCGGATCGCCGGTAAAGAAACTATTCCAGTGGTACCTACTTCCAGTGATGTTCGTCTTCTCTCTTGTCATCCTACTGATGTGGAGAGAGCCAGGCCACCCGCTCGTGTCTTTGTGGATCTCCGGGATGAACATAACATTAACGGACAACGGCTTACTGCTGGTAGTTAGGCTGCTGTTAAAAGCGCTCATATCTATGACGTTTTCTATGTTCTTCCTCATGACTACCAGGTACGCCTATCTTTCGACGATGATATACCGTGTATTCCCACCACCCATAGACCAGATATTCCTCATGTCATACAGATTTATTTTCATAACTCTGAAGATGGTTAATGCCATGATGAAAGCCTTAAAATCCCGTGGCGGTGGGCTTATAAAAGGCATGACCAGACAGAGTCAGATGTTCGCGGAGGTGTTTGCACTGGTCTTCATAAGATCCTATGATCGTGCTGAGAGAGTGAACAAGGCCATGGAAGCCCGAGGGTACAGTGGAAAATACATTGCCGCCACAGGCATCCAGCGTATCGGTTATGTGGAATATGGATTCATAATTGGAATACTATCAATAATTGCATATCAAATACTATTTCATTCTTTAGTTTAGGTGAAAACAATGGCTTTACTGGAAAGTAAAAGAACTGAACCAACCGTTTGTCATATCAGTGTCGAGCCAGAGCTCATACACGTAGATTGTGTTAGCCACATCTACCCCGATGGTAGCTTAGGCATTCACAATCTTTGCTTCAAGGTCCAAGAAAAGGAGATCGTTGCAGTATGCGGAGGCAACGGATCGGGCAAATCCACTCTCCTGGAACACTTGAATGGCCTTCTCACTCCTTCTGATGGGTGCGTGTCCGTATTTGGAAAGAGATTAGACGCCCAAACTAAGAAGAACTTATGGAAGGATGTGGGCATAGTATTCCAGAGAGCAGAAGACCAGCTTTTTGCTCCGACCGTTCTGGACGATGTCATGTTCGGCCCTCTGAACATGGGGATGAGCATCGACGATGCAAAGCAGGTTGCTTTGGAGGCTTTAAAGGCCGTAGGGGCAGTAGAGCTTATAAATAAAATGCCTAACTATCTCAGTGGCGGCCAGAAACGGTTGGTGTCCATGGCTGGAGTTCTTGCCATGCAGCCCAAGATCATGGCCCTCGATGAGCCAACTTCTGACCTAGATCCAAATCATGCCGAAATAATCGAGAAGATTATTCTTGAATTAAAAAATAAGTGTGATATCAGCATAGTCATTGCAACTCACGATCTCGATCTGGCAGCACAAATAGCGGATAGAATCTGCATTGTGAAGAGCGGCTCCATCATTGCGGAGGGGACTCCTGCGGAGATATTCTACAATTCCGAGCTTCTCGAAGAGGCCGGACTAAAAAAACCAAAGATAGTCCAGATCTACGATGAATTTTGTAAAAGCAGGGGCTTAGAGCGAAAAAATAGACCAGTAACAGTGGTAGAGCTGGCTAAGTGTTTTACATGTGAGTAGGACAGTGCGTTGCTGTTGGGTTTGTGCCAACTAATTTGGAATAATACCAAGTTTTAAATATCTTCTCACTTACATTTGCATCAATCCGCTTGGGATCTACGTTATGCTCTAAAAAGCGATAGGTTCCAACGGAGTGGTGTTTCAATGGCTCATATACATCTTGAAGACGGTGCTTTCACGCTTCAATGGATCTCTATCTGGTGGGTCCTATCGATAGTTCTGATCGGCTTATGTCTTTATTGGATGAAGAAAGGAAAGGGAATTGACAACAAGACAATAACAATCGCCGCGATGCTAACTGCAGCCTCATTCGCAATCTTTCAAGTGAACATGCCTCTATTCGGTGGCGTCCACATGAATCTCACGCCTCTTATAGGCATCCTTGGAGGGCCGGCAGTAGGTGGAGTAATTGTGCTAATAGTGAACGTCCTATCTGCTGCTATAGGGCATGGCGGATGGGGCATGATTGGTGCAAATGTCCTGGTCAATATGACTGAGGTCTCTGCTGCTTATGGCACCTATAAGTGGCTGGGTAAAACAAAAGTGAGCACCTTTGCACGTGCAGGAACTGCAGTGTTAATTGGCCTGTTCCTGGGAAATATAGCCATGATCGCTATAATATTGATCTCCGCCGTTCAGGGCGTGACTCAGAGCCGCGTCGATATGCTCTACGGGCTATCCCTTCTGGCAGGAGTCAACATGGGAGTGGCTGTGATAGAGGCCGTGGTTACGGGTTATGTCGTATCATATATCGAAAGGGTCAGACCAGATATGCTCCGGGGGTAGAGGACCATGTTTAAGGCAAACAGCACAAGAGGTTTGATGATCTTCGGTGTGCTAATCCTTGTCTTTTTAGCCTCGAGCATAGCTGCGTACGTGATCTCGGGCAATATGGGCATTGAAGAGAGGTTTAACAATGCCGTGGGAATTCATCCCGATTCAGGAGAAGAGGGTCCATCCGGCATATTCGGGTTTAACATCGAGGGTAACCTGGTATCCTATGTAATCATTGCTTCTGCTTTGATTATAATATGCGTAGTTCTATACACCAGGACCAAGCCATGAGATCTGGAAGGGGCATAAGACCGAGATCTATTTATCTCCGCGGCTGGTGATTACCCTGATTTATGTTCATCATCCGTAGGAACAACATTACCCTCTAAATTATTGTCATGCGATCAGGTGGAAAAATTGATATGCGTCTGCTAATATTCGCCTCAATATTTGCGTTTATGCCTTTTGTAATTCCAGCTTCATCCAGCCCTCAGGTCATATCTCTCGGCTGTCATAATATCTCCCTGGATTTCGATGGGCAAAACATCACCGTTATGCCAATGACAACAGCTTATGAGTGTTGTCTCGGTGTAGACACAAATTACACAAAAATGGTGGACAACAACACAAACAGTTCGAGTTTTGCGTACCTATTCAGCTATGACAGCCCACGCCGTATCAGCGATTCCGAAAAGGAGTTAAAGGGTATCATGGATACCATGTGCGATAAGATGTCCATTCAGCCCTATGAAAATGGATATATCTCGACAGGGTCAGATCGTCTCGGAGGCCAAGCTCTCTGGGGAGTCATCGCACCACTGAACGCCAGGGACAATAATTACACGACCTGCGTTGAGATTGTAGCCTCGTTCAAAAACGGAACATTGAATGAGCATATGGTGAAGACTGCGCAGCTATAGCGAGCTAGCTTATCCCATGCATGCAAACATCGGCATCAATAATCTTCATAGCGTTCTTATCAGCAAAAGACCCAATCCTATATGCTGAGCCATCAAGCGGGCGAAGATCCGATAAGGTATCAATCCAATAGTGCAGGCAATTTTTTCACTCTTAACCCTCTAAAATGACTCTGGTACAAGCAATGAGTAAATGAGAGCTTTGTAAAAAAGAAAGGGAAGGAGGTTATCGTATTTGTTGCTTCTCTGGAGAGACTTCTCCAGAGTAAGCTTACTGCTTCCTGTTCACCAGCAGATACCCTATTGCAAGAAGTCCGGTTATAGCATAGACGCCCTCGAATCCCGGCTGCTTGGCTGGCGTTGTCGCCTTTGTGGCATTTACAGAGGCGTTAGAATTCGTTGTTTCATTTGTTGTAATCGCTGTCGCAGCGACAGTAGAAGCCTGGGTCACGTTTTTGGTTATGTTCTCCTCAGTTGTACCTGCAGAAGCTATTGTGCTCTTGGTCATGTTGGCCGCTTGAGCTGTGGCAGAAGCAGCAGATGTGTCTGAGGCCGTCGTGTTGGTGGCCTCGATGGTTGCAGCCTTGTAGATGTAGTACCGCAGCAGGTTGGCGGCGTCGATTGGGTCCTGATCAGCGGTTTTGATGTGGACGTTCTGCATCAGGACTACGTCCTTGTTCTTGCTTAGCGTGATCTGGTTGTCTTTGTTATCCATGGTGATGGTCATGGCGGTTGTGTCGACGTTTCTTACGGACATCTTGTCGTACTTCTGTTCGGTCTTAATCGGTGTGAGCGTATCGGATATCTGGAAGATTCCGTCGATGGTAGCGATGCTTGTATCAGCTCCGACAAAAGCATTCTTGAAGTGAACTGCTATCTGGACGATCTCCTTTGTGTCTCCTAGATCAACCTTGTAATAGTAGGTCTTATCGCTCATCTTGGCATTGGGTATGGACGGTTGAATTACCTTATCATCCACTACCTGGCCATTCTTCTTCAACTCGAGGTAGGCCTTGTTGCCCTTGACATCCACGGACTTGATGGCCAGCTGATATCCCTCTTCTAGCTTCAGCGGGCTGGCAGATGTGATGGTCTGCTCGGTGTCGTCATCCACCAGGACCTTGTCGATCTGTTCGTTGGTCATAAGGTTTCGGTTCTTAGACTGGTCGTAGAGGAACGCGACAGTTTCGTTGGCATTCTTAATGTCATCGGTTATATTGCCGTCATAAGCGGCGAAGTACTCATCGCCAAGGAATCCTACCACTTCATACTGGCCCCAGGGCGCGAACGAGAAGCCCAATGGCTGGGCCTGGGTTGTGTAAACTACGCCCCTGTTGCCGTTACCATCCGGTTGGTCGCTTAGAATAGCGCTATCTGAGTTGATGTCGGATAGTCTGAATGTGAGCTTCTCGGCACCTACATTATTATCAATATCATAGTAGAATCCCGAGAAACTGGCATTGGTCCAGTTGGTCTCTTTGGTGGCAAGGTTGGTTATAGGTCCACGCATCTCATATGTACCTGGCTCGGAATACGTCTTAGAGACGTAATACCTGAGCGGATCGGCAGCGCTTACGTCATCCTGGTTCGAGGTCTTGATTGAGATGTTTTGCATCAGTATTACATTCTTGTTCTTGCCAAGCGTGATCTGGTTATCCTTGTTGTCCATTGTGATCGCCATTGAGGTAGGATTGACGTTTCGAATGGACATTTTGTCGTACTTCTGCTCAGACTTCAGGGAGATTGGTCTGTCCGAAATCTGGAAGATTCCATCAATAGTAGCGATGTTAGTATCGCCACCTCTGAAGGCGTTCTTAAAGTGAACGGCTATCTGGATAATTTCATTTGTTTCTCCGAGGTCAGCCTTGTAGTAGTAGGTTTTGTCGCCCATCTTGGCGTCGGATATGGACGGCTGAATGACCTTGCTGTCAACTTCCTGCCCATTCTTGGAGAGATCTAGGTACGCCTTATTGCCATCGATGTCTATGGACTTTATGGCCAATTGGTAGCCTTCTTCTAGCTTAAGCGGGCTGGCTGATGTAATGGTCTGCTCGGTGTCGTCATCCACCAGTACCTTGCTGATCTGCTCGTTGGTCATCAGATTCCGATTCTTAGACTGATCGAAGAGGAAAGCTACTGATTCATTGGCGTTCGACACGTCTTCAGTTACATCGCTGTCATAAGCGGCGAAGTACCCATCGCCAAGGAAACCAATCACCTCGTACTGACCCCAAGGAGCGAAGCTGAAGCCCAACGGCTGGGCCTGGGTTGTGTAAACTACGCCCCTGTTGCCATAAGCATCAGGCTGGTCACTCAGGGTAGCACTGGATCTTGCAAGATCTGAACTCGACAGTCTTAATGTGAGCTTCTCAGCCCCTATGTTGTTATCGATATCGTAGTAGAAACCTTGAAAGGTTGTGTTGTCAAAAGAGGTGTTGCTTTGACCCAGATTATAAACCTGGCTGCGGACCTCTACCGCCTTATCCGACGCACATATAGGCGCTATCAATGCAAGGAGTAAAATAGCTCCTGTAACACTTATTAAGCTTATTGTTCTCATTGTTATTACCTTTTAAGATGTCTATTTCGATTAAGGATAATTTAAATTTTTCGCTAGGCTTCATATACCGATTGCTTGTTATCTTTAGCTCAAAATAGCATGACCCTCAAAATGCCTCAAGGCTAAGGAGAATTACATTTATTGAGATTCTGAAAATTAGCAGAATATTTCAGTTATTCCAATATGTTTATTACTATGTAACATCATTGTTTCATGGAGTAATATGGAACAAGACATCAACAGAATCGGTATTTCATTGCCTGAGAATTTGCTGAAGAATTTCGACGGGATAATTCTGCAGCGCGGCTATTCTTCTCGCTCGGAAGGCATTAGGGACGCCATCAGAAACTACATAGTCAGCTATGAATGGATGAACGACGTCCAAGGGGAACGCGTGGGCGTGATAACTATTGTTTACTCTCATTCTCAAAGGGGCCTCGAGGATAACCTCACTGAGATCCAGCACGAGTTCGAGAGCATAATCAAGTCCAGTATGCATGTTCATTTAGACCACGACAACTGTTTGGAAGTAGTAGTTCTCAGGGGTGAAGGCCAAGATGTGAAAATAGCGGCTGAAAAGATGATGGCCTTGAAAGGCGTAAAGCATGTTAAGCTTACTACTACTTCGCTAGGCAAAGATCTCTAGCTTTATTTATTTCATAAACATGGTCATATTGTATCATCCAACCTTACCTCTTTCCCGACTTCCAGCCCATGGCCGTGCTTTGCCCACATATGAATAAACTGATCTCCTTTTCGTACACCGATCGTTGGAAGCTCCTTATCGGCTGTTGCACTCTCTAAAACCAATAAACCATCGTGGCTCCTTTTCGATATGGAAAAGGGTTGATGGTCCCTACAATTCTCTTTACCAAGAATTATAGCTGTAACCAGATCAAAGTCGTTGTTGAAACCGCTTTTTCTGATGTCGGTAATGATCAAATCGGTCATAGCGATGGAGACCCGAAGCATGATATTTCAGAAGAGGAGCGCCCCGGATAGGCAGACTTCCAGGGCATTGCAACAGGTTTCTTTAAACGGTAAAGGAGGCCGTGTCATCCTGCTGTGTCGCTCTTCAACCTAAAATGATAATACTAGATAATAAGTATTTCGCTTGAAGTAACAAAAACAACTGACATTTAAGGTACGAGCAGAAAGCAATCTCTATCACCATAAGCCCAAAAATAGATTCTATTCAAGAATAAATTCACTATCTATAACTCAATTATGAGAATGAGGGCCAAATTAACCCTTTAAGTTCTAGTAACAATATAATGGAAATGTTTATTACTTAATAAGATTAGTTAAGTATAATCCCAAAAATGGAGAGTGTACATGCCAGAAACAGAAAAGTGTAATGGAATGCCTATCCGGAAGGTAGTGGTCTCGGACGAAGCAATCCCCTTCGTGGCCAGAGGAGGACACCTCTTCTCCGGGCAAGTGGTTGCATCTGATTCCGGAATAGAGGATGGAGAAGATGTCCTTGTGGTAGATAGAAAGAATAACCCTCTAAGCACGGTACAAGTCTTCATTACGCCGTAGGAAACGTTCCAAATACGCGAAAATTAGGTCCAAAGCTCCGAGAGCTTTGATAAACTGTACCCGAAACCATAGAAAATAAGTTCTGGCATCTTCTGGACAAGCTGCCCAGATGATGTCATGGACTACTATTTTTTAAAAAGTCTTGGCGAAATTATCCATTAATGGCAGCACTTATGCGGGTGCTTATGCTCTCCATCATGAATATGCTCGTGAACGTGATTCTCACCCTTGTGCTCGTGTGCATGTTCGTGCTTATTATCTGTATGGCAACACATTTGGATTCACCTCCAGTTTCATATTTGATATTATATCCAGTAATTTTTGAATATAAAAAGCTTATTGTGTGTAATTTCGAGAAATATATCCTATTTTTCTGAAGACAAAAGGTACGTTTTATAGCAATGAACAGAATTTCGTGCATAAATATTAGCCTTACATTTTTTTAGATGACTAATTAGTATTACCGAGAACTGTTATGATATGAAGAATCGCTTCGTTATCGAGAAGATGTGTAAGCAAACGGAATCAAGAAGCACACTCGAAAAGGAGCAAGACCGTTCATGTTTCCTTCCGAGCGATCATAATTATCTCAGTAATTCATCGCGCATGATCTTTTAAGTTAGCTCGACTTTCTTGATTCTTGATGCGTCTGCAACATAAGAAAGCACGATATTTTGAGGACCCGGAGTTATGAAGAAATCCAAGACATTGTAGTTACGATTAATAGGCATTTTGGTAGCAACTCTTAATTTTTAGTCGTGTGGCGCTATTGCCGATAAATTTGTTATCTATGCTTGACCACAAGACTGTGGTTCGACACGAAAATGCGAGATTAGAGGACTAAGCGCTTTGGCTCTCCTCCAATGTATTTGGCATGTAGCGTTCAATTGCGTTGATAAGCTCTTTTATCCTTAATGGCTTTGACAAAAATGCGTTTGCCCCGGCATCAAAACAAAGTTTTCTATATATATCCGGAGCGCACCCTGTAATCATTATGATTTTTGGGCCGTGAGACCAGCGCTCTCGAATAGTCCTCGTGGCTTCTATTCCATCCATGTATGGCATCTGAATGTCCATAAGTATTATCGCATAGGTTTTTCTCTCCAGGGCTTGAATGACCTCTACACCATTACTAGCTATATCTGCCGAAATGCCCAACTTCTTGAGCACAATCACAATCACTTTTTGGCTAAAAGAGTCGTCCTCACCTATTAGAATGTTTAAACAATTAGTTTCCATTTCTAATTAAACCTCTCGTTCTTAGAATTCTACATTGCTTCGACTGATGATTAGGGGGGAACGCATTATTAGACAATTAGAAATTTGAATCGTATTAGGAACCTCTAAAGTTTGTATATCCTGAGTTCGATCATGAGTAACAAAAAATAACGGCAAGTAAGGCGCTAAACCTCTTCCAGCCGACAAAGTGGGCAACTGTGGTGCCATTTGGGCTCAGCCGTAAACCTAACTGAAATCCCGCCAGTGTGACCGTCCGTTTTTATTCCTTGGATTAACCTTGCCACCTCTGCAGCCTGCATGGCCTCGGGCTTGACTCTTCCTACCTCGCGGCCGTGAATGCTGAAGCGCCCCTCCGTCTTATCAATAGTCATAACAGCATATTCCGGCGTATCCTCGCTTTCACCATCGCTCAGGTAGAGCAGTTTCTCATGATAAAAGCTGTAGCAAAGAGGCCATTTATGGTTGAACATTGCCTCTATCAAGTCAACTTTGCCGTTAATCTTTGCGAAGGAGAATAAACGGTCAGGATGATTCATCATATTCACCTATTCTTAATTCCTGTTTTGTTGGCCCTAAATTTCTTACCTTCTTCTCAGCCATCGTATCCCTCCTGCATATGATGGACAGAGACGTATCCAGAGCCGTTAGTCCTAATATCGAGCTTGTTCGAAATCACTAACTTGCAAGACTGACCATCGCAGAAGGAAAGATGTTAGGCGCTTTGTCTGAATATCTTTTTCTAATCCTTCTTCTCGTGTTCTTCCTCTTCCCCATGTGGATGTTCATGCTTTATTTCGTGCTTGTGTTCATGCTCATGAGTTTTATCTTCGTGCTCGTGCTCATGCTGATGTTTGATATCATGTTCGTGTTCATGTTCGTGCATCTTCTCTGGCTTGTGTTCATGTTCATGTTTTTCTTCCATTTCTACCACCTTTCTTTCAGCTTTGATAGTCGAGATTGTAAGGAGACGGACCTTATTCGACTATATCTCATAGATTTGTCATCTAATATATACTTTTTGGTTAAACGTAGCATAAAGTAATACATAATAGATTAATCGTGTGACAAAAAAATCCCATAGAACGATCTTGCCATTTGGGTTAAAAGATCTCAGGCTAGCGTAGCTGGCAAATGGAAATGGGCTGCGGAGGGATAGAGTTTGTTCCTAGGTATCATGTCCATGTCTATGTTCTTCCTTGTGGGCGTGCAGATGCTCATGTATCTGTTTGCCATGGAGATGCATGTGTTCATGAATCAGATTCGCAGCCAAGAGCAACTCGAAATCACTGAGAACCTCTTCCGCAGATCCATCCACTTTAACACTGTGATCTTCACCCATGACTATGGCCCTATTGCTGATCTGCTCTATGATCTCCAGGTCATGCGTGGCTGTTATTATGGTCTTACCTGTATGTCCTAGTTCCTGTAAGAGCTCAACCAACCAGAGCTGGGTTCTTGGATCTAATCCGGCCGAGGGCTCATCTAATAAAAGCACATCTGGGTTATTAACGAGGACAGTGGCTATGCATACCTTCTTCTTCTCTCCGCCGCTAAGGGTATGTGGCGATCGATCCCTTAGCTTGGCGATGTTCATCATCTCCAAGACGTCCTCGACCCTGGTCTTAACCTCTTCCGGAGTGGCGTTTAGCTGTAGGGGTCCGAAGGCTATCTCTTCGAAGACCGTAGGCGAGAATAGCTGTACATCCGAATTCTGAAAGACGAAACCCACTTTGGTACGAAAATAGGTCCTAAACTTATTATCTTTGATAGCGTCGAAGGCGTCTTCGGTTATCTGATTAGCAAAGGCATAGAAATCTCCGGACGTAGGATAAATCAGTCCATTCAGGATGGATAACAAGGTCGATTTGCCGCTGCCGTTAGAGCCGATTATAGATACAAGCTCGCCACGGTCTATCTTAAGTGTGATATCCTTCAGAGCATTGATCTTTCCAACGTATGAGTATGATACATTTCGTAAGTCGAAGATAGATTCCATGTTCTTTATACCCGGATGATGTTCTGAGAGATCAATACGAGCACAACGCTCATTGATATCGCTATAGCCCCGGCCATATAATCGTGATTACGCATTTTGAACTCCTGCATGATTCTTACATCACCATTATAGCCTCTGGACATCATGGCCATGTGGACCTTTTCGCTCATATCCAGAGATCTTATCAGTGTGTAGCCTATACGCCCCCCGACCCACTTCTGCTCATCAAACATGCCCCTAGCTTTTATGGTCCTGGCTTTCTTGGCGACGTACATTTCGTTAACTAGCTGCGTCAGGACGAAGATGTATCTGTAAGCCATACTCAGAGTGAGAACATAGAGCTTTGGAATCCCAACAGAGCGTAGGGATTTAAAGAGCATCTGCTGTGGTGTAGTGAGAAAGAGCA
>Ga0209777_10006700_pt1 | contig 12915 bp, 7 predicted proteins | sample FrelakmetHBP12HB_FD_187147 | JGI IMG/M metagenome (GOLD analysis project Ga0209777, IMG submission 187147) | Freshwater lake sediment microbial communities from the University of Notre Dame, USA, for methane emissions studies -HBP12 HB (SPAdes)... | ecosystem: Environmental > Aquatic >...
TCCGATCTGGAAAAGGTGAACAGGTGAAGAGGCGGGTAGTGGATGGTGGATGGCGGATTACCTGGAGGATGAACCGCCGCCTCTGGGCGCCTCGCAAAGCGGTTAGGAAGGAGGACTAAAATAGGCGACTGTCCCTAATTATCCAGAGTGTGTGCTGCCCTGCTTACCTTGCTGTTTCCTCCGGGTGCAATCTCGCGTTCATCCGCGTTTATCTACGGTTCCCTTTCCCTGTACCGCAGTGGCCGCAGGCGTTGCTCTTCCCGTGCCCATGCGCTGCCGCAACAGCGCCAGCGGCTCCAGCAGGTTGCGCACCAACTCGTGCAGAGCGTCCTCATTGTGTTTGCTGCGCAAGGTCAGTCCAAAGGACAAGGTCTGGTCGTCCAGGATGCGCACGCCCCGGCTTTCGGGCAAGCCCCGCAGCGCCCGATCCGCCATCTTCAGGTCCCAGTCGTGCAGCTTGAAGATCAGGCGGCCCTCCGCATTATCCAGCCCTACATAAGGCACCCTGGCCCTGCGCGCCCAGCGGCGCAGCTTCGCTTCCTCAAACATGCGCGCAGCCGGCGGCGGGAGCGGCCCGAAACGGTCCAGCGCCTCGGCTCTCAAGGCGTTGATGTCCTCATCGGTGCGCAACACCTCCAGACGGCGGTACAGCTCCAGGACCGCCTTCTCGTCCTGCACGTACTCCTCGGGGATGTAGGCCGCGCCGAGCAACTGCAGGTTGACCTCGATCTCCTCCTCAACCACCTCTCCGCGCAACTCCTTGACCGTGGATTCGAGCAGCCTGCAATACAGGTCGTAACCGATCTCGGCGATCTCCCCGGACTGCTCCCGCCCCAGGACATTCCCGGCGCCGCGGATTTCCAGGTCTTTGAGCGCCAACTGAAAACCCGCGCCCAATTCGTCGAACTCTTCCAGCGCGCGCAGGCGCCTCATCCCCTCGGCTGTGACCGTGCTGTGCAGGGGTATAAGCAGGTAGCAATAGGCCTGCACGTCGCTGCGGCCCACGCGGCCGCGGAGTTGGTGCAGTTCCGCCAGTCCGAAGCGTCCGGCGTCGTGGATGAGAATGGTATTGGCCGTCGGAATGTCCAGCCCCGACTCGACAATGGTGGTGCTCACCAGCACGTCCACTTCCGCGCGCAGGAACGCGGCCATCACCTCTTCCAGAGAGTCGGAGTCCATCTGGCCGTGGCCCACGGCAAAGCGCGCCTCGGGCACCAGCTTGGCCAGGTTGTCTCTGAAGTCGTCAATGTCGTAGACGCGCGGGTGCACCACAAACACCTGGCCGCCGCGGCTGATCTCGCGCAGGATCGCGCGCCGCACCAGGTCGCCGGATAAGTGCGCCACCTTGGTGAGGATCGAGCGCCGGTTGCGCGGCGGCGTGGCCAGGTTGGAGATGTCCCGCAGGCCGATCATGGCCATGTGCAGCGTGCGCGGGATGGGCGTGGCTGTCAGCGTCAGCACGTCCACTGATTTGCGCAGGTGCTTGAAGAACTCCTTGTGCTCGACGCCGAAGCGCTGCTCCTCGTCCACGATCGCCAGGCCCAGGTCCTTGAACCTGACGTCCTTCTGCAACAGGCGGTGCGTGCCGATGACCAGGTCCACGCGCCCGGCGGTAAGGCGCTCCAGGATCGCGCGCTGCTCACCGGGAGTCTTGAAGCGCGAGAGGACCTCGACGCTCAACGGATACCCGGAGAAGCGCTCCGTGAAAGTCCGGCCATGCTGCTCGACCAGCAGCGTGGTGGGCGCCAGCACCGCCACCTGCTTGCCGCTGCAGGCCGCCTTGAAACCGGCGCGCAAGGCCACTTCCGTCTTGCCGAAGCCCACGTCGCCGCAGAGCAGGCGGTCCATGGGGCAGGTGTCTTCCATGTCCTGTTTGACGAACTGGATGGCGCTGAGCTGGTCGGGCGTTTCCTCATAGGGGAAGGCCTTCTCGAACTCCTCCTGCCATTCGCCATCGGGCGGGTAGACGATGCCCGGCAGGCTCTTGCGCGCGGCCTGGATGCGCAGCAGGTCCTCGGCGATGTCCCGGATGGCCTTCGCGGCGCGTTCTTTCTTGCGCGCCCAGACTTTGCCGCCCAGCGTGGACAGCTCCAACTGCGCCGCCCCGCCTATGTACTTGCTCACCCAGCCGATATGCGGGGCGGGCACATAGAGCTTCACGTCGTTGGCGAAGAGCAGTGTCAGATAGTCTTCGGTGCGGCCGCTCTTCTCCAACCGCGCCAGACCCAGATAGCGGGCAATGCCATGCGCCGCGTGCACGACGTAGTCGCCGATCTCCAGTTCCACCAAATGCTGGATCGCCACGGTGCCGGCCACGTGGTGTTTCTTCCGGCTGGGAGGGGCGAGGCCGGCGGGATGGTGGCTCAGCCCCAGTATCTCCCGGTCACTGATGACGGCCAGACCGGCCCCGCGCAGATCGAAGCTGCCTGAGAGTTTGCCCAGCGCCAGGCGCAGGTGCGGCGCCGGCGTCACGCCGGCCTCGTCTAAGAGGGTCTGCAAGCGGTGCCGATGGCCGGTCGTCTCGCAAAGCATGATCAACTGCTGCCGCTCGGCAGCCAGCTTCTTCCAGGTGCCGGCGTGAGCGCCTATCTCACCGTGCAAGCGCTGGAGCGTGGTGCAGGCCACTTCAACCGGCTCATTTTCCCCAAGTTCAACAAACCAGTCCTCTTCATTTTGGATTTTGGATTTTGGATTCTGGACTGAGTTAACCACAGAGCGCACAGAGGGCACAGAGGAAGGACTTGGGGTTTGTGTCTCCTGGTCTGTCTTCTTTTCCTTCTCTGTGTTCTCTGTGTCCTCTGTGGCTGGTTCGTCGCCGGTCACACTGATGAGTTGCAGCGTGTCGAACCGGGTGCGAGCTTGCTCCAGCAGATCCTCCAGGGCGAAGCAGATGGAGTGGCCTGTGACCAGGCTGGCTTGGTAAAGCTCCGCTCTCTGCCGCAGCACGCGCGGTTCCTGGAAGACCAGCAGCGCGCCCGGCGGCAGGTGGTCGAGCAGCGAGAAGGGGCCGCGGGCAGCGCCCGGTGAGAACAAGCGCCGCAACATGCCCGGCGAAGCATTGGCAAAGGAGATGAACTCCACCGCCTCTTCCGAACGCTGCGTGAGCGGGTCGAAAGGCCGGATGGTTTCGATCGTGTCGCCGAGAAAGTCAATCCGGAAGGGCGTTTCAGAAGTGTACGGGAAAATGTCGAGAATCCCGCCGCGCAACGAGAACTCCCCGCGCACCTCAACCTGCCCCGTGCGCTCATAGCCCGCTTCGGCGAGTTGCCGCCCGAGCAGGATGGGGTCGTGTTCCGCGCCCGCGCGCAGAAGGATGGTATCCGCCGTCTCATCGGGCGCCTCGCACGGCTGCAGCAGCGCCGTGATCGGCGCGACGATGATGTGACCGGCGGGAAACAAGGGTTTCTGGTTTCTGGTCTCTGGTTTCCGGTTCTCAGCGGCGTAGTCCTCCCTCTCTCCTGCGGGGAGGGGGGAGGGGGAATTCTTGATCTCGCGCAGCTTGTCCGTCACCAGGCGTCTGCCGCCGAGCGTCAGCCCTTCCGGGTGATCCGATTCCGTGGGCAGCACATCCCAGGCGGGGAAGAAGGAACTCTCCAGATACGGCCCCTCATGCAAGGCCATGAAGGAACGCAGATCGGCGACGGTGTCGAGCGCCGTTTCCGGCCCGTCCACAACCATGAGAACCAGGCTGGGCGAAGTTTTCCCCGCCCCTCTTGGAGGAGAGAGTGGGGTGGGGGGGACCGCCTTGCCCCGCGCCAAGCCCAGCGCCCCAGCCACCAGCGACCGCGCCGCCCCCAGCAACCCCAGCGCGACAACGTGCCTGGGTCCCCCAGTGGAAGACGCGCCGCGCAAAGCGGCGAGTTCGGGCAAGGCGGCAGCACGTTCGAAGGGCGAACGAACACTCATGCTCTGATTAGAATTGATGAGGCGCGGTTGGGAAACAGAAAAAGCGTTCACCACTCATTCACCGCAGAGGACGCAGAGTGCGCAGAGGAAAAACAAATGGAAACATCACCAGATCCTTCACTCGCAATCTCCTCTGCGTTCCTCCGCGTCCTCTGCGGTGAGAAGTTCGGGTTACTCGCCTTTGTTTGAGATCTTCAGCGTCTCGCCTTCTTTGGCTTCCTTGGATTTCTTGACGCCCTCGAAGGAGTAATCCACCTTCAGTCTCTTGGCCTTGCCTTCGGCGGGGTTGCCAAAGTTGTCGTTGGATGCATCCACGGTAAGAGAGTCTTCCACGACCAGGGGTTGCACCTTCGCTGTCACGTCCGTGGACGCGCCATCGGGCAGGTCGCCATAGACGGCTTTCAGGATCAGGAGCTTGCTCGTCTTGGCCACGATTGTCAGGGTTTCGTTCTCGGCGACAGTCTGTTCTCCCTTCTGGCCATTCAAGGTGTATTCGACCTTCAGCCTCTTGACAGTGCCGTTGGCCGGGTCGCCGAAGTTGTCGTTGCTGGCGTCAACCGTCAGCCCCTCCGGAGTCACCATGCCCTTGACTTTTTCGGTCACGTCCGAGCTGGGGCCGACCGGCAGATCCCCATACGTCGCCTTGACAATGACCAGCTTGGGCGGCGTCTTGGCCGGTTTCTCCTCGGCGCAAACGGCTGAGCAGGTTGCGGCGGCCAAGACGAGCAACACGCCACAGACGATTCGCACAGGATTGTTTAGGCTTCTCATGTCCGGTCTCCTTTCGCAGTTGCGGCCTACTTCGCTCCTATGCTTCTGAACCACTGAACGCTCTTCAGGGTATTGGCTTCGCCCTTGGTCTCCAACGACATGACGCCGTCCCACTTTGCGGCCTTCAGGAGCGCGACGATCCGGCGGATGTTGTCCGCATTGAGGCCCTGCCCGACGTGGACCTCGCTGGCCGCGATGCCGGTTTCCTTGCCGATGTTGGCTTTGAGTTCCGGTGCCACGTCCTTGACGTGGAAATGTTTGATCCAGGGCAGCAGTTCCTTGACCATCGCCACCGGGTCCTGGCCGGCGATGAAGGTGTTGCCGGTGTCGAAGTTCACGCCCAGCAAGGGGTCGTCAAGCTCCTGCATGAGCTTGAGCATCAGCTTCCGGTTGGTTGTCAGCGGGCCGTGCGGCTCAATGTTTATCCCTACTTTGTGTGTGCGTGCGACGCCGAGGGCCTCGCGCAGATGATACACCGCGCGCTTGAAGACCTCCTGGAGCGTCATGCCCTTGGGGACTTCCGCGCCGTCCGTGGTCGCGATGTACGGGCAGCCGATGGCGGCGGCCAAGCGGATGCCGTAGATCATGTAAGGGATGGACTGCCAGCGGTGCAGCGCGTAGTGGCAGTCGAGCTGGCTGACCGTCAGCCCATAGCTCTGCAATTCGCTGCGCAGCGCCGCGGCGTCGCAGTTCAATGAAATGGCCGGTGAGAAACCGAGGCCCTCAAAGAAGTCCTCGCCGTTGACCGTATTTATCTCGACGATGCCGCAGCGGTTCTTGCGGCACCAGTTGAAGACGTAGCTTATGCTCCGGTCCTCATGCCTGAAGTTGTCACTCGCAATCCCTAGCTTAACCATTGATCTCCCCTCCCCCAAGAAAGCACTCAGTGCTCGTCACTCACCACTCGGCTTCAGGCCTGCTGTCCACGCAGTGGCGCGCCTGATCAACTCCGCCACCCCCGCGTTCCTGAAGGCCTGCGCATCATGCCCCAGCACGGTGTGAAAGACCCGTCCCTTGCCATAGTCCAGCACGAAGGCCATGGGGTAGTCCTTCTTGTCCACTTTGCTCGTGGCGATTGCCAGCACCGTTATCGGAGTATCCCCCGCCAGGCAAGTGTACAATTCGTCCGTGGTCTCGAAAGGCTGCAAGCCCTCCGTGATCGGGTGTTTCACGCCGCTCATGCGGACCTCGAACTTCCCGTAGGGATCGTGGGGGCGCAGTTTGCGGTCGTAGACGCGCCCTGCCATTTTGGGGAACTCCGGCCAAGGCTGCACGTCCTGGAAGGCTCCGCAGGCGAAGTGCAGCATGACCATGCCCTTCCCGCCTTCCACGAAAGCCTTGAGGTTGGCGTGCGCCTGCTCCCCGGGGTCAGGCTTCTCCCAGTTCATGAAGTGGATCACCAGCGCCGCGTAGTCCTGGATCTCCGGCTGGCACAGAATCCTCGGGTCTTCGGCCACGTCCACGCGCAGGCGTTTGTCCTTGCTTAGCTCCGCGGCGACCGCCGGGCACGTTTCCTTCCAGATGTGGCCTGGGTAATCAATGCCTGTGACAATCAGGATGTTCGTCGTCCGCCCCGCTTCGGCCTGGCCTTTCCTGATCTCGACTGGCGTATTGGCTGGCGCCGCCTGCGGGCCTTTGGTCTCCTCCAGCTTCTCCAGCGGCACCTCCTTGGCGCTTCCTTCCCCGCCTTCCCATAGCCAAATCTCGCTTACCACAGCGTTGTTCGGACCGTCCTGCCGGAAAGCGATGCGCAAGGAGCCGTCGGCATAAAGGCTTGGCGAGACCGGCAGAGTAAATTCGGCAGGCATCTCCTGCGCGTTCTTGAAGTCCGGCAGCTTGGTGGATTTCAGGGCTCTCTTGAACTCGCCGCTCTTGCCCGGCGCCAGCCACACGGATTGCACGCGGCCGTTGCCGTCGAAATCCCACCAGGAGAAGCCAAGTTGATAAGCCTTCTTGGCGTCCAGGCCTGTGGCCTCAAAGGGCACCTCGCCGCCATCAAACCAGACCGTGCCGAAACGGAAATGCGCCGCGCGATCGGATTCCGGCCAGAAGTGGGCTCTGGCCTTGCCGACCTTCAGAACCGCTCCGCCCTTGGCGCCATCCACGTCATCCGCGCCGCAGTCCAGGTAGCAGGCCAGATGGAAGCCCTGCGGCGCCCGCTTGGCCAGGGCCTTCTTGAACTCAGCGCTCCGCTTCTCGTCGTGTTTTAGAGCGGCGGCCTCCTCCACTTCGGGCCGGTTGGCCTTCTCCAGGGACGCGTTCAGTTGGTCGGCGAAAGCCTTGTCGGTGCTGGTCGCGAGCAGTTTGTCCACGGCCTCGCGGGCCGCGGCTTGGTTCGTGCGTGCCAACCCGCCGGCAATCTTCAGGACCGCGAGCTTCGCCTCGCCCTGCACCGCCTGCTCGCCGAGCATAGAGCCGGCCACCTGCATGGCGCCGGCTTCGGGAATGTCGGCCAGGCCCGCCAGGAGCATCTTCTTCCCCTCGGGTGTGACGATCACCTGCTGAACCTGTTGCAGGAGCCGCAATTGCTGCGCCGGGCCGCCCTTGGTTGAGCGCGCCAGGCGCAGGTAGCCCCGCAACGCCAGCACACGGTGGGTCTCCGCGGGCGCCTCCTTGATGAGTTTGAGCAAGTCCTCAACCGGCGCTTCGTCGGACCAGTCGGCCAAGGCGCGCACCGCCGCGTCGCGCACGGTTGCGTCACCATCAGCCAGGGCCGCGCGCACGGCTCCGAGTGCTTCCGCGCCACCCAGCCCTCGCAGCACGCGCAGGAACAAGGCCTTCGCTGCCGGTTTGGCGCTGGTGAGCGCACTCTTCACGGGCGCCACGCGCGCCGCCAGGTCCGGCAGCCGGCCTGCCACGGCCAGCAGCGCCTTCTCAGCAGGCTCATCCGGCGCCGCGCCGCTCAACACCATCTCGATCAGCTTGGGATAGCATTCCAGGTTCCCGATCACGGTCATGGCTTCAACCGCGGCGAGGCGCACTGTTTGGTCCGCATCGCCTGCCGCTTGGAGCAGCGCCGGCGTGGCGTCAGTGATGCGGCGGTCCGCTGCGGCGTGGATGAGCGCCGCGCGGGTGGCGGGTGCAGCCTTGCCGGCCGCGCTTATGATGGTGGCGTCCACGCGTGGCGCGTCCAAGCGCGCCAGGCTCGCGCGGGCAACGCCGGCCGGCGCGCCCTGCGAACCCGCGATGCCGGCCAGCACGTCCACCGACGAGGCATCCCCCAGCTTGCCCAAAGCCTTCACGGCCGCGATGCGCACGGCCTCATCCTTGGTTTCCAGAAGCCCTGCCACTGAATCGCGGGCCGACTTGTCGCCGCGTTCGCCCAAGGCGTCAACCATCGCTGCCAGCGCCGGGCCTTTCAGATTCTCAAGCAATGTCTCCATGACAGCGGTGGCCTTCGGGCCGGGAACCTGCTGGAGCAGACTTGTGGCGACGGCTTGCAGGCCAGGCTCTTGAGTTGACATGGCCTCCATGACAATGGGCAACGCCGCGGCTTGCCGCGTCTTCACCAGTCCACGCAAAGCCGCGACACGAGCCAGCGGAGGCGAGTCTTTGGCCCAAAGCTGCTCGTAGATTTTGCCTGCTCCCGGCGCGTCCTTGGCGGCCAGGCGTTCGGCGCAGCACAACTCCGCATCAATAAAATCGGTGGCTGGAGCCTTGGTGGTGGCTTTGGCTTGGGTGAGCGCCGCGGCGGCCTGAGCGTTGCCTATCTTTCCCAATGCCTGCGCAGCGCACCGCGCGGTGACAGCATCCGGACTCCCCAGCAGCTTTGCCAGGGCTTCAACGGACTTTTCGTCGCGCAAGGCCCCCAGCGACGCCGCCAAACTGGCCGCCGCGCCGCCTTGAGCGCGCTCCATAGCGGCCCGCAACGCGGCGCGGCCGCCTTCGCTCCCCAGCCCTTCGAGTGCGCCGCGCGCCATCTCCGCCGTCTTGGGGTCGTCCAGCATCTTGGTAAGCAGCGGGAGCTGTGCATCCGATCCTACGAAGTGAAGCTGCTGGCAACAGAACAACTTGGCGCCGTCACTCGCGTGCGCGTCCACGAGGATGCCCGCGAGCCGCTCCGCGATCTTGGCCTTCTCCTGTGGATCATTCGTCGCCTTGCCGATCATGCGTTCGAGTGATCGCAGCGGCTTCGCTTCGCGGCCGTAGTCGTAGTCCTTCAACTGCGCGAAGGCTTCATCAGCCTGCGCCGCCTCCTCGCCCGCCCTAGCCATCCACATCCCAGAGACACAAGCAAGGGCACAGAACGCGAACACTCCAAATCCCATCGTCTTCATGGCACTATTCCCCTTGCAACGCGCAACCTGCTGTCGGCAATCCAAAATCCAAAATCTAGAATCCAAAATCGTCACAGCGTCCACGGCACGCGCATCGGCCGGCTGAGCATGCGGTTGGCCTCCTCGTCCTTCACGAAGCGCTGTGCGGCCCAATCCCACTGGACCTTGCGCTCCAGGCGCGTGGCCACGTCGGAGACTATGGCCAGCGTGTTCCCGCTATGGCCCACTTCCACCGGCGCGGACGGGTCCTTGCGGCTGCGCACGCAATCGAAGAAGCACTGGTGATGATCGTAGGCTTCGTAGAGGTGCTCTTCTTCGGGCTTCAGCTTCACCTTGAGCAGCGCAGCCGGCTCAGCCGAAATGCCTCCGCGGTTCACGAAGACCCAGCCCTTGTCGCCGCTGAACTTCACGCCGTGAGTGCCGCGGCTGTCATCCGTGTAGATGATGTGCACGCCGTCGGACGTGTCCATGACGATCTTCCAGGAGGTTGAGGTGTTGGCTTGGCCGTCCTTTGGGAAAACCGCCGTGCCCTGGACCTCCAGTGTCTTGCTGCACATGCTGGGCGCGCCCCACTGGGCCACGTCCAGGTAGTGGATGCCCCAGGACTGAATCCAGCCCACGCAGTAATCAAGTATGAAGTACCAGTTGAACGAGCACTTCTGGTCGTTGTACGGCGTGTAGGGCGCGGGGCCGAGCCACATCTCGTAATCAATCCCTGGCGGGACGGGCTTGGGCACGGCGTTGGGTAGCCCCTGCCCGCCTGGCACGGAGACAGCGATTGTGTGCAGCTTGCCGATGTATTGATTGCGCACCAACTCGCAGGCCTGGCGGAAGATGCCCCAGGAGCGCTGTTGCATGCCAATCTGCACCACGCGCCCGTAGCGGCGCACCGTGTCGCAGACGGCCTGCCCTTCCGCATGGCTCAAGGTCATGGCCTTCTCGCAGTACACGTCCTTCCCGGCCTTGACTGAGCCGATCAGGTGCAGGGCGTGCCAGTTCTCGGGTGAGGCAATGAAGATCGCGTCAATGCCGGGCAGGGCGAGCAGTTCGCGGAAGTCGCTGTAGGAACCGCAGCCTTTATACTCGCTTGAGCCGGTCTTGCGCGCGTACTGCTCCTCAACGCGCTTCTTGGCCCCGTCGCGCTTGGCCTGCTGCGGGTCGCACACGGCCAGCACCTGGCAATCCCCGCGCCCCAGGCAGGTATTCGTGTGGTCCGTGCCCCGCCCGCCCACGCCGATGATGCCGATGCCGTAGCGGTCGCTGGGGGCCGTGTCCGCGAAAATGCGGCCGGGGAGGATGTACGGCGCGGCTGCGGCGGCAACTGCGCCGCCCAGGAATCTGCGGCGTGAGACGAGGTTGGGCCTGGCGGAACCTGCGGGAGTCTTCATGGCGGCATCCTTTATTCTGTTGTCCACGGGCAACCACCTATCCTACCTTACCCCGAGGTGCGGTGCCAATCTAACTTTCCAGGAAGCCAGGGGCGGAGCGCAGCGTGGCCCCTGGGAGGTCGTTTCTCGATGGAACCCAAGCCCCTACGTGGCGGGCCTGCTCAGGGCGCACGGAGAAAGGTCTCGTGTACCTCCACGAAACCCGGCGCCCTTTCATCCCATCTCTAAATGCTTTCGAGAAGCTTCTTCCAGGCTTGGCGGTGAGAAGGCTGGGTGTTCCAATTATCGAGATTCTCTCCCACTTTCTCAAGAAATGTGCTGCGGATCGGTTCACCCCCAAGTGCCAGGACACTTCGAGCAAAAATAAAAATGTCGAATACGTACACATTCTGGCCGCTGGCAAAGGCGCGGGCAATGCGTTCCTCAAGCGCGGACTGCACGTCGCCCTTTCCTTCGGGAACCGCAAAAAAAATATCTCTTATCTCACGTTGCCGGCACTTTCGGAGTGTGCCTTCAACATCGGTTAGGGTCAGGATGCGGTCCTTCACTTCAATGGCCAGGAGAGGCTTGCCCGCCGCGTTCACACACTCAAGGTCGGCGGCTTGGCCGATAGCTTCGTCGCTGGCGTTGATCGGCGCTCGATCAACCTTCGCGTAGATCCCGAAATGGATTCCTATGGCGTCAAAGAGCGCGCTGCAGACAGCCAGACACCTGTCACCACCTGACCTTTCCTCCAGGAATCGTTTGGTCACCGAAAGAACATCCTCCAAGCTGATCCGCGGCGGCAGAGGGTACACAAAGTGAAGAGTCCTTTGCCTTCGAAACATTTCCAACAGGACCTGGCGAAAGGCCGTTTCTGTGAAAACGGGGCTGCCCCGCGACTCCACTTGCTCCAAGACCTTCACGAGCATGTTCCACCCGGCCAAGTCTTTCTTGCTCTGGTCGTCGCGTTCCATGCGCGGAATGCGCATGGGGTTGCCGACGTAAGGGTCACTTGAAGTGCCGAGGATGTTCTCCTGCTTTTGATTGAACGGGGCTATGACTTTGCTTCCCAAACTGCGCGCGTCCCATCCTGTGACGTCGCTAGGGTCACCCTTTCTCTTCTGGAGACGGAGGCAATCAAGCTCTGGGTTTGTCACTTTCCCTAGAAGCTGGATGGGCAGGCAAAAGCGGTAAGCCACCTGTTTGTGGTTGACCGAAGCGTGAATTGCCTCGCGAAGGTCATCGTCGGACAAGTAGCGAACGTCCGCCTTTGCGCTGGCATCGGCCACGACCACGCTCCAATGCGATTCAAGCAAGTCCGCAGCCTGCTTGAAGTCGAAGGCTTCTTTCTCACCGGCTCTTTTGGCCATGTCTCCGTTTTCCGTAGGGAGCAGGTTTCTCAAAAAGGTACGAGGCCTTATCGGGGGAAGTCCAGGCCGGATTCCGCGAAAAAGCTTCCGGATCGTAATTCGCCCAGACGGATTCAGTGCGTTCGCCTTTCGATGAATTGCAGAGACGGCTGTTGGCGTCAACCCTAATCCAATCGCGGTAAAGGCGATCCATTAGCGCGCACCTGTAACCTGATATTGCGACGGAACCCTTCACCGCGCGGAGGACATCTGCCAGTTCCTTATGTTCCCGATCAGTCATCTCGTATCCGTAGGCCTTGCTGTCGCCCCGGGCTTCATGAGGGTATGGCGGGTCACAATAAAAGAGTGTCTCAGGAGAGTCATAGCGGAGAATCACTTCTATTGCCGGAGCGTTCTCGATCTGAACCCGCTGGAACCGTTGCACAATCTGCGGGAGCCCTTCCACACTCCCTAGCCATCGTGAAACTGCGCCGGCCATACTGGCACGGGATGTCAGCACACAATGGGCCCACCGGCCTTCGGAACTTGTCTGGGCCAAACCCGTGCGGGTTTGACGGGCACGCACAAAAAACCGGCGGGCACGCTCGATGCCCGAAAGACCCGGTTCAGGATGGCACGCTTTCACCAGTTCCTCTCTGGAGAAGGGAGTCAAACTTATCAGCCGGATAAGTTCATCTCCATAATCGCGCAAGTGGCGAAAGAAGTTAGATACCTCCGAATCGAGATCATTGTAGGTCTCAACAGGCGCCGGCGGCCGGTTGATCAAGACCGCCGCAGAGCCGCCGAAGGGTTCACAGAAATGTGCAAGCGTTTCCGGCAGCAGCGGAAGGATGAAGTCTAAATGAGAGAACTTGCCGCCGTAATAGCCGAAAGCGATCATCTTGGTACGGCGGTCGCTGGCCCGCCCCATAAGCCGGCGGTTATTGAAGTGGTTGGACGCTTGAGGCCCGTTGCCAGAGCCGTTCCCATATCTCGCTGGACCACCAGGGCGCAGTTTGACTTCACCTTCCATATCAGCCTTATACCGGCGCGCGGCATTCGCCGCAATGTCATGTAGTTGGCGTCAAACACCAAGCTTTTCACAGGCGTCCTTAAGCGAGATGCCAGTCCTGCGTTCTTTGGCTTCCAGAAGGCGGCGTTTCATTGTCTTACTGTGGAGCAAGTACGCGGTTTCTCGCTCAGACTTGATCTCTCGCCAGAGCGCAATCGGCACTATGACCC
>Ga0209777_10006701_pt1 | contig 12914 bp, 15 predicted proteins | sample FrelakmetHBP12HB_FD_187147 | JGI IMG/M metagenome (GOLD analysis project Ga0209777, IMG submission 187147) | Freshwater lake sediment microbial communities from the University of Notre Dame, USA, for methane emissions studies -HBP12 HB (SPAdes)... | ecosystem: Environmental > Aquatic >...
CTGAGCCTTAGGCTCGCCGGACCGCCATCCTTTTTGCCGATATTTTTTGAGTTCTATTGTTCGAATTCGGTAAAAATCACTCTGTCGCCTGCCAGCGGCCGCCTTTATCCGGGCCGATGCGCTGGATGCGACCTTGCGCTTTCATTTTTCTTATTTGCTTCTTGATGGCCCACTCCGTAATGCCTATGCGGAGCGCAAGGTCTGCGATAGTAATTGCCGGATCATTCTGCATGAGTTCGATGATTTTCTGAGTACTTTTCTGGGAAGTTTTTTCCGCTAGCCCTGCATCACCAAGCTCTTTGCGGTGAACGGTGGCGATGAACATGCTTCCTTCTCGGTCGTCGGTGAAGCTGATATCCGGCCAGTCCTCCAGAGCACGTTTAATTCCGGACCCCAACCCCTTGTAAGGCAGCAGCCCTTTGGCCAGGTAGGAAACGAGGATCGGGTTTCTGATATTCGAAATGCCGGATCGTATTTTTTCCACGGTCAGGTTGTTGGGCAGATGGCCGGGACTGATGATCTCAATGCGGTCGTCGAAAATGAATAGACGAATCGTGGCGTTTACGAGATAGTCCCGGTGGATCAGCGCGTTGACCAGCAACTCTTCAAAAACGGAAGGAGGGATCTCTGGAATACCGGATGAGTTCACTCCCTGTCCTGACTGCACTTTGTGAAGGTTACGCATGATGAACGCGAGCGAATCCTCATAGATCTTGCGTAGCGACCCGGAAAATCCTCGGTATCCAGATACTCGGTCGAATGAATGGCATTGCCTGGGTAACGAATGGCTTTGACGATGAATAAGGGCTTGATCCACTCCGGGCGTTCGGCAAAGAGGAGCACTCCCGCTAAATTCAACATCATGCGTTTCACCCCCGCCGCCACCCGCATCATGGACCTGATCACGAGCGACAAGGTGCGACCTGTGGGCCACATCGTCTCCAATCTGAAGGACTATGACCGCCTGTTGAAGGACATCCTGGAAGTTCTGGACACCCTGATTTCCAAAGAGCTGGAAGTGCAGATCCTGACGGGCGCGTGGTACACGCTGCACATCATGCCCTACCGTACTCTCGACAACGTGATCGAGGGCGCAGTGATCACCTTTGTGGACATCACCGAGCGCAAAAAGATACAGGAGAATCTTGAGAAAGCCAATGATCAGCTCCGTCTAGCGGTGGTGGTACGCGATGCACACGATGCCGTCACCGTGCAGGACCTGGATGGCCGCACCATCGCCTGGAACCCGGCAGCCGTGAGGATGTATGGTTGGAGCGAAGCCGAGGCGTTGATGATGAACATTCGCGACCGAATCCCGGAAGGGCTACGGGAGGAATCGTTGGCCAAGATTCATCATCTCAGCCTGGTTAAAATTCTAGAACCAAGAGATCGTCCGGGAAAAATGGATCTTGTCGCCGGAAAACCCGGGAAACCTCTCGCCCCAAGAAACCCGGCAGACTCTTCACGAACTTTACGTGCATCAGATCGAACTGGAGATGCAAAACGAGGAACTACGTCGCACGCAGGTGGAACTGGACAATGCGCGAGCGCGCTACTTCGACCTGTACGACCTGGCGCCGGTCGGCTAATTGCACATTAAGCGAAAAGGGGCTGATCCTGGAAGCCAACCTCACCGCCGCCACCTTGCTTGGCGTGGCCCGAGGCGCACTGATCAAGCAACCCTTGACCCGTTTCACCCTCCCTGAAGACCAGGACATATACTACCACCGCCGCAAACAACTCTTTGAAACCGGCGCCCCACAGGCGTACAAGCTAAGGATGGTGAAAAAAGACGGCGCTCAATTCTGGGCGCATCTGGAGGCTACCGCCGCAAATGACGAAGGCGACGCTCTTGTGTGCCGCGTTGTGCTGAGCGACAACCCCGAGCGCAAGCGCGGGGAAGAGAGGCTGCAAAAATCCAATCAGGACCTGAAAACGGCCATTGAACAGTCCAATGAATCGGCCGAGCAGGCCAGGAAGGCTAACGCCGCCAATCTCCAAGATTGAAGCTTGCAAACTGGAGCTGGAAACGCTGGACTTCGATCTGCGCTCCATGCTGAAAGATACGACAGATTTCCTGGCCATCGGCGCTCGTGAGAAAGGACTGGATCTGGTCAGTCTGGTGGAGTCCGAGGTTCCTTCGCTCCTCTCTGGTGATCCGGGAAGGCTGCGCCAGATTCTAGTCAACCTGGGAACCAATGCCGTCAAGTTTACAAAGAAGGGCGAGATAATGATCCGGCTCCGCCTGGAGAGCGAAGACGAACAAAATGCCACAATTCGCTTCTCGGTTCGTGACACGGGCATCGGCATCCCGGCAAACCGGCAGGAGATTCTCTTTTCACCTTTCACTCAGGTGGATGGCTCGACAACGCGCAAGTACGGTGGTACCGGTCTGAGGCTGGCTATCTCCCGGCAGCTCGCCGAGCTAATGGGAGGCAGGATCGGCGTGGAAAGCGAGGAGGGCATTGGCTCTACCTTCTGGTTCACAGCGGTGTTTGAGAAGCCTACGGCCGGGTCCGGATTGGCTGATGAGAAGTTTGCCGAAATTGGGGGAAAGGGAGCGATGAAAAGCTTTGCCGCTGGGACTACCACTTCTGAAAACGACAAGCGCAAGATACGCATCCTGGTAGCGGAAGACAACCCCGTAAACCAGAAAGTGGCCCAGGCCATGCTGAAAAAGATGGGGCTTCAATCGGATGTTGTGGCCAATGGTCAAGAAGCCGTTAATGCGCTGCAGACCATTCCCTACGACCTGGTGCTCATGGACTGCCAAATGCCCGAGATGGATGGTTTTGAGGCCACTCGCGGCATCCGTAATGGAGCATCAGGAGTAATCAACCCCAGCGTTCCCATTATCGCCATGACCGCCGCTACTATGCAAGGAGACAAAGAGAAGTGTATTCGGGCCGGGATGAACGATTTCATTGCCAAACCAGTCCTGAAAAGAGAACTGGCAGAAATGCTCGCCCGACGGCTGGCAATAACGATTGCCTAATCGATAAGATAATCTACAGGCGTATTCAAGGGTAAACACGAGGATAGAGCCACCACACATAATGAAAATTTAGTGTTCCATACAAATAGCAATGCAAAATATCAAGTATGTTATGGAGGAGACCAGAGGCACAATTATATATGGTTAGATGCCATCAATATTTGCAGATGAAACTCAAATGACTCAACTATTTCAAAATATCATTGAGAATGCCCTGAAATTTCATGGAGAAGAAGCACCCCAGGTGGAGATATCAGCCGTTCGCAAGGGAAATGATTGGATATTTTCCGTTCGGGACAACGGTATCTGGGTGGAATCTCTGCCGGGGAAAGGCTCCACATTCAATTTCACTCTGCCAATGGATACGAAAACCGCCGGATGGATCTTTGCAAAGGACAAAGGGAGACAAAATGGAGATTCTACTGGTAGAAGATAACCCGGCTGATGCGCGTCTGACCGAGCTGGCCCTCCGAGACGGGAAAATTCGCATCAAACTTAGCATTGCCAGAGACGGAATGGAAGCGCTGGCCTTTTTGCGCAAAGAGGGAATTCATGCCCACGCCAAGAGCCCCGACTTCATATTGCTCGACCTTAATCTGCCCAAAAAAGACGGACGCGAGGTGCTTAGGGAGATTAAAAGTGATGCGTTGATCAAACATATTCCCGTGGCGATCTTGACCACCTCAGATTCCGAGAGCGATATTTTGTACTCATACCGGATGCAAGCCAATTGCTATATGGTCAAACCGCTGGAGCTGGATAGGTTCGTAGAAATGATGAATTCCATAAAACGGTTCTGGTTCGAGACAGCCAGATTGCCCCGGAGAGATGAGATACGTGAGCCTGAATGCCATTAAAATTCTTCTCATTGAAGATAATGAGGTAGATGCAAGGCTGATCAAGGAGTATTTACGGAACGCCTCCGGCACAGAGGAGGGCGTTTCCTCTGTAATGTTTGATTTGACAATGAAGAAGAGTCTTTCTTCGGGGCTTGAATTCCTGACCACCGTAGATGTGGACGCCGTGCTCCTGGATTTGAATTTGCCAGACTGCGTTGGTTTGGAGACGTTCTACAAAATTCATAAAAAAATGCCCAAAATTCCCATACTGATATTGACAGGCCTAAGTGACCGAGAGCTGGCTGTGAAAGCGGTTCGGGAAGGCGCAGGGGACTATCTGGTGAAAGGAGAAGTGGACGACAGACTGCTTCGCCGTTCCATCAGCTACGCCATCGAGCGCAAAAAATCCGAGGAAGAGCTTCTCTTAGCCCAGAACAATCTGGAGAAGAAGGTTGTCGAGAGGACCATAGAATTAAAGGAGAGGTATGACGAGATTGAACAACTGGTCTATGCCATTTCTCATGACCTCATTTTGCCCCTGGTGACCATCAAGGGGTTTCTTGGCTATCTCAAGAAGGATATTGCATCCGGCGGCCGGCAGAGGATTGAAATCGATCTGGGTCTGGTTGGGGATGCCGTGGAGAGAATGGAGGCCCTTTTGGTCAGGGCCCTGGATGTATCGAGCATAGGCAAGCTATCGAATACCAGAGAACTGGTCCCCTATGGCGAGATTGTTCAGGAAGCTTTGAGTCTGGCAGCCGATAAGATCAACTCCAGCGAAGCCAGGGTCACCGTAGCCAATGATTTTCCCCAGGTGAATGTGGATCGTCCCCGGATTGTGGATGTCCTGGTGAATCTGATCGAGAATTGTATCCGTTATGCAAGCAATACCCGGCCGCTACAGATCCAAATAGGATATCAGGTTAAAGAGGGTGAGATCGTATTTTTTGTCAAGGATGACGGCCAGGGCATAGATCCGATAATGCAGAAAGATATATTCCGGTTATTTTACCGGGGCAGCGAGGCGGAAAATTCCCATGCGGGACTGGCTCTCTCCCGGAGGATTATCGAGGTTCATGGGGGAAGAATGTGGATAGAATCGGTTGTGTACAAAGGCTGCACTGTGTACTTCACAATTCCTTAGATTTAGAATAAAAATATTTAAAGATCATAGCTTACTTTCAAACTCTATCGTCTTCTCGGGCTTGCTTCCCATATCTTGCGCCTTTTGCAGATTGTTCTGGAAATTCTTGTTGGACGGCTCCAAAGCCACGGCCTTCTCGAAGCAGCTTTGCGCCTTCTCGACAGAATTCAGCTCCATTAAGACCAATCCTTTGGTGTTCCAGGCATCAGCGTTCTTGGAATTGAGCTCGATCGCCTTGTCCAGGAGAGGAAGAGACTCGTTGAAACTACCCTGCATAGCCATGATCCTACCTTGCCGATACCAGGCCATATCAAGTGACGGGTTTAAGGCTGCGGCCTGGCTGTAGGCCTCCAATGCCTCCTTAGATCGTTCCGTTTCCTCCAGGATCATGCCTTTATTAAACCAATAATTGGCATTTTTGGGGTTGATCTGCAAGGCCATCTCCAGGGAATTTAAGGCCTCTTCATGCTGCCTCATGCCACCGGAAAGAATCAGGGCCCGGTCGTTGTAAGCCTCTGCATTGGAGCCGTTCAGGAGGATGAGCTGGTCAAAGCTGTCTACAGATTCACTGTATCTTTTCATAATGCGGAGAAGATTAGCTTTGAAGCTCCAGGCCCAGGTATCGCTGGAGTTCAGATCCAGGTATTCATCGATGTCCTGCAAGGCCAGGGAGTAGGAACCGTTATTGTAGTTGCTCTGGGTCTGAGAAAGCCAATAATTGGCATCCTGGCTTACGACGGGCGTGATGGTTACCAGGAAAAAGGCCAGTAGAAGGAGTGCTATGGACTTCATGCTTCCTAATGTATTCTAGGAAGTGGATATAGCTTGCGGTCGAATTTCGGTATTAGTATCCTACCAATCTCAATAAAAATAGTGAAGATCGCTCAGAGTGCGACCTTCTCCGCCTCATCTGCCGTATAGCCCATATGAACCACGGTGCATAGCTTCTTGACCAGAAGCGTCGGGTTTTTCGCCTGGAAGATGTTTCTGCCAAAGGCAACACCGGTCGCTCCGACCGATATTGCATCATAGACCATCTGCAAGAGGTCCATTTCCGTGTCCATCTTTGGTCCACCGGCGATAACTACCGGCACGCTGCAGCCCTCTACAACCTCTTTGAAGGTATCAGGAGAGCCGGTGTAGTTGGTTTTGACAATATCAGCCCCTAGCTCAGAACCGATTCGTGCGGCAAGCTTGACGTACTCCACATTATGCTCGGACTTGACCTTCGGTCCGCGAGGGTACATCATGGCAATGAGAGGCATGCCCCACAGATCGCAGGTTCGGGCTACTCTGCCCAAATCATGCAGCATTTCCGCTTCATCATCCGCGCCCACATTGACGTGAATGCTTACCGCATCAGCGCCTATTCTTATAGCGTCCTCCACCTCAGTCACAAGAACCTTGTGATTGGGATCGGGACCAAGAGAACTCGATGCCGAGAGATGGATAATCAATCCGATATCGCGTCCATAGCCCCGGTGGCCGTGCAGCGGCAGACCCATGTGCCCTAAAACAGCATTGGCGCCACCCTCAGCTACCTTGTCCACCGTGGCGGGCATGTTCGTCAGACCGGCGATGGGGCCTACGGAGATACCGTGATCCATGGGTACAATGACCGTTCTGTGAGTCTTGCGATCCAAAATGCGCTCCAGTCTTATCGCCTTTCCGATCTTGCTCATGACCAGTATCGATGTGAATACTAAAATTAAAGATGATGGTCGAGGAAGGGCAAATGCCCTAACGGCTCTATCCCTTTTCTATCAGGATACCTCCACTGCCGTCTATGGCATTTTCGACGAATCCTCTTGCCCCTCGTTACCATCCAGATAGAGCAATGTGGCCAGGCCATAGATGTAGGGCAGGGAGAGCAGAGAGAGCAAGGCACCGATGAAAGGAATGGTGGGAAGCACTGCGCCGATGGCCAGGGAGGCGAGGACTACTATCAGAGCATCAGAGAGGTTGGCCTCGACAAAACGGTAGCTTGCTTTCAGGGCCTCTATGCCGGATTTGCCGTCAATCATTACCGTTTGGGCAACGAAGTAGAGGGCGAAGCTCAGGATCAATCCAGGAATGAGAAAAAGCACATATCCAAAAGCTACAATTATGCCGGCCAGGAAGGAGGTGAGGAGGAGCGGCTCCATCTTTCCCAGTGTGGCCTGCCAGGCGCGGGAGAGATCGACCTTGTTACCAATGGATGCCTCTCGAATCATCTCAATTGTCATGCCTTCCGCCAGTAAGAAGAGCACTATCATCAGTATTATGAACAGGAAAAGCCCTGCCAGAGCTGAGAACGCGACGAATCCTTCTTCTCCGAAGACAGCGATTAGCCCCATGTAGCCCGCGAAGATCACCATACCCAAGATGAGCGCTGCTATGGGAATAAGTGACGGCACAATCATAATGGGATTATCCCTGTATATCTGGAAGGCACGTGAGAATAACTCGCCTAGCGCCCTTTTCTTCGGGCTTTTTGTCTTTGCCACTTCCATGATTGGGGCAAGAACATCGGATTGGGGATCTGGCCGATCGGAATCTGAAGTCATGCAAATCACTTCTCTATTTTCAAATTAGCTCTTGGTTTAAGAATCTATATAAAAATTTTGTAGAATCAACGGCAAAAGGCTCCTTCTTAAAAAACCATCCTTCGAAGTCCTCATTCGTCAAGCGAGCCCTTAATATCTTTGAAAACTATCGCATATTGGGGATTAAAAATGAAGTGGTTAGTTCTGATATTCAGCATTATGATCACTGCCGCTCTCCCGGCAGTAGGCACGAATCCCACACTGACCATTGTGGGCGAGGGAACAGTGACCGTTCCTGCGGATACGGCGATCGTCTCCGTCTCTGTGCAGAGCAACATTAATAATATGACGGCAGCCCAGGCGGCGGTCCAGGAGAAGATGGGCAGGGTAATCGATGCTTTGAAGGCGGCAGGCTTGAAAGATGAGGAGATTTTGCCGGGCCAGTCCAACGGTGTTTCCAGCTTTCAGTCTACCAGCAAGGTCTGCAAGAGAGTAAACAATAGCACGGTATGCGAGAATAACACCGCTCAGGCCTCTTCCTTAGAGCGATCATTGATCGTCCGTCTCAAGAGCACCGATTCGTCCAGGATCAAACCGGTGCTGGAAGCGGCCCGCTCCGCCGGGGCTCAGGCCGATGTCGCGGGGTACGGCCTAAGCGATGCCGGCAAGGCAGCGGCAGAGGCTCGCCAGAGGGCGGTGGCCAATGCCAAAGAGAATGCCGCAGGAATGGCAGCCGCGGAAGGAGTGCGTCTGGGAAAGGTGCAGGACATATCAGATTACGGCTATCCGCTTGCCCTTAACGATTACTACGGCAGCTCGGCACAACTGGGCATGGTGGATGTCACATCCTACGTAATAGTAACCTATGAGTTCGAAATTTGAATATTATTACTATTTTTTGAAAATCACAATCCAGGAAGCATTGGTCATCAAAATATTTGCCGGGCATAATCTATAAAGCTTTTAAGACAGAAATCCATTATCATGAAAAATATAGGCATAGTATTTCTGGGAATTTTGCTTCTGTTCCTAGTAGCCGCGTCGGCTAACGCCGTAGAGAATAATGTGTCCAAGCTGATAGTGCAGGGTGAAGGCAAAACGAGTGCTGCTCCGGACAAGGCGACCGTAGTTCTGGGCGTGCAGACACGAGACGCCAGCGCGGCCGTTGCTGCAACGGAAAATGCCCGGTTGATGAATGAGACCATAACCGCATTGCTGGCCGCGGGAATAACCGAAAACGAAATTCAGACCAGCGGCTATACTCTGGGCACAGAGCCTCAGGATGTGTCTGTTATGACGGGCGAGAAGCAAAAAGCCCCTGTGTTCCTGGCTTCTAACACAGTAACCGTGAATCTGAACAATACTGCCGATGTGGGACGGGTACTGGACGCCGCCGTATCAGCCGGTTCAAACAGCATCCAGGAGGTTTCCTTCGACCTGCAAAATCCCGGGCCGCAAAGAGATCAGGCATTGACTTTGGCCATCCAGGACGCCCGCAGGAAAGCGGAGATTGCCGCGAAGGCAGCGGGCGTGAAGCTGGGAAGGGTGCTGGAAATCTCGGAGGGCTACGGATATGTTGCCGCCGCATCCAGGAGCGCCGCGTTTGACGTTGCCACACCAATTCTGCCAGGCAAGATGGAGATCACAGCCAGCGTGACCGTGACCTACGAGATATCTTAACTGTACATCGGCTCGGGCGGGCCCGCAATCCTGTTTGTCGGCCCTCCCCCAAAGATCTCCTGGAACTTCCAGACCACATAAAGCTCGCATTTGAAGTTATTCCTAATGGCCTGCATCAGCTCGTTCTTGGTGAGACCGTCATAATAGATCTCACGCGTAAAACGAATGCTCTGCAGATCGCCCCCTCCAGGCTCGATCTCAAAACTGGAATCCTGGAAGAGCAGATCATAGCGCATCTGCCAGAGCAATCTCTCCCGCTCCTTGGGAGGCATGGCGGACAGAGCCTTCTGGTGCGAGTCTGCCAGCCTTATCCGGCTGAAGACTACTATCATGTCCTCATGGCTTTTGGGCTGAATGATGGATAGATGCCTGCCGGACTTGGCAGGAAACTCTGCGGCAAGCTGAAAGTAAAGATTCTCCGGCTGATCCTCTGCCTTGAATAGCCCTTCCTGGACCAGCCAGGTCTTTACCTTTTCCTGGGTATCAATGACCTCTTGGGCAGTCATAGCTTATCTCATCTACTCCAGCACGGCGCGCAGCGGGAACTGGTGAGTGCCGAGCTTGCCTTCGTAGTTGGCGGCACTGATCTTTATGATGCCGGGCACATGGCATGCGGCATTGATGCCCGCCTTCATGGCCGCGGAAATGGCCTCTTTACTAACGCCGTTTATTACTATCTCAAAGACGGCAGAGACTTCCTCGGCTAAAGTGCAGACCCCGTCCTCGCGAAGCGACGTGCAGAAGGCTGTGTTGGTGGAGGCTTTCAGGAACTTGTACTTGGAGCCCACCTTGGAGCCGCTGGCCACCACGCCTCCCGGGAAGGGAGTAATAGTGCCCTTGATTTTGCCGATGGCATTTACGGCCGCCTCGGCCGCCAGCAAGCCTGCCGCCTGATTTTGGGCGAGGATCAGGAAATTGCCGCCCGCAATTGCGTCCACTGCCCCGAAATTCTGCTCGACGATGAAGTCTCCCGACATGAGGGGAATCTTCCAGAGGCTGCGGCCAAACAGCTCGACTTGCTTTTGGTAGCCGTCGCCAAAGAAGCTCAGCTTCTTGCCGGTATCAAACAGCTTCTCCGCATCCGGCATGCCGGAAAACGCCGCTGCTGTAGGCGCGGTCAGCACGCACTGGCCCAGGCGAAAGAGCAGTGAGTTCTCCAGGTTCTTGTAGCCCATATTGCAGATCAGGATATTGACCCCGGGTCTACCGTCCGGCGTCTCTTCTCCCCCGACAATGCATTCGATGCCTGCTTCTGCCGAGCATCCTATCACGGACGTGCCAAATCCCGTGGCTTCACGCGCCGCTTCCAGAGCCCAGCGCTCCGTTATCGCAGTAATCTGCACCCTTGCCATCTTTATGGGAAAGCCTTCCGCAAAGGTATCTTCTATCTCAACACCATTGATTTCCATAACATCCCTCTTCTAAATCCACTACAACGGATTGTAAATCGCCAGTTCATATTCGCTCTCATCCGACCGAGCTAGGGCCGCCGCCGCACAGACCGGCCTCTCTAAGGGCAAATCAAACGCCAGGCGGGCAATCTCACCGGCACTGCTGCCGCCCAAAACAGTGACCTCAAAGTCGGTCTTCTCATAAGTCGCAACCATTAAGGCCAAGGCCCCCTCCAGATGAAACTCCCGAATTCGAAGCTCATCCCTCTTGGCAATGCCCAGCCAGCATCGATCTTCGCGCACCGCGCCGGCTATGCGCGGAGTGTCAAGCTCGTCCCTCTCATAGCCGTAAGCTGCCAGACTGATGGTCAGGGCATCTATTGGCCGCTGACCATCCTGGATTCTCTCCATAATCATGTCGGTATGAGTGCCATTGCTTACAACCGCAACATCGCCTGCATTGTTGCTGCCGACGCGAATGCAGTTGTAGGCGATGTAAGGATTTTTGGCTAAGTCGGCGCTGTCCTGGGGCGAGACCATGATGCTCTGGCCGCGCACTTCTGCCCTGCGATTGGGAAAAGAGCGGGAGGAGACTCTGTAGGCGACAAAGCTCCTTCCCTGGCATTGGCCTACTACAACAATTCGGCCCACATACATGTTCAGTCAACCAGCTTGTACTTGGCGATATTCGCATCCGCCATGGCCTGGATCTGTCCCCGCATATCCGCACATTCCGCTTTCTTGAAGAGGTGCTTGTAGCGGCCCTGCAGCTTGAGGTACTCCTCTACCAATTTAGGCCGGCGCACCTTCTTGACGCCCACAAGCTCTCCGTTCTCATATTCCAGGAGCGGCCACAGACTGGTCTCCACAGCCAGGCGCGCCAGCTCGATCATGAGTCCGGCTTCAAAGGTCCAGCCGGTGATGCAGGGCGCATTGACCTGAATATAGGATGGGCCATTCACCTGCAAGGCCTTCTTGACCTTTCGTCTCAGGTCCACAGGATAAGCCACGGAAGCAGTAGCCACGTAGGGAACCTTGTGGGCCAAGGCGATGGCCGGCATGTCCTTCTTGGGCCGTGCATTGCCCTGGCTCTGGCTGCCCGACGGCGTCGTGGTGGTATGCGCGCAAAACGGCGTAGATCCGCTTCGCTGCACTCCCGTATTCATGTAGGCCTCGTTGTCGTAGCAGACATAGAGAATCTTATGGCCACGCTCGAACATGCCCGAATTGGAACCCATACCTATATCGAAGGTGCTGCCGTCTCCACCAATGATGACCACGTTGGTGTCCAACCCCCTGCGCTTCTGCATGACCTCAACGCCGGAGGCTACTGCGGCCGCATTCTCGAATAAGGAGTGAATCCAAGGAACACACCAGGCGCTTTCCGGGAAGGGAGTGGTAGTAACCTCCAGACAGCTCGTGGGCGAGACCACGATGGTGTTGGGTCCGGCGGCGTCTAAAACCAGCCTGATGGTAGTAGGCATAGCGCATCCTGCACAGGCCCTGTGTCCTGGTGCCAGCAAAGATTTTTCCATTCTTTTAGCCTCCTAAAGGATCTCCGTCCGGAGATTCAGGAACTCGAACTCGAATTCTATTCCCTTGCGGGCAGTCTCTGCCTTATCTACGATCTTGCGGATATCCTTAACAGTGATGTCCCGGCCACCAAGGCCCGCCGTAAAGCCGATGATAGGTATACGGATATTGCTGTTGTAGAAGGCCGCCTTCAGGTCTGTCACCAGACCGGCTTCGCTTCCGATAGCAACGTCTTTCTCTATAACCGCGATTACGCTGGCGTCTTTTAAGGCTTTACGCAGAGCTTGCACCGGGAAGGGCCGGTAGCTTCGCACCTTGACCAGGCCGACTTTCTTGCCTTCGGACCGCATGGCATCTATGGCGTCCTTGATGGTGCCGATGACCGAGCCCAAGGTAACTATTACTATCTCGGCGTCCTCGGCCTGGTAGCTGTCGATGAGCCCACCATAATACCTTCCAAAGGTCTCCTCGAACTCGCGAGCAACCGTTTCAATCTTGTCCAGAGCCTTTAGCTGGGCCTCGAACTGCTGGTAGCGAAACTCCGTATAAGTGGAGGGATCAGCGAAGGCTCCAAAGGTCTTGGGGTTGGCCGGATCCAGGATATTGGCCGGCTGGTAGGCGGGCAGAAACTCCCTGGCCTTTTCCTTGTCTAAAAGCTCTACCGGCTCATAGACGTGCGTCAAGATAAAGCCGTCCATGCAGACCATGATGGGGGTTCGAATCTCTGCATCCTCGGCGATCTTGTAGGCCTGCAGCGTGGCATCCACCGCTTCCTGGACATCCTCCACGTAAATTTGCAGCCATCCC
>Ga0209777_10006703_pt1 | contig 12912 bp, 10 predicted proteins | sample FrelakmetHBP12HB_FD_187147 | JGI IMG/M metagenome (GOLD analysis project Ga0209777, IMG submission 187147) | Freshwater lake sediment microbial communities from the University of Notre Dame, USA, for methane emissions studies -HBP12 HB (SPAdes)... | ecosystem: Environmental > Aquatic >...
CCGATGGGCCGGCCGAAGAGCGCTTCGTTCCGGACGGCGGATATGGTGGGGTTGGACGTCCTGGCCAAGGTGGCCCAGAACGTTCGCGACAATCTCCGTGACGCGTCCGAAAAGGAGGTTTTCAGTGTCCCGCCGTTCCTCACCAAGATGGTGGAAACAGGGCTCCTGGGCGACAAGGCCCAGAAGGGCTTCTATAAGAAGGTGTCCGACCTGTCGGGTACCAAGATCTATGCTTTGGACTACAACACAGTGGATTACGTGCTCCAGAGGAAAGCCGACTTCCCACTTCTGGATGAACTCAAGCGGCTGGCCGATCCCGGGGCGAGTCTGCAGAGACTGGCCTATTCCGAGGACCGTGCCGGACGCTTTGCCTGGAAGACGCTGAAGAAGATGCTCCTTTACTGTGCCGCCAAGGTCCCCGAGATATCAGACAACATCATGGCTGTTGACCAGGCGATGCGATGGGGATTCAACTGGGAGCTCGGCCCCTTTGAGACCTGGGATGCCATAGGTGTCAGGAAGTCGCTCGAAAGGATGCGGAGCGAGGGGGAGAAGATACCACGGAACGTGGAGGAGATGCTCTCAGGAGGCAAGGAGAGATTCTACCAGCGGCGGGACGGTCGCAAGGCCTATTTCGACTTCGCGAAAGCGGCGTACGTCGATATCGAGGAGAAGCCCGAAATCATCCTGCTGCCATCGCTCAAAGAGAGGCAGAAAGTGGTGCGTTCCAACGAGGGGGCGAGTCTCCTGGATATGGGAGACGGGGTGGTCTGTCTGGAGTTTCGAACGGCGAACAACACCATCGATGACAACGTTGTCCGGATGATCAATGAAAGCTTGGCGGAGGTTGAGGCGAACTTCGAGGGGATGGTCATCGGCAACCAGGGAGTCAACTTCTCTCCAGGTGCCGACGTCAAGAAGATCTATGGCCTGATTGTGAACAAGGACTGGAAGACCCTGGATCAGGTAGCCTGGGAGTTGCAGTCGGCACTAATGCGGGTCAAGTATTCGCGGAAACCGGTGGTAGCGGTGCCCTTCCGCATGACGCTGGGTGGCGGATGCGAGACGTGTCTGTCGTCCAGCGCCGTCAGGGCCTACGCCGAGACTTACATGGGGCTGGTGGAGATGGGGGTGGGGATCATTCCCGCTGGCGGCGGCACCAAAGAGATGCTGCTCAGGGCTATTGAATGGGTCCCGCCGAGCACGCCGAGCGCTATCCCGGGAGGAGGCCGTCCCGACTTGATACCCTACGTAGCGCGGGCCTTCGAGACAATTGCCACAGGCAAGGTGTCGACCTCGGCGCAGGAGGCGAAAGGCATTGGCTTCATGAGGCCCACCGACTGGACCACCATGAACCTGGACCACCTGTTGCACGATGCCAAGCAGACGGTACTGTGTCTGGTCAAAGAAGGGTATCGACCGCCGCGGCCGCGCGACGACATCAGGGTCATCGGCCGCAGCGGAAGGGGCTTCTTGGAACTTATGGTCTATCTGATGCGGGATGCGGGATATATCACCGACACAGATGCACATCTGGCCAAGAGGCTGGCTTATGTAATCAGCGGTGGCGACGTCGATCTAAACACACTGGTGACAGAGCAATACCTGCTCGATTTGGAGCGAGAGGTGCTCCTGTCACTCGCCGGTGAAGAGAAAACGCAGGCCAGGATGAAGAGCATGGCTGAGACCGGCAAGATGCTTCATAACTAGTTCAGCAGTAAGGAGATGAGGCTATGAGAGATGCAGTCATAGTGTCAATCGTGAGAACGGCCATTGCCAGGGCCAATAATGGCTCCCTCAGGAATACCAGGGTGGAGCACACTGCCGCAGAGGTAGTGAAGGAGGCCGTCAAGAGAGCCAGCGGACTGAAGGCTGAGGAGATAGACGATCTGGTGATGGGGAACTCCTTCCCTGAGGCGGAGGCCGGCATGAATCTTGGCCGCGTCGTAGCCCTCAAGGCCGGGCTGTCCTCTCATGTCCCGGGCATCACGGTCAACAGGTATTGTGCCTCCGGGCTGGAGGCGATCAGCATCGCCAGCCAGAAGATCATGTGCGGCTTTGCTGATGTGGTAGTGGCGGCCGGGGCAGACCACACGAGCCTGGTCCCGATGGGCGGAAACAAGCCGATGCCTGATCCAGACCTGATGACGACCTGGCCCGAGGTGTACATCACCATGGGACTGACGGCAGAGAACGTGGCGCAGCGGTACAAGATAAGCCGGAAGGATCAGGACACCTTTGCCTTCGAAAGTCACCAGAAGGCTGCCAGAGCACAGGCTGATAACAGGTTCAAAGAGCAGATACTGCCCTTGAGGGTGGTGGATCGTGGGTTCGAGGGAGGCAAGGCTGTTGCCCGGGAGAAGGTCTTCGACAAAGACGAGTGTATCAGGCCCGATACCTCGCTGGAGGCACTCTCCAAGCTGAGGCCGATCTTTCGGGCTGGGGGTACGGTAACGGCTGGGAACTCGTGTCCCCTGAACGACGGGGCTGCAGCGGCTGTGATCATGACTCGGGAGAAGGCCAAAGAACTGAAACTGAGGCCCATGGCGGTCTTCAGATCAATGGGCGTTGGTGGGGTGGACCCCGAGATCATGGGGATAGGGCCGGTGGTGGCTATCCCGAAGGCCCTGAAGTACGCTGGGATCAGCCTGGACAGCGTCGATCTTTTTGAGCTGAACGAGGCCTTTGCCTCACAGTCCATCCACGTACTCAGGGAGTTGGGCATAGACCCGGGCAAGCTGAATGTGAACGGCGGCTCGATTGCGCTGGGGCATCCACTGGGTTGCACCGGGGTGTATCTGACCGCGAAGTTGCTCTACGAAATGGAACGCCGCAAGTCGAGATACGGTGTCGTTACGATGTGCATTGGCGGCGGCATGGGAGCAGCCGCTGTCTTTGAGAGAGAATCCTAGCGAAGGAGGTTGTCATGCTGGGGAAGGCAATGAGAAAGGGCGGTTCGTTTCTGGTGGAAGAGACTCCGGCCCAAGAGGTATTTACGCCGGAAGACTTCCGCGAAGAACACAAGATGCTGATAAAGACCACGAAGGACTTCGTTGAGAATGAGGTAGTGCCGCATGTAGAGGAGCTGGAGAACAAGGACTTCGAGCTGGCGCGCCGGCTCATGCGAGAGGCAGGAGCTCTCGGGCTTCTGGGCGTGGACGTACCGGAGGAGTACGGTGGTGGGGGTCTCGGCATCATTGCCTCGCTGCTAGTGGGCGAGCATTTCGTAGCCGGCGGCTCAATCACTGTGGCCGCGAATGCGCACACCGGCATTGGCACCATGCCGCTGGTGTTCTTCGGCAACAAGGCGCAGAAGGCCAAGTACTTGCCCGGACTGGCCTCTGGAGAGAAGATTGCCTCCTACGCTCTGACTGAGCCGGGGGCGGGCACGGACGCAATGTCCATGCAGGCCACGGCGGTGCTGTCGCCGGATGGCAAGTACTACAAGCTGAATGGGACCAAGCAGTTCATCACCAACGGCGGCTTCGCTGATGTCATAACTGCCTATGCCAAGGTTGGCGGCGAGAAGATAACCGCATTTGTGCTGGAGAGGGGGTTTCCCGGGATTTCCACCGGTCCGGAAGAGAAGAAGATGGGTTTGCGGGGCTCTTCCACCGTCAGCGTGATCCTGGAGGATGTCCAAGTGCCGGTGGAGAACGTAATTTTTGAGACTGGCAAAGGTCACACGGTGGCTTTCAACATACTGGACTTGGGCCGTTTGAAGCTGGCGGCCGCCTCCATTGGGGTAGCCAAGCTGGCGATAGAGCGCTCAGTAAGGTATGGCAAGGAGAGGATTCAATTTGGCAAACCGATATGTCAATTTGGGCTGATCAAGCACAAGATCGCGGAGATGGCCATACGGGCGTACATGGGAGAAAGCATGGTGTACCGGACCGGTGGTCTGATTGAGGCTGTTCTGGAGACTGTGGATCGGACGGCCGACGACGTGGGGCGGCAGAGTGGCAAGGCTATTACGGAGTACGCCATCGAGTGCTCCATTAACAAGGTCTTCTGCTCCGAAATGCTGGGCTATGTGGGTGACGAGGCGGTCCAGATCCACGGTGGCTACGGATACATCGAGGAGTACCAGGTGGAGAGGACCTACCGGGACAACCGCATCTTCCGCATCGTTGAAGGCACCAACGAGATCAACCGGGTCATTACGGTGGGTTTCCTGATGAGGAAGGCGCTGAAGAACGAGATACCTCTGCTGGCGGCGATAGAGAGGCTGAAGAGCGAACTCCCGGGAATGAAGCCCGTTTCTACTCACATCGCTGGCGGGCCGCTAGCCTACGAGCATGCGTTAATTGAAAGAGCCAAGAAGGTCCTGTTGCTGGTGGCGGGTGCTGCCGTCGGGAAGTACGGCGAAGCCGTCAGTGAGGAGCAGGAGATCTTGGGGCGGATCAGCGACATTGCGGCCGAGGTGTTTGCCATGGAAAGCGGCCTTCTAAGGACAGCCAAGGCGATAGAGGTGTCCGGCAAGGAAGCTTCCAGGCTCAAGGTCGACATGGTCCGGGTGTATGTGAACGAGGCCATGCCCCAAGTCCATGAGTATGCGGTAGGTGCCTTGGCAGCGATTTATTCTGGAGACGAGCTGACCAAGCAGTTGGCCGCATTATCCAGCATGACGCATGTCAGCCCCGTCAATGTGATTGGCCTGCGCCGGGCGATTGCTGACAAGGTGATAGCCGCTGAGAAGTACGTCTGCTAGTGTGCGCCGGCGACTGCGTCAAGTAACCGTGCGCCTACTATGAACTATGAGATGAACCGTCAAGGAAGATGGGGCAGGTGGAAGGGTTTAGACGAGGGACGCTTCCGGGAACAGTTCATGGCCTTCAGGCTGGGGTTGAACTACCACAGGATTCAAAGGGCATCAGGTTGCCCTCCCATCTGGGGATGTGCTAGGATACTGATGCAGAGTTAGGTCAAGAGGGCTATCCCTAAAACCACGGGCTTGCGCCGCTTCTCTTGCTGGGATAGAATGTGGGCAATGCGGCTGGACTGACTTCGGGTCCTCAGAGACTGGGGTTCGTGGGGGGATTGGTCAAACCGCGCGACTTGCTAGACTGCCGTCTTCAAGGCCCTGAAGAGAACGAACTCTAGAAGGAGGCCACATGAAGTACTTCGAAGACTTCCAGGTTGGCGAAACGGTAGTGACCCGGGCCAGAACCATTACTGAGACTGACATCGTCAGTTTTGCCGCTTTGACCGGAGACTGGTATCCGTTACACACCGACGTTGAATACGCGAAGAAGGGCCCTTTTGGAGAAAGAATAGCCCACGGCTTGTTGGTTCTGTCAGTGGCAAACGGGCTTCTGCCCCTCTACGACATGGCGATCATTGCCTTCTATGGTATGGACAAGGTGAGATTCACGGCACCGACCAAGATAGGCGACACGATACACGTGGAACTCGAGGTTGTCGACAAGCAGGACAAAGGTGAGCTGGGTGGAGTTGTCACACTGAAGGAGTCGGTGAAGAATCAGAGGGGAGAGCCCGTGACGCTTTCCACGATGAAGGCCTTCATCGCCGGGAAGCCGAAGTCGGGATAGGTGAACATGTCGTTGCCAGGTGCCGCAGGCCTCACGGGAATTGCCTTCATTACCCGGCGTGTGTTCGAAGGCATGGCTCTCCGCGATATCAAGCATTGGACATTGGCAGCGCAACGAGCGCACCGGTTACGACTAGCGTAAAGGAGTCCAGCGATGGCCGTTACAAGCGAGGAGTTGGGCGATACCGGCACCCTGATGTACCCGAGCCGGATCAAGCTTCCCTACAAATGGCATGCCGGAAAAGCGGGGAGCAGGTTCTATCAGGAATTGAAGGACAACCGCAGGATCTGGGGCACGAGATGCCCCCAGTGCTCCTTGGTGTATCTGCCGCCCAGAGAAACGTGCCCGCGGTGCTATCGCATGATGGATGAGTGGGTGGAGGTCAGCAGCATCGGCACCTTGATGACCTTCACGGTGACTCGATACGCTGTGCCGAGCATTCAGCCGCAGGGGCCACCCTTCGCCATGGGCATAGTCAAGCTCGATGGTGCCGACACTGGCTTGGTGCATCTGCTTGGTGGAGTGGACCTAGGCGAAATCACGGTCGGGATGAGGATGCAGGCAGTGTTTCGCGAGAAGCGGCAAGGGAACTACCTTGACATCGAATACTTCAGACCCCTAGAAACATGATCAGTGCCTGCACGCAGGCCTTTCGTTGACGGAGAAGCGCTGTGGACAGAGTGGGCATCATAGGGTTAGCTCAAACGAAGTATCAGCGATACAACCCGGCATCTCATGCCGAACTGGCCTACGAAGTCACCTGCAATGCCCTGGAAGATGCGGGTCTTTCGATTGATGACGTAGACAACACCGTTACAGTCTGCAACGACTTCTGGGATGGCCGCACCATCTCCTCCATGGCGATCACGGAAGCTACTGGATCTCACAGAGTACCGACAACAAACGTCGAGGGTGACGGCACCTACGGCGCGCTGATGGGACTCATGCGGATTCTCTCAGGGCATCATCGGGTGACGCTGGTTGTGGCCCAGAGCAAGACCTCAGAGGGGATTCCGTCCGTGATCACCAATGCCATGTTCGATCCGGTCTACGAGCGCATGCTGGGGCTCGATGCCATCAACTCATCGGCACTCCAGATGCGGCGCTATATGTCGAAGTTCGGCGTGACGGAGGAGCAGTGCGCCAGGGTTTCCGTCAAGAACCACGGAAACGCCAGGAATAATCCCTACGCGCATCTACCGCTCGACATAAGCGTCGAGCACGTGCTCAGGTCTAGGGTTCTGGCAGACCCGATAAAGCTGCTGGATGCTTCCCCCATGTCCGACGGCGCCTGCGCGATAGTGATGGCGGATGAGTCGATGGCAAAGAAGAAGGGCAGGAAATCCGTCTGGATAAAGGGGGTTGGCCACTGCGCCGATGCCTATCATCTAGGTGACCGCGACCTGGCCGACACTGCCGCGCTGGAGGCGGCCGCCAAGCGCGCTTATGATATGGCGGGGGTCAACGATCCGATGAAGGACATAGACGTCGCGGAGCTCTATGACGCCTTCTCTTACATGGAGCTGATGTGGATGGAGGGGCTAGGTCTTTGCCGCCAGGGTGAGGCCGGGGCCATGATAGACAGGGGCGTGACCGAGATGAAGGGCAACCTGCCAGTAAACCCATCAGGTGGGGTGCTGTCGGCACATGCAGTGCAGGTAGCAGGTTTGGCACGAATCGCCGAGGCGGTCTTGCAGCTCAGGGGTGAGGCGGGAGCTAGGCAGGTCGATGGGGCGAAGGTAGCTCTGGCGCACGGCATTGAGGGCGCCTGTGGACAGGGGCATTGTGTGTTCGTGCTGGGGAAATGAGGGGGTGGCTCCCCTCTTGAGAAAGAGACCATCGAGGCAATGGCAATGATTCGAAGAGTGGGGGTCGTCGGCTTCGGTCAGACGCATCACAAGTCCAGAAACACTGAGTGCAGTGGTCAGGAACTGATCGCTATCGCGGTGAGGAGGGCGTTGGAAAGCGCTGAGCTGACCATGGCGGACATTGATGCCATTGTCATCGGTAACATGGACCATTTTGAATCCATCAACAGCGTGGATATGTGGAGTGTGGACGGTTCGGGCGGGTATATGAAGCCCATAATGAAGGTTACCACTGGCGGCACTACCGGGAGTGCCATAGGGCATGCCGGGTTCTACCACGCGGCATCGGGGCTATTCGATACGGTGCTGGTCATCGGCTGGGAGCAGAACTCGGAATCCGACACCACGGCAGCCATATCCACCTGCTTTGACCCCATAACTGAGAGGGAGTTCACTGCCGGAGCCATAGGGCCTCTGGCGGCGCAATACACGGCCTACATGAACAAATACGGAGCCACAGAGGAGGACGCGGCGCTGGTCTCGGTGCGTGACCACAACAATGCGGCACTGTACAACCCTTACGCCCACCTCCGCCAGATGATGACAGTTGACGACGTGATGAAGTCTGCCTATGTTTCGTACCCTGTGAAGCTGCTCGACATGTGTCCGCGCAGTGACGGCGCGTGCGCCGTGATCTTTGCCGAGGAGCACAGAGCCAGGAAGATCGTGGACAGTCCAGCATGGATACTGGGCGTGGGGGACTGTCACATTCTGGTCCATCTGGCCGACGGGATTGGCTTGGCCAATTTGCCATCCCTGGAGATTGCGGCGAAGCAGGCCTACAAGATGGCTGGCATCACTGAGCCGTTCAGACAGTTTGACGTTGCCGAACTCTACATACCCGCATCCACAGCCGGTGTGACCTGGATGGAGGCGCTGGGGCTCTGTGGTGAGGGCAATGGCCCGAGTCTCATCAGAGGCGGGGAGACCGACATGGAGGGCAAGTTGCCCATCAACCCTTCCGGTGGTGTGCTGGCGACGAATCCGATCGGAGCTACCGGCCTGCTCCGCATAGGCGAAGCCGCCTTTCAGGTTATGGGCAAAGCAGAGAAGAAGCAGGTGCCCGGTGCGAAGGCGGCACTCGCCACCGGATTTGGCGGTTGCTTCTGGTCTGATGTCACAGTACTCAGTTCGACGACGCACCTTGACTAGCAAGCGGTGGGTGGGCCTGGAACGGGTATGGCGTACGTCAAGGTGCGATAGCGGAGGGAGAGGGTGTCATGGCAGAAGAAGGCAGAGAAGTGAAGCCACTGAGCATAGCTTCCACGCTCGACATGCCCTACAGCTACCACGCCGGGTTCTACTATAGCCGGTTTCTCAAGGAACTGAGGGATAACAAACGCCTAGTCGGTGTGAAGTGCACCCAGTGCGGCAAGGTCTACGTGCCTCCCCGCATCGTATGCCGGGACTGCTTCGTGAAGATGGAGGAGTTCGTGCCGGTCGGTCATGAAGGCACGTTGCTCGCCTTTACGGTGACGAACTTCCCCTATATTGATACAACAAATGGTGAACAGAAGAAGATTCCTTTTACCGCAGCATTTATCAGGCTGGACGGCGCCGACTCCAATATTGTGCATCGCCTGGATGAGACTGATGAGAAGAAGATCAAGGCAGGTATGCGATTGCGGGCAGTGTTCAGCGATACCAGGACGGGCGATTATTTCCACGACATCGACCATTTCAGCATTATCAAGGATGTGTAGAGAGCCTCAAAGCAGGGAGGATGAGCATGGACTTTCGATTCTCGGTAGAGGAAGAGGCATTCCGCCAAGAGGTAATACAGTGGCTAAGAGAAGAGATCCCACCTAGGTGGACTGAACTGGATCCTGGATTGTGGGAGGAAACCGAGGAGTCGTGGGCCCTTCTGCGTCAGTTCCAACGCAAATTGGGCGATAAGGGTTGGCTGGCACCAGCATACCCCAAGGAGTACGGGGGCTCGGAGATGAGCCACGTAAGACGGCTTGTCCTAGCTGAGGAATTGTACTACCACAGGGCTCCGGTAGGTATCGAGATGGAGATATCGGTGAACTGGGTGGGTGGTGCCGTGTTGCTTTTTGGCAGTGAGAAGCAGAAGAAGAAGTATCTTGCTGAAGTAGCGAAGGGAGAGTCGTGCTTCTGCCTGGGATACAGTGAGCCCAACTCCGGTTCAGACCTCGCGTCTATTCAAACGCGAGCTGTAGAGGATGGTGATAGCTGGGTGATCAATGGGCAGAAGACGTGGTGCAGTTTTGCGCACTATGCCAACTATTGCTGGCTGGGGGCAAGAACCGACCCCAACGCGCCCAAGCATAGAGGCATCAGTATGTTCATCATCGATATGAAGACCCCTGGCATAACCGTCAAGCCTCTCATAAACATCCTGAACCAACATTCATTCAATGAGGTCTTCCTTGACGATGTACGTGTACCTAAGGATGCTCTGGTCGGCGAGAGAAACAATGGATGGTACCAGCTGGCGATGGCGCTCGATTATGAGCGCTCCATGATCGGCACAGCTGCTGGGAACCAACGCCTCATCGAGGAATTGATACAGTACGCGAAGGAAGCTAGACACTCCGGCACTAGTGATGACGACGACCCTTTGATAAAAGATGAGTTAGCAGAGCTGGTGGTAGAGAACGAGGTTCTGCGAATGATGTGCTACCGTATCGCCTGGATGTATGCCAAAGGCCTTCACCCTAGCTATGAGTCCTCCATGTCATTACTGTTCTCAAGCGAACTCATGAGACACACAGCAAGCGTCGGAATGCGAGTTTTGGGTCACTATGGTGAATTGAGCCAAGACTCGAAATGGGCTATCGCTAGAGCTAGGATGATGCGAACATACTTAAGCTGCATATCCATAGGTGTTGGCGGAGGCACCAACGAGATTCAACGGAACATCGTCGCCATGAGAGGGCTGGGATTACCCCGTCAGCAATGACTTGGCCCAGATGATGCTGTGACCCGGTGGGAGTGGAAAGAAGAGATGGATTTCCAGTTCAGCAGCCAGCAAGAGGCATTCAGGCAGGAAGTCGATGACTTCATAAGAAGAGAGCTTCCGGCGAACTGGGCGGAGGAGAGCCACTACTGGCCCGGCGGATACGGCACAATTCCGGATTTCGAGGAACTGACTCCCGCTGGAGAAGAGTTCAGACGTCGGTTAGGAGAGAAAGGCTGGCTCACTATTTCGTGGCCGAAGGAGTATGGGGGCGCAGGGCGTTCCCACATCGAACAGGCCATCTTCCATGAACGGTTGAGCTATCATAGAGCACCCGGTCCCGGGATTGCCACGCTGATCGTCGGCCCCACCATTGTCAGCTTTGGCAGCGAAGAGTCAAAGAAGGAATGGCTGCCCAAGATTGCCAAAGAGAACTCCAGGTTCTGGCTGGCCTACAGTGAGCCAGCCGCCGGTTCTGACCTCGCTTCCATTCAAACCCGCGCCGTGGAGGATGGTGACGACCTGGTGATCAACGGGCAGAAGACATGGAGCAGCGCCGCCCATCTTTGCGACTATGCCTGGATGCTGGTCAGGACAGACAGCAGCGTGGCTCCGCGCAAGGGGATTTCGCTGGTCATCGTGGATAACCGGTCAAAAGGAATAAGTATTCGCCCTCTGACCAACATTTGCGGACTGCACTCGTTTAACGAAGTATTCTTTGACGACGTGAGAGTGCCCAAGAGGAATATTGTTGGAGAGAGGAATCTTGGCTGGTACTACGCTATGTTTGCCCTGGAGTATGAGAGACTGGTTGTCCCCATAGGCGGGTTCAAACGGGTTTTCGAGGAATTGCTGCACTGGTGCTTGGAAGCGGAGCGCAATGGGCGGACCTCGACTTCCGAGTCACTGATGCGGTATGAAATGGCTGAGTTGGCCATCGAAATCGATGTGGCCTACATGTTCTTCTGGCAGACGGCCTGGATGATCGACCGGGGACTTCCGACAAACGTCGAAGCGTCTGTGCTCAAACTAGTCATCACTCAACTCAGTCAGAAGTTGGCTAGTGCGGCCATGGGCATCCTGGGGCCGTATGGTGAACTGGAGAAGGGCACCAGATGGACTCCCTTGAACGGCAGGGTGTGCACTGGCTATCTGGATTGCATCTCTGCTCTTGTTGGCGCGGGGACCTCTGAGATCCAGCGCAATATCATAGCGGCCAGGGGGTTGGGACTGCCCTGGGCAAGTTGACTTATGTGTGACCTCAGATTTGCGCTCAGTCATTCGGATTTCTGAATGGGAGGCGAAAGATGGACTTCGGGTTGACCGACGAACAGGAAATGCTGAAGAAATCAGCGCGCGATTTCTTGCAGAAAGAACTGCCCAAGAAGCTGGTGAAGCAGTTGGACGAAAGCGATATCGGCTACTCACCTGAACTGTGGCAAAAGATGTCTGATCTGGGGTGGATGGGACTGCCCTTTCCGGGCAAATACGGTGGCGGTGACGGCAGTTTCCTGGACCTGGTGGTGTTGCTGGAAGCCATGGGGTACAACGTTGTGCCCGGGCCCTTCTTCTCTACCGTAGTTCTTGGCGGCCTGACTGTGCTGGCTGCAGGGGATGAGGCTCAGAAGAAGGACATTCTTCCCAAGGTCGCTGCTGGTAGCCTGAAGCTGACCCTGGCACTGACCGAAGCCAGTGCCAAGTATGACGCCAAATCGGTGAAGACCACGGCCACCGCGCGGGATGGCGAGTATGTCATCACCGGCACCAAGCTCTTCGTACCTGATGCCAATGTGGCTGACTATCTACTGTGTGTGGCCAGGACCAAGACCGCGCGCCAACCAGAGAATGGGATCACCGTCTTCCTGGTCGACTCCAAGTCACCTGGCGTCAAGTGCACGCTCCTGAAGACATTGGCCCGCGACAAGAAGTGCGAGGTTGTTTTTGACAACGTAGCCGTGCCGAGAGGGAACGTTGTGGGTAAGTTGAATCAAGGCTGGAGAGTTATTGAGGAAGTGCTCGAGAAGGCGAAGGTGGCGAAATGTGCTGAGATGGTAGGTGGAGCTCAGGCGGCCCTGGATATGGCTGTGGCCTATGCCAAGGAGCGGGTCCAATTCAACCGGCCAATCGGCAGTTTTCAGGCCATCCAACACTACTGCGCCAACATGGTCAGCGATGTCGATGGCTCACGCTTCGTCACCTACAAGGCAGCATGGAAGGTGTCGGAGGGGTTACCTGCCACGATGGATGTGGCGATCGCCAAGGCATGGACGGGTGAGGCCTATGGCCGCGTCACGTTACTGGGTCATCAGATATTCGGAGCAATTGGCTTCACCATGGATCACGACATGCATCTGTATTACAGACGGGCGAAGGCGGGCGACATCATGTTCGGTGACAGCGCGGTTCAACGGGCCATCGTGGCACACGAACTAGGTCTCTAGACAATAGCATCGATGACGAAGGGGGTGTCTCATGAGTGACAGGAGGGTGGCGATCCTGGGAGGCGGCCTCTACAGGCCAGGCAGGGTGCGATATGACAATGCTGAAGAAGGCGTGGCTATGGCATACAAGA
>Ga0209777_10006704_pt1 | contig 12912 bp, 11 predicted proteins | sample FrelakmetHBP12HB_FD_187147 | JGI IMG/M metagenome (GOLD analysis project Ga0209777, IMG submission 187147) | Freshwater lake sediment microbial communities from the University of Notre Dame, USA, for methane emissions studies -HBP12 HB (SPAdes)... | ecosystem: Environmental > Aquatic >...
CCCGCCCCTGTCATATCATTTAACATCACCCGACGCCACCGGCTCTGCGCTGATCAGCTTCATGTGCAGGGCATACGGCTTCGGGCTCAGCGCTTCAAACTCCAGCATGCCGGGAACGCCGTTTTTCAGTGGATCAATTTTTAAGCTCCGCAGCTTTTTACCTAAGACTGAATACTGCTCGACCTCCCAGCCCTGGCCGGGATGCGTGATCACATCAACCGTCATCCCGAAATTGTCCTGATACCTGCAGACCGATGATCCGTCATCAAGCCTGCCGGTCGTTTTCGGTGCCCCGGCAGGAAACATAAAAATAAACCTCACATCCTGCATAAGCCCTTCGGCAAACCGTGGCGCGTCAAAAGGCGGCAGGGCGCGGTGCACCTGCACCCCATCCCCTGATGCCGTGGCGTCAAAAAGCACCAGGCCTTCCAGCGTCATAATGGCGGCCTGTATCGTATCTGCCGCAGGGTCAATGACCGAAACGCCTATAACCGTCATGCGTGCGCCGCCGGGCAGCTCGGCATCAAGGGAGTGAACATAGCGGCAGCCCGTGCTTGAGAACGGCAGTCTGCACAGCGCAGGATTTATCGGCTCGGGCCGTATATGCCGGGGGCCTGCGCATGCCGGCAGCAGCACAGCAGCCGCAGCGGCCACACACAAGCGGCCAATGAGCATGTTTTTTTTCATTATGGCTTCCGGAACAGGCTGTCGTCAAGGGCCGCATTGATCTGCACATCGCTGAACTGAAAGGCCGTCGTACCGCCTTCGCCCTCGCTTATGGTGATAGCTGAAATGACGCCGGGCCTTTCCTGCACAAGCGCAATTTCAATACGGGTTATAATTTTTGCAAGTCCTGCATCCCGGGGCGTCAGCAAAATTGCGGGCCCGTCGCCCGCTTTAAGCTCGGCTGCAAAGCTCGGGCTTTCATTAAACCGGCCCTTGCTCCACAGGGCTATTTCCTGCAGCATCACATTCATCGACTGCAGGGCGGCGCCTGCATCCTCGGTGAGTCCCCCGGCTCCCTGCGTGTAGCGCTTGACCGAACCCTCATGCATCAGCAGAATGCTCTGCACCGGCGCGTCATAAGCCCAGCGCACGGAGTCCGGCGCTTTAAAGTAAAACCTGCCGGTCGATACAAGGGGCTTTGAAAGTATGCGCATATTTTTTGACTGCGTGAAGCTCGCGCTCACGGAGCTGAGCTTTTCAGACTCCCTGCGCATGGTCTCCCACGTGCCTGACCAGCCTGCAAGTACGAAACTGAGGCAGATTACCGCAGCCCGTAGGGTGGGCTGCGCCCACCATTTTAATCGGTGGGCATAGCCCACCCTACAAACCATATAAAATGCGCTTTTCATGTTCTTATTTGCCAAAATCAAAAGCCCTTTGTTTCCGCTGCACGATTCCGCTATGCAGACCACCCTGCAAACTGCACTGAACATCTTTTTAAAACATCCCCCCGTTCACGGAGATGACCTGGCCGGTCACATATGAGGCATCATCGGAGCAGAGAAACCGCACCACCTTTGCAACCTCCTCCGGCTTGCCGATGCGCGCCATGGGTATTATTTCCTTGATCTTCTGCACGGGAACATCCTTGATCATCTCCGTGTCAATGATACCGGGGGCGACAACATTGACCCGTATGCCCGTGCGTGCCACCTCGCAGGCAAGGGACCGGCTCGCGCCGATGAGCCCGGCCTTGGCCGCAGCATAGTTCGACTGGCCCCTGTTGGCTATGAGCGCCGACACCGATGAAATGGCGATAATCGACCCGCTGTGATTAACAGCCATCTTTTTCAGCACAGGCTGGGTGACATTGTAAAAGCCCTTGAGCGATGTGTCGATCACCGAGGTCCATTCCTGCTCGGTCATGAGCATGAAAAGCCCGTCTGCGGTAATGCCGGCATTGTTCACCAGCACCTGTATGTTTTGAAACCGAGCGCAGATGGCATCCATATTTTTTGCAGCCTCTGCCGTGTCGGCAACGTCGAACTTCACCGCCTCGGCGCTCCCGCCCTGGGCTTGTATCTGCTCGATGGTCTGCTGCGCCTGCTCGTCATTTGCCTTGTAGGTTATGATGACATAATAGCCGGCAGCGGCAAGCTCAAGGGCAATGGCGCGGCCTATGCCTCTGCTGCCTCCGGTGACGATGGCGATTTTCCGATTTTCCATACGGCTCCTCACAGGTGAAATTTATGGCCCGGGCTCTGCCCTCAGTGCGAATACCTGCAATTGCACTTTACAAAAACATGTCTGCCCCATCATGACCGTGCCTTCCATGGCCTCATAATCATCAAGGCTGTACATAATCGTGGCCGTGGTGGTCAGCTCTGCGTGCAGCGGCACCTCATCGACAAAAAACTCGGCTTTTTTTATGCCTGTCAGCATCCCTGCGGTAATGGCCGATTTGCTTTCGCCCTTTTTCCAGCTTGAGAGCACGGCCGCTGTCTGCGCCACCACCTCTATGAGCACAATCGGGCTCATAAACCCGCCTGAACACAGGGGCCAGGTATCTGAGACAACGGCCGAGGTAATGGCGATATCACTGCCGATGCTCACAATCGACCCGATCAGCCTCATCCTGCCGCGGTGCGGTATCAGCTGCTCAATAGCCGCCGCATCCATATGATTTTTTTGTGCATCAGCCATATTTATGTTATTAAAATTCTGAAGCTTACGGTAATAATTAAGTAAAATATAAACAGTATGAAAAGTCAAGGAATACCCCGTCCGGCCGCACCGGGCCGGACAGAACATGCCATGCCGGCAGGGCTGAAAAGCCTGCTGCAGCGGTGCCGCAGCAATCCGTTGCAGGCCTTTACTGCCGAAGGCTGCAACCGGGCCCGGGTATTGAGCCTTGCAGCCGGTATCTGCGGTTTAAAAAAAGACGGGCCCCTCTGCCTCTGCTCGGCCGATAAAGCCCTTGTGGCCGCAGCGCTGCTTGCCGCTGCCCATGGCGGCCCACGCCTGGTGCTGCCCTATGCCTTTTCGCGACAGGCACTTTTTGAAGCGCGCGAGGCCATGCCTTTTGCCTGCATCCTCTCCGACACGTCAGAGCACGACCTTCCCGGAGCAGCGGTCATTACCCCGGAGATGCTCGACTGCCAGGGGCGCCTGCCTGAAGAGCCCTGCCTGCCCGATGAACCGATTGCCCGGCTTTTTACCGGCGGATCAACGGGAAAACCCAAAGGGTGGTCGAAAACACTTCGCAACCTGTTCGGCGAAGCCGGATTTTTGGCTGACACATTCGGCATCACCCCCGATGATATCATTTTGTCAACGGTGCCGCCCCAGCATATCTACGGGCTACTTTTCTGCGTGCTTGTGCCGCTTATTGCGGGGTGTAAAATACTCGAGCCGGTCTATACATTTCCGCAGGAGATACTTGATGCCGCTCTGCAAGAGAGAGCATCGATTCTCGTGAGCGTTCCCGTGCAGTACCATGTGCTGAAAGTAGACAACCTGCAGCAGTATGCACTGCGGATGGCATTTTCCTCGGCAGGGGTGCTGCGCAGCCACGACGCCGCTTTTTTTCACGCCAAAACCGGCATTGCCGTCACGGAAATATTCGGGTCGACCGAAACCGGCGGCATTGCCTGGCGACGCAGCCCCGCCGACAGCCAGGCATGGCAGCCTTTTGATGACGTGCAGTGGAAGATTGAAAGAGAGCGGCTGCTTGCGCGCTCCGATTTTCTTTCGCCTGAGCTTCCCCGCGACCGCGACGGCTTTTTCGCCACTGCCGATCGCGCCGAGCCCGGCGCAGGCCTCAGCTTCACCCTGCACGGCCGGGCCGACGATATCGTCAAGGTGGGCGGCAAGCGGGTTGATCTTGCCGAGGTATGCGCAAAGATCAAGCAGATCGACGGCGTAGAGGATGCCGTGGTGTTTGCCCTGCCCACGCACAGGGGCCGGGGCAGCGAAATAGCGGCCCTTGTCGCCGGCAGCATTGAAGCGCCGCAGCTGCGGCAACGCCTGTCGGAAATCTGCGAGCCCTATGCAAGCCCCCGGCATATCAAAATCGTCGAAGCCATACCTGCGCTGGCAACAGGGAAGCATGACCGGGAAATGATTGAAGGGTTTTTTAGAACAGCCTGAAGGCAGAATCCGGAAGTCAGGAGTTCGGTGTAGGGGCGTTCGGCGAACGCCCAGTTCGGAGTAAAGAGATTCAAGATTTCGGATTCAAAATTTAAAATTGAAAAAATTCATGCAGGGGCAGGTTTCAAACCGAATACGTGTAACTTAAGAGCTCCTTCTCCCCTTGCGGGAGAAGGTCGGGATGAAGGGTGATATAAAATGCGCATCGTGCTTGTTCATCCGGCCGGGTCGAACTGGGTGCCCGGCAAAAAGGATATCACCGCCACAGCAAACAGAATGGCGCCTCTGGGGCTGCTGTCGATTAGCGCATACCTGAAGCGCGGCGGCCACCAGGTTTTCATGCATGACTGCCTTGGCCCTGAGGCGCCGCAGGGCTTGCAGGAAAACGTGCAGGCCGTGCTTGGCCATCAACCGGACATGGTCGGCTTTTCTACAACGACCTCCAGTTTTCTCGACGGCAATGACATGGCGGCACAGATCAAGCAGGCCGCCCCGCAGGTCAAAACCGTTTTTGGCGGCGTGCATGTGTCGGCCCTGGGCGGTACCCTGCTGAGCAGCTTTCCCTATATCGACTATCTGGCGCCCGGCGAGGGTGAGGTGACCCTGCTTGAGCTGGCCTCCGGCCGGGATGCCGCATCTATCGACGGCCTGATCCGGCGTGACGGTGAGCAGGTCGTGACCAATGCTCCCCGCGCGCCCCTGCCTGATCTGGACGAGCTCCCCTTTCCCGACTATGCAGGCCTGCAAGGCTTTCCCCGGTCATACAATCTGCCCCTGTTCAGCTACATCGGCTTCCCGGGCGCAACCATGTCGACCAGCCGCGGCTGCCCGTATCAGTGCTCGTACTGCGACCGCTCCGTGTTTAAGCGCTCGTACCGGTACAACTCAGCGGAATATATCTATGAGCACATGAAGCACCTGCGGCAGCACTTCGGCGTGCGGCATATCAATATCTATGATGATTTATTTACCCTGAACAGGCCGCGCATTTCCGAGCTGTGCCGCCTTTTGACTTCAAAGCCCCTCGGGCTGCAGTTCAACTGCGCTGTTCGGGTGGGGCATGCCGACAATGACCTGCTGAAGCAGCTGAAAGACGCCGGCTGCCTCATGGTATCGGTGGGCATCGAATCGGCAGATCCGGCGATGCTCGAGCGCCATAAGGCAGGGGTAACACTCGATGAAGTGCGGGACACCGTTGCCCGTATCAAAGCCTGCGGCCTCAGGGCCAAAGGGCTGTTCATGATGGGGCTTCCGGGCGAAACGGAAGCATCGATTCAGGCAACAAGCGACTTTGTTATATCGCTGGGGCTTGATGACATGAACATGTCGAAGTTTACGCCCTTTCCCGGCACGCCCATCTGGCAGACGCTGCGCGAGGAGGGGACCTTTGAGGAAAATTGGAAGCTGATGAACTGCTTAAATTTCGTGTTCGTGCCGAAGACCATCGAATCAAAGGAAAAGCTCGACTTCCTGTACAACACCCATGTCAAGCGCTTCTACTCAGACCGCACCTGGCGCCGCACATTCGCCCGGCGCATCTGGCAGCACCGGTGGAGCATTTACCACCTGCTGCGACACCTGCCGTCTTTTATGGCAGCCATACGGCATTTTGAACCGGATAAAGCCCCTGATTCCCCTGCTGCAAAAGGATTGACTTATTGAATCTTTAAACGTACATTATAAGTGTACATTTAAAGGAGCGATCTATGCGTCAGATAAATATTACCGAATTGCGAAGCCATCTGCCCGCCTATATCGGCAGGGTAAAAAAAGGTGAACAGCTTCTGGTGACATCACGCGGCAAAGTGGTGGCAAGCCTCGTGCCGGTGCGTGACGAGCGGGAGGCCGCGCGCAAGCGTTTGGCCGAGCTTCGCGCCTGTTGCACGGTTGGGGATGTTGTATCCCCGATTGGTGAAAACTGGGAAGCCGATAATGCTGGTTCTTGATACCTGCGCCCTGATATTTGATGCCCTGCAGCCCGAAAAGCTGTCTGCCCGGGCCGTACGGGCGATCAAGCAGGCCGAGGATGCGGGGCAGCTTGCCTGCAGCGATATTTCGCTATGGGAAGTCGCTATGCTTGTGCAAAAAAAACGCGTCAATCCGGGAACCGACTGCCAGACATTTCTTCAACTTATCCTTGACGCCCGCAAAATAACGGTGCTGCCTATCACGTCTGAAATAGCATCAATCTCGGTATCGCATGCGGGCTTTTCCCATTTTGACCCTGCCGACCGCATTATCGCGGCAACGGCATTGCATCACAAGGGGAGGCTTGTTACCAGCGACAAACGGTTGCATGCCGTTCCCGGCCTTGACATTGTGTGGTAGGCATTATTGGTGCGCGGTGCGCACCCTACGACTAGCAGCCATACGGCATTTCACCCCGGATAATGCTTCTGCGGAACACAGGCAATAAGTCCGTATTAAAGGAGTGTTTCTTTAAAAGCATCTAAAAATATTTGCAGGTGCTCATTGCGCACTAGGCTCAATACATCCGCTGCTGCCAGCGGCTATGCCTGCCCGGCCAGCCTGCCTGCAAGGAAATTCTGAAAATTTGCCCGGCCTGCAACTTCGCCCACACCGCGCAGCACGCTCAGGGTTACCCCGAGAAGGCCGGGGGCGATGGCGCTCTGGCCCACGAGGTAGAGGGAGCGCACCGGCAGGCGTGTCAGCACCGCGTATTGCAGTTCGGTTTTTACCGAGCGCAAAAGACCGTAGACTGACCCTTCTGGGCTTGCGGCCCAATCTCGCATCGTGAGGGGCGTTGAGACATCAAGAATCGTGTAATCCCCAAGAGTGCCCAGCACGCTGCGGGCTGTTTCGATCATTGCTTCGGCAGCACGCAATTTTGTCTGTTCGTACCGCGCGCCCCGGCTACCGGTGCGTGTGTGCTGCCACTTCTTCCAGTCCGAGTAGTCTGACCCGCGGATTATAGTGAGAAGATTGCATCCCGGCCGCTCACATTCCCGCAGCTGAAGAAATGTTCCATCGATATTCACGCCGTCGACCTTGTGAATGCGAAACAGGTTATAGCCGGGGGCTTCGTTCTGCTTCTGATCAACCAGCAGGCGAACGCAGATTGCGCCCGGCGTTTCCTCAAGCTTTAAAAGCCCCTGCCGGTAATCTGCAGAAACAGCGCCGTCGGGAAGCATGGGCAGCACGAGCTTAGGGTGAATGCCGGCGATAATTTTTTTGCATGCAATGCTGTGGCCGGACTGCAGCCGCACGCCGCATGCGCGGCCGTCCCGTACATATATATGCTTCACCGGATCGCCCAGTATCAGGTCGGCCCCTGTTGCCTGTGCGCGCTCGACATAGGCCTCCGCCATCTGCGTGCCGGTGCATCCGAGCTCCCATGCCGATTGAAGAAGAGCCCCCAGCGTGTAGAGGATGAGATAGGCCGGGCATTTATCCATGGGCAGGCCGGCCCAGAACCCGTGGACCGTGAGAATATCGTGGAGTTTTTTTGAGCAGCCCGAGGCCGCAAGAAAATCCTCCATGCTCTGGTTGAACCCTGCGAATGAAAAGAGGTGAGACTGCAGGCGGCCGTTGGCGTCAAGGCGAAGGCCGTGCGACAGGGAATGCAGGGCGAAAACAAGAGTGTCTATTGCGTCTTTCTCAGTCGGACACATGCTGCGAAGCGCTTGTTCAAAGGCCGGCAAAGTTGACGGGAGGTCAAACGTGAGATCGTCAAAAATATATCGCTCAAGCATCCCCTGTGTGCCCAAACGCCGCAGCTGCAGCTTGTCGGTCACGCCGAGAATGTCAAACAGCTGCCGAAGGATTTCACCCTCTCCGGCCGGGCCGAAGTAGTGGAGCCCAACGGCACAGTCGACGCCCTGCCGCGCGTAGCTGCGCAACAGCCCGCCGGGAAAGGGGCTGCGTTCAATGATCGTCGCTTTGAAGCCCATCTCTCCGAGCAGGATTGCGCTGGTAAGTCCGCCCAAACCCGAGCCGATGATGACAACATCCGTGTCGACTGTGCTCATGGAATTCACATCCTCCGCAAAGTATGTTTAGTGTATAAACGAAAACTTTGAACCATGGATTTTTTGGGTTCGCCCTTATGCACGTATTTCTTCATAAGCATTTGTTTTTTGCGTAGGTCGGATTGAGTCCGCCTTGAGGGGCGATATCCGACGAGAAATATTAATTATTGTTTCATTGTCGGGTTTCGTCCCTCAGTCCGACCTGCCGGTTGTATTGAACGCACCACACGGACTGAAACGCTTTGTGCTTTATCTTGGCTCGTCACATCACCGGTGTTGAAATACACTCTCCATGCAAGGCCTGAATAGAAAGCATTTGTAGTAGACGACCAATAACATGACCCCACCTTCTGAGTCGCGTCAGCGTGCCCGCCTGAAACGATCCGGTTTTGTTCATTTTCTATATGTCCTTCTCTACATTTTCCTTCCTGAAAAAATCATACAGCGCCTCGGCCCTTGGCCGGGTCATGCCGGGCACCTGCAGAAGCTGTTCCATGGTTGCATCGCTTGCGGCGGCGAGGCTGCTGAAATGTTTCAAAACCTCGCGGCTGGTCTTTTTGCCCAGGCCGGGCACGGATTCAAGGGTCGAGGTGAAGTCACTCTTCTTTTTCAGCGTCTTGTGATAGGTGATGGCAAAGCGGTGTGCCTCATCGCGTATGCGCTGCAGAAGATAGAGCGTCTGCGACTGCTTGGGGAAGACCACAGGGTTCTTACGATGGGGCAGAAAGACCTTGTCGTCCTCCATCTGGTTTGTCCTTTCATCAAGGCGGCCCTTGGCAAGGGCTGCGGCGTCAACCGTTACAACGCCCGTATCGATGAAGGCCTGCCCCAGCACGTTGAGCTGGCCCTTGCCGCCGTCAACCAGTATGAGCTCGGGCAGGCTGTCGCGCTCTTTTGCACGGGCCAGATACCGCGTGAGCACTTCATACATCATGGCGTAATCATCGGGCTGGTGCACGCTTCTGATGCGGAAGCGGCGGTAGCCGTCCTTATTCGCCCTGCCGTCTTCGAAATAGACCATGGAGCCAACGGCCGAGGTTCCCTGAATATTTGATATATCAAAGCAGCAGATGCGGGCCGGACAGGTGCGCAGGTGCAGCCGCTCCTGCAGCTCTTTCAGAAGCTCTTCATCCCGCTTTTCAATCTCACGGTTGCGCTTAAAGAAAAGCTCGGCATTTTGCGTTGCCATGCGCAGCAAATCCATTTTCGGGCCGCGCTGCGGCCAGGTGAGCGTAACAGGGCCGCCCTTCTGCTCGCGCAGGAAGTCCTCAAGCACATCCATCTCTTCAAACTGCAGGGGTACGACAATGTCCTGGGGTATGTATTCACCCACGGCATAATACTGAGAGATAAAGGATTCCACGGCATCGGCATCCTCGATCTGGAGCCTTCGGAGCATGACCGTGCGGCTGCCCATCATGCGGCCATTGCGGACAAACATAATCGCTACGGCCATCTGGGAGTCTTCGCGCCAGAACGCGAACACGTCGCGGTCGATGAGGTCAAGATTGACAAGGGTTGTTTTTTCAAGCGTGGTTTCAATGGCCGTGATGCGGTCTCGGAGCTGGGCGGCAAGCTCGAAGTTGAGCCCTTCTGCTGCATCTTCCATGCGGTGGCGCAGGCCGCTCAGAACCTCGGCGCTTCTGCCCTGCAGAAAGAGCTTTACGTCCATGACCGTCTTCTGGTACTGCGCGGGTTCCACTGCGCAGCAGCACGGCGCCGGGCACTGCCCGAGCTGGTGATAGATGCAGGGCCGCTTCTTTTCAAACCGCTTGCCCGAGCACTTGCGCAGGGGGAATATGGCATTGATTGCCTTGAGGGTTTCGCGCAGCGCCTGCACCGATGCAAAAGGGCCGAAATAGGCTGAACCATCTTTCTGCGTCCTGCGCACGATGGTCAGGTTGGGATACAGCTCGCCTGCTGCCAAACGCAGGTAGGGGTATTCCTTGTCGTCACGAAAAACCACATTGTAGCGCGGCCGGTATTTCTTGATGAGATTATTTTCAAGGATGAGGGCGTCTTTTTCCGTGGCGGTGACGATGGTTTCAATATCAGCTATTTTTGAAACCATAAAGCGGGTCTTGATCGTCGAGTCCTGCAGGCGCTGAAAATAGGAGCGCACGCGGTTGCGAAGGACCTTGGCCTTGCCCACATAAATGACGGAACCCTGGCCGTCCTTCATGAGGTACACGCCAGGGTTCGCCGGTAGCTCTGCGGCCTTGTCGGCCAGCGGATGTCGCAATGTGCTGTCTTCGGTCGTCATGACCGAAGATTACACTTAATTTTTCAGGCTTGCAAGAATCATAAGAACAAGCCATTTTTTCAAAAAACCATCAACTCACCGCCATCAGAATATTATGCGGCAGAACAAATCCCATCATATGACAACGCCGATCCCGATTATCCCTTTGAAGCCTATATTTATAATTGTAGGGGTTCAAAATTTTGAACCCCTACGGAATCGGAACGGTCGGGTTGCGCATAAAAACAGCCTTTGCGGTTGACATAACGCCACAACATCAGACCGCCCGCCGCGCCGCAAGATTTTTAATGGCACCGCGGATTTTTTGCCCGGACGCCCCTGCCCACATCTTGCGCCCACATTTACATTGACACACAATCGCCCTCATTTTATAGTCTGCACAGCCCAAAGCGAGTTCCTATCAATTGCGGCAACAGGTGTTCTGCGCGCGCAGGCGGAAAATCAGTGCAAATTGATGCCGGCGACAGGCGTTTGTAATTGCTTAAGGCAATGTTTGACACCGGCAGTAGGCTGAATCCGGCATCAAACTTCTGCAAAATTATCTGCACCCTTCACATAGCAAAACACAGTTAAAAAGCAATCCCCATATAATATATAGTCGCTGCTAATCCGGGCTTCTTGAACCTTGGATTGAGTCTGACCTTGCAGGTCAGCTCAATCCTTATTCGTTAGCCCTTTGTCATTTCAGTTTGGCATAGCATATCCATGTGTAATGGAGCGCCTCATCCCAAAAGACCTCATGCTTTGACTTGTTCGATTGTTCAAGCAATGGCTTTGGTGTGGGATACAACTCATCATTCCACTCGTCGCCCCAACGGGTCTTGCTCGTTTTGAAAACAGGTGGAAATTCATAGTAAACCTCAAGTTGCTTTTGCAACATTCTCGAATCAATATCGTTGGAAAGTATCTTTACTGATTCATACTGAGGCGTAAGAGTAATTGGGTTAAGCCCAATCATCCGAGCCGACCTTCTTAGTAACTTGAACAAGACATTGTTGCTTGGTGACTTTTGAGTAGAGTGAGCAGGTTCAAATCCTGCATTTGAAAATGCTTTTTTTAAGCTATAGCAGTCGCCTTGCGTGACTGGGTAGTTATCTTCAAAAATAATATGCTTGAAGCCAAACCACTTACATTGCTGTAATCTTTTGTAGGCGTTCTGATGATCATCAAAAAATATGACAGAGCGATCACTTATTGCAGTCCAGTCTTGCTCGACAAAATCTCTTGAGGAATAGGTGGCATGGTTTGAAACATACTGGCGATATTCCAGATTTAAATCAATCGAAACCAACTTGGCATCGGGACATGCTTTTTCAAGCAGCCAAGTGCTTTGTCCTTTCCATACCCCGCTTTCGACAATTAAATCTGGGCACAATCTTTTGACCATGAACCAAACAGCAAACATATGCGGGGCTTTCATGCCTCCTTGATTATCTTTTATAGGGCGATCGGCATAAATGGATTCGAATTCATCAAGATGATCTATTATTTCAGAACGAGTCCAAGGCGGTGTGCCAATGTTCATGACGTTTTGCATGTAATGGGTTCTCCTATCTTGTGAGGGCTAACGCTAAAGGTCACTGGCGTGGTGGAGCGTAGCGGAACCACGTCCAGTGAAGCAAAATGTTGGGTTTTAATGTATAGTTTCTGGATTATTTACAGGACCATGATTATCTTCTTTAGCGCATTGCATCAAAATGTTTTTTGCCCTTCCCCCCCAGCTTGTATTACAGGTGTCAAGGTACTGTGAATAAGCATCCGAGTCAAAATTTGGTTTGAATACTTTGAAAATAAGCTTTACCCATGCTGGAAATTCATGTTTCCCGGATGGCGTGTTTTTAAAATACTGCTTAATATGAGGGATAGCGTCCTCAAGGGGTTGCTGGGTTTCACGTAAAAGGTCGACCATCATTTCATGAAATTGAAAATTATCAGGATAAATAGAAATAGCTTCTTCAAGAATTATTTTGGCTTCTTTGTATCTTTTTAATCGAATCAAATCATCGCCAAGATAAAGTAAAGCCATGTAAGAGGCCGGGTCTATTTTTCTGGCTTTTTGTGCTATTGAAATAACTTTTTCAAATTGACTCCGACCCTGATAAGCCGCTGTGCCTGACAATCAAGGCTTTCCGTGAGGGCTGCGCACAAAAGCAGCCTTTCAGGTTGACATAACACCTCAAATCAGACCGCCCGCCGCGCCGCAAGATATTTTATAGCCGCATCGCAGGCCGCCCCCAAAACCCCATCCCATATCTTGCGCCCATATTTACATTGACACACAATTGCCCTCGTTCTATATTTTGCCCATCTCAAAGCAAGGTCCTATCAATAGTTCCTGTCATCAATAATTTATCAATATACGCAGCACATGCACGAACAGACCTGCCAGTATCAGGAAAAAACAAAAATAAAAAATATTGCCCATAGCTCGCATCCGAGAAAAAACAGGTGGTCGGGGTTCTTTAGACAGGGAACAGGAATTTATAAGTGAGAAACTGCTCGGGTTCATGCCGCAACCTGTCTCTGCGGAGTTATATTGAAGTAGACCATAGCCGGGGTTTTCCT